>VFSW01005056.1_pt1 | contig 19584 bp, 18 predicted proteins | sample 5358111 | NCBI WGS metagenome assembly VFSW01 (sample SAMN11554181, study PRJNA540505) | mine drainage metagenome | isolation source: sediment from site ElyBrook_90M | place: USA: Ely Copper Mine, Vershire, VT | collected 2017 | reverse complement strand
ACCATGTCGCGCGGCAAAAAGGCCTACCAGCAATTCGAATCGCAGTTATCTCCGGCAATCGCCCGGTTGGCCACGTTGCGCGAAGAGCTTAAGTCCGCCATCGATGCCGACGCTGCAGCCTACACCGCCGTGATGCAGGCATTCAAAGCCGCCAAGGCTGAGCCCAACGCATCCCACCTCATCGCGTCCGCCTTACGTCAGGCCACCAGCGCCCCTCTCGGCGTTGCAGAGCGCGCCTCCGAAATCACCGCCATCGCGCGCTCGCTCCAGCCCATCACCAGCCCCAACATGGCCTCCGACCTCGTCACCGCCATCGCATTGGCAGAGGCCGCGCTCCAAGGCGCACTCGCCAACGTCGCCATCAACATCAACTCACTGCAATCGGATCCATCCGACAGTTCCGCGTTTGTGTCCGAGGTCCAGCAGCGCGTGGCGCGCCTCCGGCACTCCAGCTAGCTCGCGCGTCCTAACATCCAGCTCCGCGTCGCAGAGTTATGCGCGTGAATCCTCTGAAGCCACAGGCTGCATCGCCTCCTGCGGCCCATCCAGAAGCAGCCCGGCAACCATCCCTACCGTTTGCGCCAGAACCGGCAGATCGCTTTTGAGCGTCGCCCACTCCAGGTATGCCGACGAGATGCGCAGCTTGTCCGGCATGAACTCCTGCCGGAACGAAGGTTCTGGATCTGCACCCAGCGCCAGCATCTCAGCCTCGTGGCTATATTTCAATGTCGCCCTGTCGGTCAGCCCTGGACGAACCAGCAGCCGCCGTTGATACGCCTCTCTGCGTGCGTTCGCAATCTCCGGAACCACAGGGCGCGGCCCCACCAGACTCATCTCACCGCGCAGCACGTTCCACAGTTGCGGCAGCTCGTCCGCCTTGTACCGGCGCAGAGTCCGTCCAAAGCGCGTCACGCGCGGGTGGTCTGCAGCGGAATAAGGCTGTCCCTCTGCCGCACCTTCCATCGTCCGCAGCTTGATCAGTCAGAAAGGCGAAACCCGCGTCCCATCCGCCATTAAAAAAGAACACCGGCCCGCGCGAATCAAGCTCAGTCAGCAATGCGCAAGCCACGAGTGCCGGAAGCGCATGGACGAGCAAAAAAGTGCACCAGCAAGATCAATCAACCGCTTCAACACGAAGAACCCCAGGGGCAGACGAAGCTGTGCGGCATGCAAGCCGCCCACACAAAGAACACAAAACAGCCCGCCATCTGGGGAATCTATATAGGACGGTCCATTCCGTCCCCGGCGATGATCGCCGCGCCCCTCCAGGTGTCTGAGCCCTCTCGTCGCGAAGTTCTTCTCGAACTTCTGCGACGCCCCTCGCAGATCGATGTTGATTTGCCATCATGAAACATACCATCAGCGAGGCCTGTCTATACCCCTTTGGTGCAAGGCCGTCCCACCATTGCCTGCACGATCGCAACCATGCCACAAGCAACCTGCCCTCATCTCGCATCTGCGCATTTCCCAACCCCAATCGCAAGCGAGTATCCTTCTCTTCAACAATTCCATTGGCTCCCGAAGAGGTGCTAAGTGCAGAAGACAGGAATCCTCCTGTTTGCAGTTTTTGCAGTATTGTTTTCAGCCGCAACGTCACAAGCGCAAAACTCCGGCCAGGCCCCGCAGACCACGGGTTATGTCCGGCTCGACCGGGTCACCGCTTCCCGGCCGCTTCCCAATGGTCTCGAACTGCGCTCCGGCAGCGCCATCGTGCAGATTGTCGCCCTCCGCGACGACGTCATCCGCATGCGCGTCGGTCCCAGCGGCCAGCTCCCCGAGGACGCTTCATGGGCCGTCCTGCCCCCATCGCGCACGGCCTTCGTGCACGTGACGGCAGACTCGTCCGATTCATCGGTCGGCTTCCGCACCGCGCGGCTTCGCGTCACCGTACAAAAGAATCCTTTCGCGCTCACCGTCGCAGACCTTGATGGCCACACCATCCTCGCCGAGCTTCCCAGCCGCCCCATCGAGTACAACGGCACATCCTTCCGCATGGTCTTGCAATCGCCCGAAGACGAGCACTACTTCGGCCTTGGTGACAAGCCCGGTCCGATCGACCGCCGCAATGAAGCCTTCACCAACTGGAACACCGACGCCTTCGGCTGGCAGGAATCCACCGACCCCATCTACAAGTCCATCCCCTACTTCATCACCTTCCGTCGCGGCATCTCCGCCGGCATCTTCCTTGACAACACTTGGCGCGCCTCCTTCGACTTCAACAAGGAGGACCGCGACGCCTACTCCTTCGGCTCTGCTGCCGGACCGCTCGACCTCTACGTTCTCTACGGCCCATCACCCAAAGCCGTCGTCGAAGACTGGGCATGGCTCACCGGCAAAACGCCCATCCCGCCGCTCTGGTCCTTCGGCTTCCAGCAGTCGCGCTACAGCTACTACCCCGAGTCCGAGGTCCGTCGCATCGCCTCCACGCTACGCAGCGACAAAATACCCGCCGATGTCATCTGGCTTGACATCGACTATCAGTTAAAGAATCGCCCCTTCACCGTTGACCCCGAACGCTTTCCGCACTTCACGCAGATGGTTCAGGATCTGAAGGCCGAGCACTTCAAGACGGTCGTCATCACCGACCTCCACATCGCCGACCTCCCCAACTCCGGCTACAAGCCCTACGACGAAGGCGCGGCCGGCGACCACTTCGTCAAGAACCTCGACGGTTCCACCTACGTCGGCATCGTCTGGCCCGGCAAAGCCGTCTTCCCAGACTTCACGCAGAAGTCCTCCCGCGACTGGTGGGGCACGCTCTACGCCGATTTTGTTCGTCAGGGCGTCGCGGGCTTCTGGAACGACATGAACGAGCCGGCCATCTTCCAGGTCGCATCCAAAACCATGCCCGACGAGGCCCAGCACCGCATCGAGGAGCCCGGCTTCAAGACACGCGTTGCCAATCACCTCGAAATCCACAACATCTTCGGCATGCAGAACAGCCGTGGCACCTTCGAGGGCCTTCTCCGGCTCGACCCCAACTCGCGCCCCTTCGTCATGACGCGCGCCAGTTACGCTGGCGGCCATCGCTATGCCGCCACTTGGTCCGGCGACAACTCCAGCACCTGGAACCACCTTCGCCAGACTGTCCCGCAGCTCATCAATCTGGGCCTCAGCGGCTTTGCAATGAGCGGCGCGGACGTCGGAGGCTTCGCTGGTTCGCCTCAGCCTGAATTGCTCACCCGATGGCTTGAGCTTGCCGCCTTCCAGCCCATCGACCGCGACCACACCGCCGTCGGAACCCTCCGGCAGGAACCATGGGAAAACGGCTCCGCGGAGGACGTTGCGCTTCGTCGCCGTTTCATCGAGGAGCGCTACCATCTGCTCCCTTACATCTACACCACCGCCGAGGAGATGAGCCGCACCGGCCTTCCCATCATGCGCCCGCTCTTCCTTCAATACCCGGACGGAGCAATCGACAAGCAGCCGCTCGATCTCGCCGACAGCGGCGCGTTCCTCCTCGGTCCAGACCTGCTCATCGCGCAGAGTCCCTTCCCCGACGAACTCGATGACTACTCCGTCACCCTGCCTCTCGGCGGCTGGTTCGACTACTGGACCGGCCTGCGCGTTGCCGGTGACACATCGCGGACACAGATCGACCTCACACAGGCCAAACAGCCTGAGGTCCATATTCATCCAAGCTTGCAAAGCCTTCCGGTCTTCGTCCGCGCCGGAGCCATCGTCCCCGAGCAGCCCCTCGTCCAGAGCACAGACGAGAAGCCGCAGGGGCCGCTCACTCTGCGCGTCTATCCACCTGACACTTCGGCCGACCCATGCTCCGGCGGTGTCTACCTCGACGACGGCATCACCTACAACTTCCAGAAGGGTCAGTACGTCCGCGTTGCCTTCACCTGCACGCCGACCGCCGGCGGCCTCACCGTCACGGTCGAACCACGTCAAGGCAGCTTCACGCCGTGGTGGGGCGATCTCTCCGTCGAGGTCTTCGGCGCCGCCAAACCCGCCGCTGCCGTTGCGTCCACCGCGCTCGACGGCTCCACAGAGCGTCCACTCAAGTCCAGCTACGATGCCGCGCGCCACAGCATCTCTGCCATTGTTCCCGACAACGGCAAAGGCGTGCGCATCGTCTTTACCTTCTGAGCATCTCCATCCGCAGGTCTGCGCCGCTGCTCTTGACCCGCACGGCGCGGACCTTCCATAACCGACTGCAGCTCATTCCTCCCCCTCGCCACATTCCCGGCTGGTAACCTAGATGTATGAAATTTGGCGTCCTCGTCTTTCCAGGCTCCAACTGCGACCACGACACCTACAACGTCATCGCTGAAATCGCCCACGAGCCCGTTACCTTTCTCTGGCACGACTCGGAAGACCTTCAGGGCGTCGATGCCGTTCTCGTTCCCGGCGGCTTTGCCTACGGCGATTACCTCCGCACCGGCGCCATCGCCCGCTTCTCGCCCGTCATGCAAGCCGTCAAGCGCTTTGCCGACGGTAGCGGCCTCGTCCTCGGCATCTGCAACGGCTTTCAGATCCTCACCGAATCCGGCCTGCTCCCCGGCGCGCTCATGCGCAACGCCGGCCTCAAGTACATCTGCAGGCAGGTCCACATCCGCACCGAAACCAACAGCAGCCCCTTCACGAATCAGCTCACCAAAGGCGACGTCCTTCAGATTCCCATCGGCCACATGGAAGGCAATTACTTCTGCACGCCCGAAGAACTCGAGCGCCTCAAATCCGAAGACCGCATCGCTTTCCGCTACTCCACCCCCGACGGTCAAATCACCGCCGACGCCAACCCCAATGGCTCGCTCGATAACATCGCCGGCATCCTCAATGAAAAGCGCAACGTCCTCGGCATGATGCCCCACCCCGATCGCTCCAGCGAAAAACTCCTCGGCTCGGCCGACGGCTGGAAGATCTTCTCCTCCATGATCCAGTCGCTCTCCCTTCGCTGAGCCGGAGTCCGGGAGACTTCGCAAGTCTGACCATGTCTGACCATGATCGACATTCATACGCACCTCATCTACGGGGTTGACGACGGCGCAGAAGACTTGGCCTCCGCGGTTGCCATGGCGCAGACCGCAGTCGAACAAGGCGTCACCCACATCGTCTGCACGCCGCATGCAAACGAAATTTATCCCTACAACTTCGCTCTGAACGTGCAGCGTCTCGCGGAACTGCGCAGCGAACTCAACGGCACCATCGAATTCAGCCTCGGCTGCGACTTCCACATGACCGCCGCCAATATCCTCGACGCCATCGCGCATCCCCCGCGCTATTCCATCAATGGCAAAGGTTATCTGCTCATTGAGTTCCCCAACCTCGCCATCCCGCCCCAACTCTTCGATGCCATGCACCAGCTCCAGCAAGCTGGCTATACCCTGATCGTCACCCACCCCGAGCGCAACCCCGTCCTCCAGCGCAATCCCATCGTCCTGCGCGACTGGCTCCGCCAGGGCTGTCTCGTCCAGGTCACCTCTGCCTCACTCTACGGCCGCTTCGGCAAAGCCGCCGAGTCCTTCGCCAATCAGCTCCTCGACCGCAACTGGATTCACTTTTTCGCCAGCGATGCGCACCGGCCCAGAATGCGGCCGCTCCATCTGCGCAAAGGCTTTGAATACGTCGCCAACCGCGCCGGCATCGAGACGGCCAGTCGGCTTTTTCAAACGAATCCCGAAGCCGCAGTGCTCGGCGCCGCATGGCCCGAACAGCCCGAACCGCATGGCCTCTGGGATAAGGTCATGCCCGCATTCGATCTGGAGCAATCCGACCGAGGCCCCAAGAGTCTCTGGAAACGCCTGCTGCCTTTTTAATTGAATTGCATCGCATCGCGAATCGGCACTACAGCCCCAGCCCGCCGTCCACAGCCAGCACCTGCCCGGTCACAAAAGCCGGTCCTGCCGCGAAAAACAGCACTGCCTCCGCCACATCCGCAACGGTTCCATTGCGCCGCATCGGAGTCTTCGCCGCAAATCGCGCCGCCACTGCCCCGTCGGTGCCTTCCATCTCAATCCACCCCGGTGCCACGCAGTTCACGCTCACCTCCGGCGCAAAGCTCTTCGCCATCGCCTGCGTCAGCATGTGCACGGCAGCCTTTGAAGCGCAGTAGTGCCCATGCCCCACCCATGCGTGCATCCCACCCAGCGAACCCAGATTCACAATCCTTCCATGCGCAGCGCGCAAATACGGCGCGGCCTCGCGCGCAAACAAGAACGGCCCGCGCGCATTCACTTGGAAAGCCTCGTCCCACTGCGTGAGTGTCAGCTCTTCCAGCCTGCCCGAGGTAAAGACCCCTGCATTGCTCACCAGAATGTCCAGCCGTCCGTGCAACGCTGCTGCCGCCTCAACCGCGGCTCGTACGTCCGCCTCTTTCCGAACGTCGCATTGCACCGCCTGCGCACTACGCCCCAGCGCCTCCACGGCTCGCACGGTGTCCGCTGCTTCGCTCGCGGAAGTGCGATATGTGATCGTCACAGCGGCGCCGGCCTCCGCCAGTGTGCGCGCAATCTCGCGCCCCAGACGCCGCGCCCCTCCGGTCACCAGCGCGCACTTGCCCTTCAGAGGCGTGCCGCTCGCGTACAGCTTGCTCGTCTCCGTTCGCATAGCCTGCGTGTGCTTCCTTACTTTTTCGATTGTGCGGAGCTTTGATCCGGCTTCGCAGCGTCTTTTTGGCCGCTGCTGGACGCGCCGCCGCCGTTCCCGGCCGACGCCGTATCGTGGTTCTCGTAGATCGAGTACTGCTTCGAGGGCCGCTTCATCTTCACCTCGATCGCCAGATTCTCTTTGTCCACGTCATACTGCTTGCCGTAGGTCTGGAACCCCTTGGCAATCACCTGCAGCAGCACCTTCGAACCAGTCGGCAGCACGTCAATAGTCGTCTTGCCATCCTCGTTCGTCTTCAGCTCCATGTTGCCCTTGTCGCCAAGAAGCTGGAAAATCACCGCTGCATTCTCAATCGGTTTCCCATCGTCCGCGCGCAGAATCGTCACGTTCACCGTCGAGGTCGGCGGCGGAGCCTTATACTTGCGCCCGCGATGGCTCGTGTCCTGGGCGAATAATCCGGCGCTTCCAACTGCCAGAAGGGTGACTAACATCAACAACGCGATCAAGGAATTCCGACGAGACTGCATGTCCCTAGTGTAATCCTCCATCCATCTCCTTGCGAATCCCCCACCGTCTCGAACTCACCTTCCATCCCCGCCTTCGTCCCACTTCAAACTGAGAAACGGGTACACTTAAAAAGAGGTCCCCATGGCGGATATTCAGCGCAGAAAAACAGTTACCGTAAAGATCGGGCAGGTTCGTGTCGGCTGGGAGGTCCCCGTCGTCGTCCAGTCGATGACCAACACCGACACCGCAGACATCCCAGGCACCATCGAGCAGGTCGCGGCGCTCGCCCTTGCCGGCTCTGAGATCGTCCGCGTCACCGTCAACAACGAAGACGCCGCCGCCGCCGTACCCCACATCGTCGAAGGCCTCGACAAGCGCGGCATCCGCGTCCCCATCGTCGGCGACTTCCACTACAACGGCCACATCCTCCTCAAGAGATACCCCGCCGCCGCGCGCGCCCTCGCCAAGTACCGTATCAACCCCGGAAACGCATCCATCGGCAAGAAAGATAACGATAACTTTCAGGTCATGGTCGAGTGCGCCGTCGAAAACGACAAGCCCGTCCGCATCGGCGTCAACTGGGGCTCGCTCGATCAGGCCCTGCTCACCCGCATGATGGACGAGAACAACCGCCGTCCCGACCCTCTGCCCGCGCGTGACGTCATGATGGAAGCCATGATCACGAGCGCCCTCGACTCCGCAAAAGCCGCCGAGCATTACGGCCTTGGCCACGACAAGATCATCCTCTCCGCCAAGGTCTCCGGCGTCCGCGACTTGATCGACGTCTACACCAGCCTCGCCGCACGCTGCGATTACCCGCTCCACCTCGGCCTCACGGAAGCCGGCATGGGTGCCAAGGGACTCATCGCCTCCACCGCAGGCCTCGCGCCGCTCCTCCTCAACGGCATCGGAGACACCATCCGCGTGAGCCTCACTCCCAAACCCGGCGGTGACCGTACGGAAGAAGTGCAGGCCGCGCAGCAGATCCTCCAGTCCCTCCAGATCCGCAGCTTCATGCCCCAGGTCACCAGTTGCCCCGGCTGCGGCCGCACCACCAGCACCTACTTTCAGGAACTCGCCGAGCAGATTCAGTCCTACCTCCGCACCTCCATGCCCGAGTGGCGCAAAAAGTACCCCGGCGTCGAAGAACTCAAGCTCGCCGTCATGGGCTGCGTCGTCAACGGCCCTGGCGAATCCAAGCACGCCAACCTCGGCATCAGCCTCCCCGGCACATTCGAAGAACCCAAAGCTCCCGTCTACGTTGATGGCAAGCTCTACACCACCCTCCGAGGAGACACCATCGTCGCCGAGTTCAAGCAGATCCTCGACAACTACGTCCAGTCGCACTACGGTCAGGGCGCGCAAAGCAAAGAACTCGTCGGCACGCACCACTAATCCGGCCCCTGAGAATGAATGCTGGGCTTCCCATCCTTTCCGCATTTTGCGGAAAGGGTGGGAAGCCACGGTCTCGCCCATTCGGGCCGAATCACTCCTCGCTACTCCAGCGCCCACCATCCCCACCGCGCATCTTCCGTAACCTTTCGGGAGCGGCACCGTGCGTCTACTCTGGCCCCAATCATCTCCGTTCATTCTTCGGAATCGGGTCCTGTATGCGCCGGTGTGCGTCCTTCATCCTGCTTTGCATGAGCCTCGCCTTCGCAAGCCACGCCAAACCCTGCGTCCCCACCGACCAGGCCGGCCATCTGCTTCACAAGGATGTCTGCAGCACTGCGCACGTCTGCGACATTGTCGAGCTACCTGACGGCACCCGCTACCTCGACGTCTGCTCGCCCGACGAGAAGTGCGTCTTCACCATCCTCAATCCCTGGCAGGATCGCGAACAGGTCGGTGAGTTGCGCCAGTACCGCAATCTCGAAGTCCACATCCGCGGCATCGCCGAGCCCATGCACGGCCGCGCCGGAACCATCCTCAACCACGCGCGCCAGTTCACCGGCGACCAGTCCCGCCCGCCCATGCGCGACCCCAGAATGCACGCCTCCGGCAGCCATCGCCCCTTCATGAATCCCGCCGAGCGCAAACTGGTGCCGTCAGCCGGCTCGTCTACCCGCTAATCGCTACCACCCGCGCCCTGCAAACCGTCGCAGCTCACGCAGCGGATACAGCGTCCCCCGCCACTTCACTCCGCCGCGCGCCCGCGTCAGTACCGCCGACCGCAGAAATGCATAGGTCACCACCGCCACCGCGGGCGCAAACAGCGCTGCATGCCACGCGCTCACCTGCGTTACCCGCCGGTTCGCCGCATACACCGCCGCAATCGCTGCATACGTCAGCACCCCTGCCAGCGCCGTCCATCCGCCTGCCACCAGCGCCGCCAGCGGCAAAGCCGCATCGAGCGCCAGCCCGGCCGCAGCCAGCAGCGTCAATCCCACCCTGTAACGGTACACGGAAAATCCGTTCTTCTCCGTCAGGCGCACCACCGCCAGCGCCCCCTCAATCCAGCGAATCCGCACCAGCCCCGGCCCCAGCGCCACATGCTGTCTCATGCCCGCTCGCTTCACCTTCCAGCCCAGCCGCAGGTCGTCGAGCACCTCCATCCGCAGCGACTCAAATCCGCCCACCTTCTCGTAGGCCTCGCGCCGGATCAGGTTGAACCCGCCCACACCGATAAAGTCCTTCGCCTTCGGGTTCGCCACCCGCCATAGCCGGATCGTCCACTGTGACAGCACCTGCATCGCCGCCAGCATCGCCCGCTCGCCCACACTCTTCAAGATCAGCGTCGGCACCAGAATCAGATGGTCCGACCGCACCGCCTGCGTCTGTCGCAGCGCCAGCTCCAGCGCCCACGGCGCAAACAGCACATCCCCGTCTGTAAACAAGATCCACGGCGCGCGTGCCCGCTCCGCAGCCATCGCCATCGCATGCGGCTTGCCCAGCCAGCCCTGCGGCAACTCACGGATGTGAATCACTTCCAGCGTGTGCTGTCCCGCGCCGGCCTGCCAGGCATCCGCCAGCGCATCCATCCGTTGCCCGGTTCGATCCGTCGAGCGGTCATCCACCGCGATCACCTGCAACCGCAGTCCCTCTGAGGCCATCAACGATTGTACTGTCGCCTCAATCGTCGCCTCTTCATTGCACGCCGGAACCACCACCGTCACGTTCGGCCCATCACTGGGCTCAATCGTCGGCAGCGCGCTTTCGATCTCCGTCAGGTCCGGCAGGAGCGGCATCCCGCGCACCACCAGCCAGGCCTGCACCAGCCACGCCGCGGCCAGCAGCCAGCACATGCCCTCAAACGCGAGCCAAGCCAGATGTGCAGCATTCATAGCATCAGTATCGCTGGTCGCTTCATCGCGCGCGGCTCATTCCGCACTCTCACTTCAACCGGGTCAAACTCGCTCTGCATCCAGTCGCGGCGCGAACCGCGCTCCGCCCCACAGAATCGCGCACGACACCACCAGCGAAATCAGCGTCAAACCCAGGCCCAGCCGCAGCGTCGAGTGGTCCGACACCGCCCCGATAATCTGCGGTGAAAACGTGTCGCCGAAGAAGTGAATGCAGAACAGATTGATCGATACCGCCGTCGCCCGCACCGGCGCCGACACCGAATTCACAATCGCCGCGTTCAGCGGCCCTGTATTCAAAAACAAAAAGAACTCAGCGGCAAACAGCCACGGCACCACCCACTTCTCCGGCCCGAAGAACACCATGATGCCGCACGGCAGTGTCAGCGCCACGCTCCAGAATGAAACCAGGTACAGCGCCCGGTCGTTCGTCCGCAGCCAGATCTGCGCCAGCCATCCGCCCACCAGCGTTCCCGCAATCCCATCCACCACCGTGATCGCGCCCACCACCGCCCCCGCGCGCGCCACACTCAGCCCTGCCGCGCGATGCAGAAACGTCGGTACCCACGCCGAGATCCCGCCCATCGCAAAGGTCAGCATCGCCAGCCCAAACGTCGCCGTCAGAAACGCAGGGTTCCTCAGAATCCCCGCCACCGTCGCCCGGTCCATCGTCGGCATCAAATGGTCGTTCGCCCCGCGCTCCGGCTCGCGCCCCAGCCAGCCATACAAAGCCGCCACCACCAGCCCCGGAATCGCACACAGAAAAAACGGCGTCCGCCAGCCCCACATTGAGCCCAACTGCCCGCCCGCCACGTAGCCCAGCGCCGCGCCCACAGGAATCGCTAGATAGAACAGCGACAGCACCCGGTTCCTGTCCCGCTCCGGATAAAAATCCGCCAGCACCGCCGGCGCAAAGATACCAAACGTCGCCTCGCCCACCCCCACCAGCGCATGCCGGAAATACAACGTCCAGTAGCTGTGCACCCACGCCGTCGCCAGCGTCGCCAGGCTCCATAGCACCGCCCCGCCGATAATCAGCGGTTTGCGCGGAAACCTGTCGCCCAGCCATCCCGTCAGCGGAGCCACCACCATGTACGTCACAAACAGCGCCGTCGTCAGCGCACCCATCGCATGGTCGGTCGCGTGAAACTCGCGCTGGATCAGCGGCTGCGCCCCCGGCAGAATATAGCGGTCGATGTAGTTCAGCAGGTTCAACGCCAGCAGCAACGCAAGCGTGCCCACGGCAGGCGCAACCATCGCGGGCGAGGCTTCAGCTGTTCTTGTCAAAGCTGGCTCCTGCTTGGTCTCGATATCATCTCCGGGAGATACGGCCCGTGCGTCTATTTCCTGGGCCGCGGCCACCGCGCTTCCACCGTCGTTGCAATCCCACCCCTCGGCCGGAACTCGCCCTTCACCACCGCCCACACCGGGTCGCACGCCTTCACCACATCCCCCAGCACCTGGTTCACGATATTCTCTTGAAAGATGCCGAGATTCCGGTAGCAGAACAGGTACTCCTTCAGCGACTTCAGCTCCAGGCACCTCTTCCGCGGCATGTAGCGAATCGTGAGTTCTCCGAAATCCGGCAGCCCGGTCTTCGGGCACACCGAGGTCAGCTCCGGATCGTCAATCACAATCTCGTAGCCGGGAAACTGATTCTGCCACGTCTCAATTGCCGGAAATGCAAAATCCAGACCTGCCTTGGCGTGGTCGTCTGTGTAGCGCGGTTGCTTTGCCATGCCTCCCATTGTACGAGCTACATCCTGCCCTCTTCCTCTCGACGCGCCTCGGATTTTCATGATTCTTCGAGGCTTGTTTTGAGTCTTATATACTGACTCAGGTTAATCGAATGGCAGACGCAAGAAAGCAGACTGATCGGCGCTGGATCTGGATCGGCACCGGCATCTTCCTCGTAATCGTATTCTTCACCGTTCGCAATCTCACCCGCGAACGTCTGCCCGTCCGTATTGCTGCCGTCGAACGCCAGTCTCTTTTCAGCACCGTCAGCACCAACGGCCGCGTTGAGCCTCGGGTCAACTACGAGCTGCACAGCCCCATCGCCACCACCGTCGAAGCGGTTTACGTGCAGCCCGGCGATGTCGTCCCCGCCGGCAAGCTCCTCATGAAACTCGACGACATCGACGCGCGCGTCCGCGTCGCATCGGCAGAAAGCGCCCTCAAAGCCGCACAGGCAGACCTCGACACCGCCCGCAACAACGGTACTGCCGCCCAGCGCGAGTCTGCCGCAGCCGACATCGAGCGCAGCCGCATCGAGCGCGATCAGGCACAGAGCAGCCTCAACGCCCTCACCCACCTTCAGGCTACCGGCGCTGCATCCGCCGCCGAGGTCGATGCCGCCCGCCAGCGCCTCGCCACCGCGCAAACCTCCTACAACGCCGCTCTGCAGACCGCCAAGAATCGTTACACAGCTCCGGATATCGCTCGCGCGCAGGCTGCCGTCAACGACGCCCAGTCTGCCCTCGCCGCCGCACAGCATGTCCTCAATCAAACCAGCGTCGTCGCACCCATCGCAGGGACCGTCTACACCCTCAACTGCGGTCGCACCGAGTTTGTCCAGCAGGGCGCAATGCTGCTTCAGATCGCAGACCTGAAAAACGAACGTGTCCGCGCTTACTTTGACGAGCCGGAGATCGGCCGCCTTGCCGTCGGTCAGCCCATCGTCATCAAGTGGGACGCCAAGCCCGGCAAGGTATGGCACGGCCACATCGAGCGCGTCCCCGTCACCGTCATCATCTACGGCACCCGCACCGTCGGCGAGGTCCTCATCAGCATCGATGGCCCCGATGGCGACTTGCTCCCCGACACCAACGTCACCGTCACCGTCACCACCGCGAGCCAGCCCAACGCCCTCAGCATTCCCCGCGAAGCCCTCTTCTCGCAGGGCGGTCAGCCTTACGTCTACAAGATCGTCGATAACGCACTGGTCCGAACCAACGTCCAGATCGGCGCGCTCAATCTCACTCAGGTGGCCATCCTTTCCGGACTCAAGGAAGGAGACCGCGTCGCCACCGGCACCACCTCGGGACAGCCGCTCCAGGAAGGCCTGCCCATCAAGGTCATGCGATGAACGCCCTGCTCCTCGCCGGCGTTCTCTCCGTCCTGGTTGCGCCCGCATCGCAGACACAGGCCGCTGCATCCACGCTCCAGCAGGCCAACGCCGCACTGCAGGCGGGTGAGGCAGACCTCGCTCTTTCCCTCCTCGATGCACAACCCGCATCCGCCGAAGGCCATAACCTCCGCTGCCGCGTCGACTACGCTCTCGAGCAGTGGGACGCCGCCGCTGCCGAATGCGAGCAGGCCGTCCGCATGGATTCCTCCAACGCGCTCTACCACCTCTGGCTCGGCCGCGCCTTCGGAGAAAAGGCCGATCGCGCCTCCTTCCTCAGCGCCTACTCGCTCGGCAAGCGTGTCCGCGACGAGTTTGAAGCCGCCGCGCGCCTCAACCCACAGAGCCCCGAAGCTCTCTCCGATCTCGGCGAGTTCTACTACGACGCGCCCTCCATCGTCGGAGGCGGTGACCAGAAGGCCTACAAGGTAGCCGACGATCTCGCCCGCATCGCTCCGGCCCGCGCCCACGAGCTGCGCGGACGCATCGCCGAAAGCCGCAAAGATTTTTCCACCGCTGAAGACGAATTCAAAAAGGCCATCGCACTCGATCCCCACCCAGCCTTCCAGTGGACCGTGATCGCCTCGTTCTATCGCCGCCGTTCGCGCTGGTCCGACATGGATGCTGCGCTCAACAACGTCGTCCGCCTCGCCCAGCACGACGCCCACGCCGGCGTCGCGCTCTATGACGGCGCATCCACACTCATCGCCGCGCGCCGCAATCCTTCGCTCGCCGCGCACATGCTGCAGCTCTATCTCGCAATGCCTATCAAGTCGGAAGAAGCTCCTGCCTTCGCCGCGTGGCTTCGTCTCGCCCGTCTGCAGGCCCAGTTAGGCGACCTCGCCGCAGCCCGCGCCAGCCGCGCTCAGGCTCTCAGCTTCGCCCACACCTACAAGCCCGCGCTTGATGCGTCCTTCTAAACGGAGCCCGTGAATTTGACTCGCCAACTCCCATCTCGCGCCGCTCTCCTGGGCTTGCTCCTCGCCCGTCTCATCCTGCCCGCGCAATCTCACGCGCAAGTCTCTCTGGTCACCGTCGTCGATCTCGCCCAGCGAAACAGCTCCGCCGTCCACCTCGCTCAAGCCGATGTCGATAAGGCGCAGGCTCTGCTCTCTGAGAACAAGGATGTCATCATCCCGGCTCTCACCTTCAGCACTGGGTTGCCCGCCTTTCCAGAGACCGGCTTTACCGGTACGCCTCCCTCGATCTGGGGCGCCACCGTTCAATCTCTCGTCTTCAGCGTCTCCCAAAGGCGCTACCTCGAAGCCGCTCGTCTAGGCCTGCAGGCCGCAGCCACAAGCCTCAAAGATGCAAGGGAACAGGTGGCGCTCGATGCTTCCAGCGCCTACATCGAACTCGATACCGTGCAGCAGGAGCTGCAGGCCGCTCGCCAGCAGGAGCAGTTCGCAGCCCGCCTCGTCGAGATCGAGCAGCAGCGCGCCGAGGCCGGCGTCGATCCCCTCAGCGACCTCCTTCAGGCCCGCCTCTCTGCTGCGCAGGTCAAGCTGCGGCGTCAGCAGCTCGAAGCTCGCGCCGCCACCCTCCGCACCCAGCTAGCCAGCCTCACCGGCCTCCCCATCGAGTCCATCGCCACTGACCACAGCAGCATTCCCGAGGTCCCTCAGATTACAGCCGACACGATTCACATGGCCCATCCGGGCCTGGACGCCGCCGATCTCCTCGCCCGTTCCAAGCAACTGGTGGCCAAAGGCGATGACGAGATCAACTATCTGCCTCAGTTGACCTTCGCCGCCCAGTACAACCGCAACACAACCCTCCTGAACAGCGTCAACTCTTTCTTTGCGAAGCCCTTGCCCGCAAACAACTTCGCCTCCGGTTTCCAGATTGAGATACCGCTCTTCGACATGGGCCACCACGCCAAGGCCCGCGAATCAACCGCCGACGCCCTTCGCGCCACCGTCGAGGCCGAACAGGCCCGCCATCAATCCGATATCCAGGTCGCCACTCTCTCCGGCAGCCTCAACGAGCTTGCCACACTCGCTGAGATTGCAAGCCTGAAACAGCAAATCGCAACCGAGCAGCTCCATTCCGTGTTGTCCCAACTGGAGTTAGGCAGCGGCGAGAGCGGCTCACAGCCCAATGCCCCGCAGCTCAACCCCAAGACAGAGGAGTTGGCCCGTATCGACGAGCGTCAGAAGTTCCAGGATTCCCTCGACGCCAGCCTTGACCTCGCAAAAACTCGCCTCGGCCTCCTGCGCGCCCTCGGTCACATGCAGGACTGGCTCAACGAGTTACACGGCAAGTAACCGCTGCTCCGTCGTTTTAGCCCCTGAAAATCTCCAAAATGATAGAATGAGAGAGATGTCAAAGCCTCTGAAGACCCTCTTCCTCAATCCCCCGTCTTTTGAAAATTTCGACGGTGGCGCAAGCTCCCGCTGGCCAGCAACCCGCGAAATCGAGTCCTATTGGTACCCCGTGTGGCTCACCTATCCGGCTGGCATGTTGGAGGGCTCTCGCCTGCTCGACGCTCCGCCCCATCACGTCACCGCACAGCAGACCATCGAGATCTGCAAGGACTATGAATTCCTGGTCCTCTTCACCTCGACCGTCGGCTGGGAGGGCGATCAGCGTCTCGCAGAAGCAATCAAGGCTGCCAATCCCACCATCCGCGTCGCCTTCGTCGGCCCGCCGGTCACCACGGACCCTGACCGCGCTCTGAATGAGTGCTCTGTGCTCGACTTCATCTGCCGCCGTGAGTTTGACTTCTCCGTCGTCGAGTTCGCGCAGGGCAAGTCGCTCAACGAGATCCTCGGCATCAGCTACAAGAAGGACGGCAAGATCATCCATAACCCGGATCGCCCGCAGGTCGAAGACCTCGACGCGATGCCCTGGGCCACGAAGATCTACAAGCGCGATCTCGATGTCACGCGCTACAACGTGCCGTTCCTGCTCCATCCCTACATCGCGCTCTACTCCACGCGCGGCTGCCCGGCCCAGTGCACCTTCTGCCTCTGGCCGCAGACCCTCAGCGGTCACGCATGGCGCAAGCGCTCCACAGACGATGTCGCCGCCGAGCTCGCATGGGCCAAGGAAAACTTCCCCGACGTCAAGGAATTCTTCTTCGACGACGACACCTTCAACATCCAGAAGCAGCGCACCATCGAGCTGTGCGAAAAGCTCCAGCCTCTCGGCCTCACCTGGTCCTGCACCTCGCGCGTCACCACGGACCGCGAAACCCTCAAGGCCATGAAGGACGCCGGCTGCCGCCTGCTCATCGTAGGCTTTGAGTCCGGCGACCCGCAGATCCTCAAGAACATCAAGAAGGGCGCCACCGTCGAGCGTGCCCGCGCCTTCGCCAAGGACTGCCACGACCTCGGTCTCGTCATCCACGGCGACTTCATTCTCGGCCTCCCCGGCGAGACGAAGGAATCCATCCGCAACACTATCAACTTCGCCAAGTCGCTCGATGTCGAAACCATCCAGGTCTCCATCGCCCACGCCTATCCCGGCACCGAGTTCCACGAGTTCGCCAAGGCCAACGGCTTCATCACCAATGAGAAGATGGAAGACGGCGGCGGCCACCAGATGGCGCACATCGAGTATCCCGGTCTGCCCGTCGACTACGTGATGGAGATGGTCCACCGCTTCTACGACGAGTACTACTTCCGTCCCAAAGCGGCCTTCCGCGTCGTCTGGAAAGCCATCGTCAATCGCGATGTTCCGCGCCTCTACGTCGAAGCCAAGGCCTTCCTCAAGCTGCGCTCACAGCGCAACAAGATGGTCAAGGAAGCCCGCAACCGCCGTACCGATTCATCCGCAGCCGTAAGCGCCGGGGCCTAGCGCATCCGGCGCATCGCATCCCGAGGGCGGCTCCCCGCGAGTCCGCCCTCCTTTTCTTGCGGGCTACTCACCCGCTTATAGGAATTGCAGCTCTCGCATGGCGCATCACACACTCTCGCCGCGGCAATACCTCATCCTCGCGTTCGTCGCCCTCTGCGCCCCGCTCGGTGACACCTGTCTCTCCCGCGGCATGACGCAGGTTCCGCCCATCTCCCTCGCCCATCCCGCTTCTCTCGTCGCCGCCGTCTTCACTCCATGGATCGCCATCGGCATCGCTTTGCTCATTGGCTTCTTCGCCAGCTACCTCACCGCGCTCTCATGGGCTGACCTCACCTTTGTCCTGCCTGCCACCGCCTTCGGGAACGTCATCGTCGCCCTGCTCTCGCGCTTCTGGCTGCACGAGGCCATCTCTCTCCAGCGCTGGCTCGGCATCGTCCTCATCACCATCGGCGTCGGCTTCGTCGCCAACGGTCCCTCGCTCACCGAGCGCCCTCAACCTGCCGGCGATCCCATCCCCGGCGCTTCCATGCGTGAGGAGCAGCTCCGATGAACCTGCTCCCCGTCACCGCGCCTCATCCCGGCTTCTGGACCGCCACCGGCATGATCGCCGCCATCATCCTCAGCTCCACCGCCGGCGAAGTCCTCACCGCCGCCGCCATGAAGTCCATCGGCGACCTCGACATCATCCGCGCGCACTCCGGCCTCAAGGGCGCCATTCGGGCCGTCCTCACCTGCCCCCTCTTTTTCGCTGGAGTCTTCTTCCTCGCAACAGCCTTCTTCGCGCTGCTCTTCGCGCTCAATCACATGGATCTCAGTCTCGTCGCGCCCGCGTCCGCCTCGCTCACGCTCGTCACCAACGCCATCGCCGCCAAGCTCTTTCTCCACGAGAACGTTGATCGCCGACGCTGGACTTCCGCCGTCTTCGTCTGCATCGGCGTCTACTTCCTCGCGCACTAGTCCCGCATCACGAAGCGGCCATGCCCAGCCCCACCAGGTTGGCCGCCGCAATAATCACCAGCATCCCCGCCCACAGCAGCCGCACCGGCCTGCCCTCGGCTTCCTTCCACTCGCCCAGCGCCAACCCCACCAGCCCGCCGCACAGCACGTAAATACTCATATGCAGCATCCAGTTCACATACGACAGCCGCTGCGGAATATTCGACGCGCCCCACGCATAGAAGAAGAACTGCAGGTACCACATGATCCCGCCCGTCGCCGCCAGCGCCGCATTCCTCGCCAGCACCTGTCCCGGCAACTGCAGGTCCGCTCGCAATGAGAGCCGCTTCACCGCCGCCAGCCGGATAAAGCAGTAGCTTAGATTCACCAGCGCTCCCCCGCCCATGATGCACACATAACTCGGCAGCGCCGCATACAGTGGATTCACTCCCAGGTGCAGCGCCGCGGCCTCCATCGGCTTCGCCGCGTCAATCGCGAAGGACATCCCCGACGAAAAAATCCCGCACATCGCCGCCAGAAACAGCCCCAGTCCCAGGTTGAACTCCTGAATCTCTCCGCGCAGTTGCCGCTCCTTCTGGTGCCCGGCATACGACACAATCGCCACGCCTATCAGCGCCACCAGCACGCCGGCCAACGTCAGCAGCCCGCCGCGCGTCGTCACGAGCATCGCGCCCTGCCCGTGCATCAGCGGCGGAGCCAGCGTGCCCACAATGAGCGTCACGCCAATCGCCACGCCGATGCCCAGCGACATCCCCAGGTGCCGCATCGTCAGCCCGTAGCTCACATTCCCTACGCCCCACATCGCACCAAACAGCGCCACGCGCAGCAGCAGTGCCGACCCCATCGACGCATAGAACCCGTGAAAATCCGGCAGCAGCACCAGGCTCACGCCAATTGGCAGCAGAATCCACGAGAACACGCCCGCCAGAGCCCACGTCGTCTCCCATGACCACTTCCGCACCTTCTCAATGGGCGCATAAAACGACGCCGCCATGCTCGCGCCGATCACGTGCCAGCCAATCCCTGCAATCACTGATGTCATGCCTGTCTCACGACCTCCATCACACCCCGCGTCCTAATCAACCGTGACCTCAAAGCTGTAACTCCCCGCCGGCAGCCGGTAGCCGCCGTCCGTCGCGCTCGCCAGCCTGCTCTGCGCCAGCGGCGTCCCGTCCAGTGCGGTATGCGCAGCCTGCACCGCATCCACCTCCAGCAGCCCCGTCGCATTCGCAGGAATCGTCACCTTCCACTGCGCCTTCTTGCCCGTCAGTGTCCACGCAGACTCCACCACGCCATACTGCGACGGATACCGGAACTCCACGCTGCCCAGCC
>VFSW01005055.1_pt1 | contig 19587 bp, 14 predicted proteins | sample 5358111 | NCBI WGS metagenome assembly VFSW01 (sample SAMN11554181, study PRJNA540505) | mine drainage metagenome | isolation source: sediment from site ElyBrook_90M | place: USA: Ely Copper Mine, Vershire, VT | collected 2017 | reverse complement strand
ATACGAGGTCATGACGCGGTTTCCACTCGTCGGCGGAAACGGGGAGGGAGAGCAGCAGAGCAGCAAGCGCTGCCGCAAGCCAGCGGGAATTGAGGACTCGACTCATGAATGAAGGCATTTGGATCGACTTGCGATGATACCTCAGTGAATCTCCCCCTGCAGTGGTCTTTTAAACTCAAAGACTTAGGAGACGGCTTCCGCCAAGTCTTTGAGAAACAAGGACATGACTGTAAAGTATTTATAAATCAAAGACATAGATATCATCTCGATGCAACTTCTCGTTGCGATTTACTCCATGTCTTTGATACATAAGGAGTTACTAGCTTTGCAGCACCCCTTTTGAGAGTGTAGAGCGCGTGACCCGCAGCGGCTGAAGAGATTGCGAAAAAGATGTTTCCCAGCGCGACATTCCCCCAGCGGCTGGAAGCCGCAACTGATTTGGCGCAGTTACGACCACGAGTGCAACTCGTGCCCTTCCCAAAACCGTTGGAGTCCGAGTTTCTCCGCAGGCTGTCAAGCCGCGAACTCGTTGCTGACCACAGGGCACGACTGAAGGTCGTCGCTTCCCGTTCACGAGCCCACCCGCGCTCGCAACAAAAGCCGAGGCTCACGGATCAGAGTAAGCCTCAGCTTGATTGTTTCAGGCAGTTCGCTTTGCTGAGAACCTAGAAATCAAGCCTCAAAGCAAACTGCATCACGCGTGGATTGCCGACGGTCCCGTTGACCACGCCAAACGACGGACTGCTAATGTCCTGCATGCCGCTGGCGCCGCCACCCAGGTAGAACTGAGCATGGTTGAACAGGTTGAACATCTCAGCGCGGAACTGGAGCGCGACTCCCTCGTGGACGTGGAAATCCTTAATCGCCGAGAAGTCCGTATTCACGTAACGCGGACCATAGCCCGGAGTACGAGATGCATTGCCTAACTCGCCAGCCGCCGCGGGGGCAAAGCAACTCGTATTAAACCACTTCTGAAGGGTGTGGGGCCCAGAATTCGGGTTGCAAATCTGATCGGGCCGATTCAGGCTGCTTCCGTTCCATTGGAAGTTGACCCCGGAACCGTTGGAGCCATTGACCACGAACAACGGGAACCCGGAAGTGACTTTTTCAATGACCGTGACTTGCCAGTTTCCAAAAATCGCGTTCGGAACGGCACTCATGTCGCCGCCGTAACGCTTGCCTTTGCCGAACGGCAGGTCGTAAAGAATGCTGCCCGTAAATTGGTCATTCAGGTTGATTTGGGAAAGGCCCCAATCCAACCTCCGTGTACCAGGCAGAGGCCAGTACGTCGCACCGGGGAAGGTGCCTGCTCCGTCAGGGAAGCCGGTGTCAAATGTGCGCGACCACGTGTACCCAACCAGTGCGTAGAGGCCATGCCGCGCACTCTTTGTCTCCGCTTTTAATTGCAAAGAGTCGTAGCGCGCTCGGCCGCCATCGGTAATATTCGCCACGGTAGTGAAAGGACCATAGGGGGCCGCAAACGCCTTCCCGCCAGGACCGCAACCCAGTGTGTAGCCAGACACCACCCCGCAAGCCGATGGAGAGCCGACATTCAGGTTTAATCCGTCGATAAGGATGTGCGTGCTACGCGTGCCCGCATATCCAGCGGTCAGTACGACATTCGCCAACTGGTGTTCGATGTTCAGATTGAACTGCTGCACCATCCCTTGCTTAAAATTCAGATCTTGCGACTGAATTGTGCCAGTGAAGGAGTTGGGGTTGGGCGGAGCAGTGTATGGCTGAAGATTGGGTTGAGTAAAGCCGTACTTAAGTCCACAGTTTAACGCCGAAGCGCCAGCTGTCGCGTTTCCGTATGGACAAGGAAACCCAACTCCGTAATTGAATTGATCGATTTCAGCGTAGTACGGAGGATTTTGCCAGGTTCCCTGCGCGCCCTGACTCCATGCGGAATCGTGGTAAATCGCATATCCGGCTCGAATCGCCGTGTTCTGACTGCCAAAGGGCTTCCACGCCAGTCCGATGCGCGGCTCGAAAGCAGTCTTGTCGAACTGCACCCCTACCGCTCCGCTCGTCCGGACACAATTGCTGCAGGGTCCGCTAAAGGCGACATTTCCTGCGATTAAGTATTGGCCTGTGGCAAAGTTGAAGTTGGCCTGCCGATTGTGGGCTTCTGTGATGGGGGTAACGAGTGCCCAAGCTAAGCCGATGTTCACCGTCAAATTGCTGGTAACGCGCCAATCGTCCTGAACAAATGGCCGATACATTTTCCAGCGCCGTCCCGTGGTGGCGCCCAGGAACGTTTGATCGTGAATCGCGCCGTTCACCTGACCAATCAGAAGATCGCCCGCGCTGTCCCCGGTGAACGACGAACCGTAGGGCTGCCCCGGCTGGCCCGTACCACCGTTCAGGATGAAATAGCCATCCTGAAATCCGTTGGTCATCACGTTCATCTGGTTAGCGCGATATCCAAAGCCGACGCGGATGTCGTGCTTGCCGCGGATCATATCGAACGTGTCGTCGTAGTGGAACACATTCGTACCACCCTGGAATGGAGCAAAACCGCGGTCCCCCAACGAGAAATATCCCGTCATCTGCGTCGAACTCAGGCCGCAGCTCAAACAGTCTTTCGTCGATTGGGTCAGTCCCGCCGGTGCATTCGGACACTTGCTGTTCAGGTCCGCGCCGATAATCCCAAGGTTTGCTGCCTCGCAGATCGTTCCGCCAAACTCGCCGTATGACGTGATGTGGTTGAAGATCCGGTTGAAGCCGGCGTTGATCTGATTGATGTTGGTCGAAGAGAAAATATGGGTTTCCGCAATGGCAATATTGCGACCGTGATTGCTGATGAGCTGGTTGCTGGCAAATGGACTTGCCTCGGCCCATGTCGGCGACCCGCCCGGTACGTAAGAGTTCGCCTGGTCGTAACTGAAGCGAGCAAACACGGAATCTTTGCTCGAGAATGTGTGATCCATGCGGACGTTAGCGGAAGCCTCGTTGAGCCGCCTCACCGGAACACTGGCGTAGTTGGTGATCGTGCTCGGGTTTATGGCGTTAGGCGTCGGATACAGCCCTAGCATTTTTTGTCCGATCGAATCGAACATCGCGCTCGGAATCTTGTTGCAGTTAACCCCCGTATTCTGGGAACCGTTGGCATTTGGAACGATCGGATTTCCCGAACTGTCGCATTGGAACGGTGCCTGACTGTATGGATTCACAAGGTCAACGAAGCCGTTTGCGTTGGCAGTACCGTTGAAGGTTTGAGGACGAATGATTCCCAACGGATCGTTGGTGAAGTCCCCGGTCTGCATCGCCTGCGTTGGCACCAACCCGATATAAGGAATGCCGTGGCGCTGGCGCTTGGATTCATAGTTTGCGAAGAAGAACGTCTTATCCTTCTGAATCGGCCCGCCAATCGAGCCGCCAAACTGGTTCAGATTGAATTTTTCCTTTGACGTTGCGAAATAGCTCTTGGCGTCGAGACTGGTATTGCGGAGATACTCATACAGTGAGCCATGGAATTTGTTCGATCCCGACTTCGTGGTCACCAAAACTGTCGGACCCGCGCGCGTACCGTATTCCGCCGAGTAATTGTAGGTCAGAACCTTGAACTCTTGAATGGAGTCAAGCGAGGGCAGAATCGCAATCCCACCGGCCGTGAGCTCGTTGTTATCGATGTTATCGAGAAGCCAATCGGTGCTCTGCACGCGCGATCCACCGACCGACAGCGAGAACGTACCGCGAGCCGATACTTCGCTGCTCGCGCCGCCGTTGAAGAAGCTATTCGGGTTTGTTTCCTGTGTGGTGCCCGGCGTCAGGGTGGCCAGTTGCACGAAGTCGCGTCCGTTCAACGGGAGGTCGGCTACCTGCTCGGCGGTTATGACCTGGCCGAGCGTCGGGTTCGTCGTCTCAACCGCAACTTCTTCAGCGCTGACCTCGACGGTCTGGCTGACCGAGGCGGGGTTGAGCGTGAAATCGACTTCGCGCTGTTCGTTAACTTGCAGGCGGATATCTTTCTGCTCGGTGATCTGGAAGCCCTGTGACTCTACGTGAATCGTGTAAACCGACACCGCGAGGAATGGCGCCTGATAGTGGCCCGATCCATCGGTCTTCACTTCGCGGACGGTGCCGGTTGTCTGCGAGGTTATTTTCACCGTCGCTCCGGCGATGACCGATCCGGATTTATCGGTAACTGTCCCCGAGAGACTGCCATTCGCCTGGCTGTAGAGAAGTGATGAGAGGGAAACCACCGAACAGACGACCGCTACAAGCAGCGCATATCTTTTCAGCATCAGTTTTTCACCTTGGCAGCCGCTCCCCTTCATGACAGGGAGAGGCAATTCGGGGTACTCCAGTGGCTGGGACAATGGAGCTCCCTTTTTTAACGATGGGTCATATAAATAGATTAGAAAAGAGAAGTCAAGAGTTTTCATGTGCTCGCAATGCTACGGCGGACATTCAATTTTCCATCGCCGCTATGTTTTCCCGGATTTCCACCGCGCGCCAATAAAAAGGAGCTAGGGAACAGCTTCTGAGGCAGCGGCTCGGCGCAGGTCAAGCATCGCGCCCGAAAGTGTTCGAGAGAGCGCTTTCCATGGTGTTGCAGGAGATGCGCTCCTTCCTGTTCAAGCAGACACGGCCACTTTCGCTCGCGGGCAAACAGGCGGCTGCATCCAGTTCTCCGCCTTCCAATTTCAATAGACAGAGAGTTTCCGCTAAGCCAAACATTTTTTTGGGAGGGCAAGGGCTCGTCTAGCCGTTTGCCTTCGCCACCAGCAAGATTGCCAGCGCATAGAAAACGAACATGAAGGCCAACGACACCTTCGCTTTGCCCGGCGCCCCGGCAAATTCTTTCCAGACCAAAATGCCCCAGAGCGCTCCTACCATCGGAGCGGATTGGCCGATGGCATAGGAGATGGCGAAGGCGGTCGCTTTTCCGGCGACGACGTTGAACATAGTGCCCGTGCCCCAGATAACGCCGCCCAACAGCCCGAGCGCGTGACCCGAGGCGGGGGCCTGGAAGAATCCGCTGAAACTGACGGGCTGGCCAACGAGCGGGTTCTTCATGAAGTAGATGTTCCAGATGAAGCAGGAGAGCAGTGCGCCAAGCGTGAGGAAGACAACGGAACTGTAAGGAGTGAGTGCGTTGCCGCGGGTGGCGCCGTAAGCAACGAAGGGATTCCACAATCCCATGAGCACACCGGAAACAATGCAGACAATGATGCTCTTGCGCGAAGCCGTGCGGCCTCCAGGAAGGCTGCCGAAAGCTTTGCCATCGAAGATGACCGCGACCAGCGCGCAGACAACGCCGAATGCAAGCAAGACCATGTTGCCCTTGGGCTGCAGGATGAAGCTGAGCACGGTGCCGACGACGAGCGCGATTCCGATGGAAACAGGGAGCGCGACGGCGAGGCCGGCCATGTCGATGGCGGCGACGAGAAGAAGGTTGGCGAGGTTGAAGATGGCGCCGCCGACCATGGTCCAGAGAATGTTGGAAGTATCGGCCGCGTGGACGTTGTTCAGGAAACTCGATGCATCGTGGCCGCTGCTACCGAGGGTGAAGGAAAGAATCAGCGAGATGAGAAAGATGCCGACGGCGTAGTCCCAGTAGAACAACTCGAAGCGGTAGTTCTTCACCGCTTTGTAGGTATTGGCCCAAGAGCCCCAGCAAATGGCGCTGGCAATCATCATGAACAGCGCAAGACCCAGTGTGTGGGGTGTGAACATCGGTTCTCCTTGGAAGGTTCCGCCCCTTAAAGGGGCGTCTGATCTTAAGATCTCGCGGTATCGCTCGCGATACCCTGATACAAAACAAACCCTACTTGCCACGAATCCGCGAAACAAATAGCTGCAGGAAGCGGTCTGCCTCGACCTCGGTACAAACCTTTGCATTGGGCTCGACGTTGTCGAGGCCCTCAATGATGTAACGGTCGCCGTGCAGCACGTTGCGTTCGACCGTGTTGCGGCGATTCGCCACGGTCTCTCCGCGCGTGAATTCGCCGCGCGTTTCAACATCCACGTGCATCGGCGGAGCGGTGACGATGCTTGCATCGATGGCCACACCGACTGCGAGAGGATCATACATGGGCGTTCCGTTCAATCCGTATTGCGCCGCCTGATGAACGAGAAACTTCGCCACCTGGTAAATGAAATCATTCATGGGCCCGTGGCTCTGTCCGAGCTGTTCCAGGTACTTCGTCGAAAGCAGGGTCTTGTCGCCGACATCGAGGCCGACCATTGTCAGAGGCCAGCCCGCCTGGAAAACGATCTGCGCGGCCTCGGGGTCGTTGAAAATATTCGCCTCGGCGGAGGCGTTCACGTTCCCACCGGTGATCGAGCCGCCCATGATGATGACTTCCTTCACCAGCGGAACAATGGACGGGTCCTTCTCGACCGCGAGCGCAATATTCGTGAGCGGGCCGATAGGCACCAGCGTGATCTGGTGCGGAGCGGCATGCACCATCTCGATGATGAGATCGGGGCCATAGCGCGCATCGACTTTGCATTTGCTGGGCGGCAGTTCGATATTGGCCAGCCCGTTCTTGCCGTGCCAGAACTCGGCGGTGATCAATTTCTGAAAGAGAGGATGCTGGGCTCCGGCCGCGACGGGGATGTCGCACCGGCTGGCGAGCGATACCATGCGCAGGGCGTTTTCCAGTCCTTGCTTCGCCGTCACATTGCCTGGGACGACAGTGATGGCGCGAACGTCGAGCTCCGGCGAGTTGAGTGCCAGCATCAGAGCCATGGCATCATCCGTGCCGGGATCTGTATCGATGATGACTTTCTTGCCGGCGGCGTTTGCGGGAGTGGCCAGCACGAGCGCGAGAATTACGCAAACAATTGTGGCGGCGGAAGGATTGATGTGAAGTCTGAAACGACGGCGCCGGGTAATCAGAACAGCCTCCAGAATTGCAGATTGCGAATGAACAGAATCGCGCCGTAGCGTAGCCGTGCAAAGTGCCGACTGTCAAGGCGAAACGGGAATTCATCTTTCGGCGCATCTGCCGTACAATCAGACGGCAAAGTGCAGTCCTGTACGGAAGCATGGGCCTTTATGCCGGTCGAACATAATAACTCTCGCCGCACCGCCTCGGATGCTTCCCATGGCTCTGACGAGATAGCGAGTCTCTCCGGGCGGGGGCTGCTGCGGAATAGCGGCATCCCCCTCAATCTTGATTGGGTACGCGAAGTGCGCGTCAATACCAGCGCCGTCGAGCGCCGCGCGCAATCGCAAACCGCGCGACGCACCGTGAAGAAAGAGTGGCAGGCGGCGTGGCTTCTGCGGGCGATCACCTGCATGGACCTGACCACGCTTTCGGGCGATGACACAGACGAGCGCGTGCGGCGTTTGTGTGCGAAGGGGCGACACCCGATTCAGGCGGAGTTGGAACAGAAGCTCGGAATCGAAAAGTTGGGGATTAAAGTCGCCGCGATCTGCGTCTATCACACGTTTGTAGAGACGGCGCTTCATGCGCTCGAAGGCAGTGGAGTCCATGTGGCGGCCGTTTCTACGGGCTTCCCTGCCGGCTTGTCGCCGCTGACCGAACGCGTGGCCGAGATTCGCCGATCAGTGGAAGCGGGTGCGCATGAGATCGACGTCGTCATCACCCGCGCTCACGTTTTCGGCGGACGCTGGCAGGCGCTCTACGACGAAGTGGCCGCGTTTAAGCAGGCTTGCGGTGCGGCGCACATGAAAGTGATCCTCGGCACGGGCGACCTGCTGACGCTGCGTAACGTCGCACGCGCGAGCGTGGTGGCCATGATGGCGGGCGCGGATTTTATCAAGACCTCGACCGGGAAAGAGCCGACCAATGCGACGTTGCCGGTCGGCCTGGTCATGGCGCGGGCTATCCGAGAATATGCGCAGCAAACCGGAATGGCCGTCGGATTCAAACCAGCCGGAGGCATTCGGACGGCCAAGCAGTCGCTCGACTGGCTGGCCATGATCAAAGAAGAATTGGGCGAGTCGTGGCTGCGCTCGGAGATGTTTCGTTTTGGAGCTAGTGGCTTGCTGGGCGACATCGAGCGGCAACTGGAGCATCAGGCAACCGGACGGTATTCGGCCGAGTATCGGCATCCGATGGCGTAACAGCTGGGAAGAGAATTACGAGTCAAGCTTGTTAAACAACTTCAGGATGACAATTGAGCGGGAAGGAATCGAGCAAACGTCAATGAGCATTGCCGAAAAATTCGTCAGCATGGAATACGGCCCCGCTCCCGAAGATGCAAAAGAAGCTGTGTCCTGGCTGGGGCGTCATGGCCACCGCTTGCAGCATTTCATCGGAGGCGCATGGCAGGCGCCTGCGGCTGGTGAGTATTTCGACACGCTCGACCCTTCGAACGGTGACAAGCTAGCCTCCGTTGCCCAAGGCTCTGCTGCGGACGTTGATGCCGCGGTCAAAGCCGCGCGGGCGGCGTCTGCGGGATGGCGTGCGCTTTCTCCGCATAAAAGAGCGCGCTATCTTTACGCCCTCGCCCGGTTGGTACAGAAGCATTCGCGCCTCCTTGCCGTGCTCGAGACCATGGACAACGGCAAGCCCATCCGTGAAAGCCGCGACATTGACATCCCCCTGGTGGCCCGGCATTTCTATCACCACGCGGGTTGGGCGCAACTGCTGGACCAGGAGTTACCCGGGCACATTCCATGCGGAGTTGTCGGTCAAATTATCCCGTGGAACTTCCCGCTGCTGATGCTGGCGTGGAAGATTGCTCCGGCGCTGGCGACGGGAAACACCGTCGTCCTGAAGCCCGCGGAATTTACACCGTTGACGGCAATGGTCTTCGCCGAACTCTGCCAGGAAGCCGGCTTGCCTGCCGGTGTCGTCAATATCGTTACGGGAGATGGCTCGACCGGCGAGGCGCTCGTCAAGCATCCGGACGTGGACAAGATCGCCTTCACCGGCTCGACCGAAGTCGGACGCGCTATCCGCGCCGCCACGGCTACGAGTCACAAAAAGCTTTCGCTGGAACTCGGAGGCAAGTCTCCGTTCATCGTCTTTGAAGACGCTGACCTCGACAGTACCGTCGAGGGCCTGGTCGATGGAATCTGGTTTAACCAGGGTCAGGTCTGTTGCGCGGGCTCCCGTCTGCTGATGCAAGAGAGCATTGCCGAATCCTTCATCGCCAGGATTCAAGACCGTATGAGCACTCTGCGCATCGGTCCACCACTCGACAAAGCGATCGACATTGGAGCAATCGTCGCCCAGGTGCAACTCGACCGCATCCGCAAACTTGTCGATCAGGGAATAGCCGATGGCGCGACCTGCTGGCAGCCGCAGGTCGCGCTGCCTGCGCGCGGTTTTTATTATCCGCCGACGCTGCTCAGCAATGTGCATCCGACCTCGATTGTTGCGCAGCAGGAAATCTTCGGGCCTGTACTGGCGGCAATGACGTTCCGAACGCCCGCGGAAGCGGTCGAACTGGCCAACAATACCGTCTATGGTCTCGCCGCATGCGTCTGGAGCGAGAGCATTAACGTTGCGCTGCACGTAGCGGCGCAACTGAAAGCGGGCGTCGTCTGGGTAAACTCCACCAACATGTTCGACGCTTCCTGCGGCTTTGGCGGCTACCGCGAGAGCGGCTACGGGCGCGAAGGTGGCCGCGAAGGACTCCTCGAATATATGGAGCCCGCCTGGTTCAAGAGTGCTCCACCGCTTCCCGCAGAAAACTTGCCTGCGCCTGCCGCAGCGGAAATCGACGAAGACGCGACCGCATCTGACGTCAACAATCCCACGATTGATCGCACAGTAAAGCTCTATATCGGCGGCAAGCAGGCGCGGCCCGACGCCGGCTACAGCATGGAAGTGCGTGCTGCCGATGGACGACTTCTCGGCGAAGCCCCTCTCGGCAATCGCAAGGACATCCGCAATGCTGTCGAGGCGGCGCGAAAGGCCGCACCGTGGGCGAAAGCCACCGCGCACAATCGGGCCCAAGTCCTCTACTACTGTGCGGAGAATCTTTCCCAGCGGCGCGATGAAATTGCGCATCACCTCGCGGCCGTCGTCGGCGAAAAACAGGCCGCGGCGGAAGTCGATCTGGGCATCGAGCGCATTTTTTCCTATGCTGCGTGGGCCGACAAGTTCGATGGCGCGGTGCACAATCCTCCGTTCCGGAATGTCGCCATCGCCATGAACGAAGCAATTGGGACGGTCGGTATCATCTGTCCGAGAGAAGCTCCTCTGCTCGGGTTTCTTTCGGTGGTGATGCCAGCGCTTGCGGTAGGGAATACGGTTATCGCCGTGCCCTCGGAAGCGTACCCCTTGATTACCGGCGATCTCTACCAGCTTTTTGACACGAGCGATCTGCCGGACGGCGCAATAAATATCGTCACCGGGTATGGATCCCAACTGCTGAAGACACTCGCCGAACACGACGATCTCGATGCCATCTGGTGTCTTGGCGATAAAGCCAGCGCCGCTGCCGCCAAGGCAATGTCAGTTGTCAACCTTAAACAAGATTACACCAACGAGGGACGCGCCATCGACTGGTTCAATCCGAAACTGGCCGAGGGGCGCTGGTTCCTGGAGCACGCCACGCAAGTCAAGAACATCTGGGTTCCTTACGGAGAATAGGATTTCCCCTGTGCACCTGTGTGGCTAAATGTGTTTTCCGCCAGGGTGGACACAGGCACAGAGGAAATCGAAGAGAAAATCTCATTCAAGCCACACGCACTCCTCGCGTCAAGATCTGCTGCATCAGCAGCATCGAAGAAGCGGCTCTAGCCGTCGACAGCGGAGCCTCCGCTCTGGGGCTTGTCTCCCACATGCCAAGCGGACCCGGCGTCATCGGCGACGAGCAGATCGCGGAAATCGCCGCAACCGTGCCGCCATCAATTGGCACATTCCTGCTGACCTCGCGTCAAAGTGTTGCCGACATCGTCGAGCAACAGCACTTCTGTCGGACGAATACGATCCAAATCTGCGACCACCTCATGAACGGAACGCACAAGGATCTGAAGCGGGCTTTGCCCGGCATCTCCATCGTGCAGGTCGTCCACGTAACCGGACTCGAGTCGATTGAGGAAGCTGTTCGGGTAGCGCCGCACGTGGATGCCATACTGCTCGATTCCGGCAACCAGAAACTGGCAGTCAAGGAATTGGGTGGCACGGGCCGAACCCACGATTGGAGTCTCAGCCGCGCGATTCGCGAATCACTCGCCATCCCGCTGTTTCTGGCCGGAGGACTGACGCCCGACAACGTGGTCCGGGCAATTAGAGAAGTCGGTCCCTTCGGTCTCGATCTATGTTCTGGCGTCCGTACCAAAGGAAATCTCGATGCCGCCAAGCTCGATCGTTTCTTCGCTGCGGTGCGGGCGGCTGCGTTCTGATCAGCCATGGCTGCAGGGCAACGATTGCAGGTGTAAAATTCGGTTTGGCGTCAAAAAGCGGCCTGCCGCGTTGACTTTTGCGGGCCCTACAGGCAAACTCTCCATTCGCCCGTACAACGTCGCAAGCGAGGCGAAAGGCCGACTCAGGAACCGTTCGCTCTATGTCTGCAGACCGCGTCTCCTATACGCTCGATTCGACGTTGGAGACGGTGAACAATGCCGAAGAGACGGCCGGCCGTATGGCGGCAGAAGCCGGATTCGACGACGAGGAGGTCATGAAGATCTCCATGGCAGTGCGCGAAGCCGCCGTAAATGCAGTTTTGCATGGTAATGCCTACGACCCGGGCAAGAAGGTAACGCTCGCGTTTGAACGTAACGACCACGACCTGGTCATCGTAATCCGCGACCAGGGCAAAGGGCTTGATGCCAGCAAGATTCCGGATCCCCTGGCTCCGGACAACCTGCTGAAGACCTCGGGCCGCGGCATTTTCCTGATACGCTCTTTTATGGATGTGGTGGAAATCCACCCCTCTCAAACGGGCACCGAACTTAGAATGATTAAGCATGTCCACGGCAACCCCGCGGACTCCAAGGAGGCTCCTCAGTGACAATGAAGTCCAGTACTCGACAGGTGGATGGCGTCACGATTGTCGATCTCAGCGGCCGGATCACGCTCGGCGAAGGCAGTGTGGTTCTTCGCGAAACCGTGCGCGACTTGCTTTCCAAGGGGCAGAAAAAGATCCTGCTGAACCTCGGCGATGTGAACTATATCGACAGCTCTGGCATCGGCGAGCTTGTCAGCGCTTTTACCACCGCCAAGAACCAGGGTGGCGAACTCAAGCTGCTCAATCTCACCAAGAAGGTCCACGATCTTCTCCAGATCACAAAGCTTTACACCGTCTTCGACGTGAAGGATGATGAAGCAGCGGCTGTGAAATCTTTCAGCAAGTAGACACCTCTCGGCGCAAGCCGCGGCGAGAACCATGGCAGGCCGGGGCCCCGCCGCCCCGGCGCTGCGAGTTCCCTTTTCGGGAATCCTCCGCGAAAATTCTATTCTTTGGGAACGTAGGCGCCTTCTTCCACGCCTAAAATTAAGGCTGAGCACGAATTCTCTTGTGCTACGGCTCTATGCGCTTTTGTTTGGTTGCTGTCTCTCTCGCTTCCCTTCTTACGCTCTATGGAATTTGCCACGCCAGTAATCCCACCAAACACAACTGTGTTCCCTTTGCCGAGGCAAGCAATTACGTGGGCACGGATGGTTGTGTCAGTGGAACGGTGCTGCGCGTCGAGGATGGCAGCAACGGCATGACGTTGCTCCACTTTTGCAAAGACACCAAGGAGTGTCCCTTTACCGTCGTCGTTTTCCCGGCCGACACCAAGAAACTCGGTGATATTCGCCAGCTCGAAGGACGCCAGATTGAGATCCGGGGAACGATCAGCGATTACAACGGGCGCGCGGGCATCGTGTTGCGCCGCACCCAACAGCTGGGCGAAAGCGCGTTCGTCGTGGTCCCGCCGGTGCCAACTGATTATGACGTCGAGCGCCGCGGCCACTACAGCGCGGGAAAGTTCAGCCACCCCAAAGCCAAGAAGACCCATAAAAAACAGGGTCGGCCGATTTCGATTGAAGACCCGGAAGAGCCGCAATAGAAAAGGCTGCTTCAAGCGCGATGGCTTCAAGCAGCCCTCTGCCAGCTTCAGTTGTTTCAGACCTAGAAGCGGAAAACGATCCCGGTTGTGAGTCTCACGTTGCTACTCTCGCTCAACCCCGCGACGTGATAGTAAACCCAATCGAAGTCAGCCAGGCGAACTGAGATGTTCTTGGTGGCTTGGACATCCGCGCCGCCTCCGAACATCGTGGTGAAACCGGTTTTGGAACCGCTGGCTCCCGCGTAACCCGCACCGAAGGTGGCTCCGCCCAGCAGCACATGGACGAATGGGTTCACCTTACCCTCGCGGTAGGCCAGCACCGGGCCGCCGCTGTAAGAGTAAACGTGAGCGGAAACCCCGCTGATCGATTTGTAGGCGCCGCTGAAATCGCCGGTGATGCCGAAATAGTTGTTAAAGTAGCCAGTCACCGAAGCGTCCCAACCGTTGGTGTTGAGGCCGGTAAAGTCGCCGCCAAGGTGCAGATACTGGTAACCGCCAAATACTTCAGCCTTAGGATAATCCTGCGCCATCAATGGAACCGCAAGTAAACCCATAACCGCAATGAAGCTTAGAAGTCTTTTCATAATTTCTCCTTTAAGAATGTGATCGTTACGAGCCGTGGTACTTGCGGGGGGGAAGTTGATATATTCGCAGTGCAACAACCACGGACAGGTTAGGCAGGTTCTTCTGTGCACCTCTTATTAGAGGCGCGATCCGGAACAAATGCAAGAGGTCGAGCTTAATTAGGTAACCTCAGGGGTAAAGAGGATTGTTACCTGGGATGTTATATGTCACGTCAGTCGGTGACTTACCTCACACCAGACCCTTGCGCAGCTCATCTAACGGATACTTTGTCCCTCGCCAGACGATACCGTCATTCGAAAGAGTATGAGCCATGGAGCGTAGCAGCGTGTACATGAACAGACTGGTGCTGATGGGATGGAGAAAGAAGTAATAAGGTGGCACCGCCGACCGAACCGACATTCCGTAATAAATCAAGAACAGGGAAAGCAGCGCGATGGCGTAAGGAATCCGCGCCCAGCCATGCGCCAGCCATACGCCGAGAAAGGGACCCAGGTTAAGAAATCCCAGCCCTGCAATAGCCGCTACCGTTCGCGGCCACTGGAAAGAAAGCACGGCAAAAAAGTTCTTGGTGAGATTGTTGACAATGCCGAATGCGCCCTTCGCCCAGCGCAGCGAAATCAAATCCTCACCAAAAACATTGCGTTGGGCAAACCCGGCGTTCTTTACGACCTTACCCAGCTTCATGTCATCGAGCACTTCCATGCGTAAAGCACGATAGGTGCCGACCGCGTCATACACCGGACGCCGGACCATATTGAAGGCGCCCACTCCCATGTGGTCGCGCGCGTTTGGATCAGCGACCTTCCACGGGCGGTGTCCAAAAACAAAAAGCGCTTGGAAGAAAGCGATCATCATTTTTTCACCCGGGCGCTTCATGATCATCCGCGGAAACAGGACAACGTGATCTGCGCGCTCCGCTTCAGCATAGGCAATGGCCCGCCTCAGCGTGTCCGGCTTGAACAGCACATCGGCGTCGGTGAAGAGCAACCAGTCGCCAGTCGCTTGCAGGCCGGCGGTCCACATCGCGTGCGTCTTGCCCAGCCAACCGGAAGGCAATTCTGAAATGTGGATCACCTTCAGCCGTGTGGAGCGGACACACTTGTCCGCGTCTACCTGCCTCGTCGCACCCACATCTTGGAGCTCGTCATCCGCAGCCACGGCATCCATAATCTGGCCGGTAGCGTCTGTCGACCGGTCATTGACGGCAATGATTTCGTAGTTGGAATAGTCGAGGGCGAGTAATTGCCGGAGGGTCTCGCGAATGCTCTCTTCCTCATTGCGAGCCGGAACGATGATGCTGACACGAGGTTCGCCATCCGGTGACGAGGGCCGGAGGTCCCATTCCGGCCGCGAGATGTCAGCGATATGCGGCAGTCCAAAGGCCGCTTCCACGATGCGTGAAAGCCAGGCCAGCCCGAGGACGCTGCCCGTAATCCAGTTCAATGTCGCCCAGTGAAATGTATGCCAATGCATGCTGCTTAGGAAGATGCTCCTGACGGGACTTCCGGTGCTACCAGTGGTTCACTGAGCTTCAGTGGAGGCGCAAATCTCATCCCGTAGAACAGTATGGCAGAAGACAGAGCGATCGCGATCACCGGCCCAAGAAAGGCAAGTTGCAATGAGTATTTGTCGGAAACGTAGCCGATGAGAGCCGCGGACGGCACATCGCCGAGCAGATGGAAAACAAATATGTTTGCCGCCAAGGCGGCCGCGCGCACGTGCGGCCCAACCGAATTGATCACCGCGGCATTCAGTGGACCTGTGTTCAATAAGAGCAAAAACTCAGCCGCGAAGATGCCTACGACCATGGGTCGTCCGCTCGCGAACAACGCAACGCACATGACCGGAACGCCCAGCCCGAGGCTGACTGCAGAAACAAGATAGTGGGCGGATTTGGTTCGCCGCAACAATCGGTCTGAGATCCAGCCACCAGCAAGGGATGCAACCAGGCCGTTGACGATGGTACTGACGCCGAAGATTATGTTCGCATCCAGCAGGCTATAGCCACGGGCACGGTGGAGAAAGGTCGGCTCCCAAACCTGGAGCCCTCCAAGCGCGAAGGTCATCATCGCCATGCCGAGAGTAGCCGTAAGGAACGCCGGGTTGTGAAGCAGGCTCTTGAGCGTGTCGCGCTCCGGAAGCTTGCTTTCAGGAGCATCGAATTGGCCAAGCTTCGGTTCAGGGACAAACAAAAGCAGCAAAGCCAAAAGCACGCCAGGTGCGGCTCCTATGTAAAACGGAGCACGCCAGCCGTATTTTGGACCCATCATCCCGCCGACGAGATAGCCAAGCGCGGTTCCAACTGGGATGGCAAGATAAAATACGCCCATCACCCGTCCTCGTTTTTCAGGCGGGAACATATCGGCGACAAACGTCGGAGAAAGAATGACAAAGCTGGCTTCGCCGATTCCAACCACGGTGTGACGAATGAGCAACTCACTAAAGTTGTGCGTGAACGCGGTGAGCAGCGTGGCGCAACTCCAGATCAAAGCTCCACCGACAATGACGCGTTTGCGCGAGAAACGCAACGACAGCGGGCCCATGAAAGGTGCCGCACACATGTAGAAGATGAAGAAGACGCTCGTGAGCAACCCGAACGCGGCGTCGCTGCGATGGAACTCCGCCTTGACCAAATCCTGCACCGCGAACAACACCGAGCGGTCGATGTAATTGATCAGGTTGAGTAATGTTAGCAGCGCAAGTGCTGTGCGTGGATAAAGTTTCGCCGGGGTCACAGGTCGAGCTAATATAGCACGAGCAGATTACAGAATTCCAAATTCCGATTGGGCATTAAGAACTCGCAATCACGATCACTATTCCACCTCTGCAATCTGCCCTCTTACCTCTGACCTCGCTTCCCTCGCGGCCACCGTGCAATCACCACCGTAGAAATCCCCCCTCGCGGACGGAAATCGCCTTTCACTTCGGCCCAAACCGGTTTCGCCCAGCGCACAACATCTTCCAGTACCCGATTGACAACGTTCTCCTGGAAAATTCCGAGGTTTCGATACGCCTGTAAGTATTCCTTTAGCGACTTCAATTCGAGGCACAGGCGATCCGGTTGGTAGCGGATGACGAGACTACCGAAATCCGGCAATCCGGTTTTTGGACAGACGGAGGTGAATTCGGGATCGTCCACCACAATCTCGTACCCCGGAAACTGGTTCGGCCAGGTTTCAATTTCCGGAAATGCATGATCGAGTCCGGAAGCAGCATGCTCGGGAGTGTACCGAGGAGTTTTAGAGCGAGCAGATCTCAGCATCTCAGTATTGTACCTAGGGAGGATTCGTAATCCACACACGCGCCGAGTTCGGTGATCAAGAAGAATTCCGCTATGTCACTGCCGCAAACGGCGGCCTCGGTGCATCTAAACAGGCAAGTCCAAAAGCGCGCATTCGGCTGCTCCTCGTGCCGCGCGGATGATACATTAAAAGTTACGACTTTCTCCGTATGCCATTGAATGGAAACAGTTCGGGGCGCCGCCCGCGCAGTTGGTGGGTGACCACGCTGGTGATTCTGGCGGCAGTGGGTGTGCTGGTGGCATTCGTTTATCACCACGATGACCCTGTGCCGGTGCGAGTCGCCGTGGTCGAGCAAGGCGCGATTCGGAGCCTGGTTTCTACCAACGGAAAGATCGAGCCCGTTAATAATTTTGAGGCACATGCTCCTATCGCAGCCAGTGTGCAGCGCATTTACGTCAAGGAAGGCGACACCGTAAAGAAGGGCCAGATATTGCTGGTTCTCGATGATGCGGATGCACGCACGCAGGAAGCTCGCGCCCAGACCCAGTTGCGACTGGCGATGGCCGACCTCGGCGCCGCGGAACGAGGCGGCAATCAGGAAGAAGTCCTGAGCCTCGATGAGCAACTGGTAAAGGCAAGCACCGACCGCGAATCGGCGCAACGCAACCTGGACGCGCTGAAAAAACTCGAACAACAGGGCGCTGCCTCTGCGGGTGAAGTACGCGAGGCGGGAAATGCCCTCACGCGCGCAGACGCTCAGCTCAATTTTTTCCAACAAAAACGCAAGAAACGTTATTCCAATGCGGAACTCGCTCGCGTCCAGGCGCAGCGAACCGAAGCGCAGGCTGCGTTGGACGCCGCACAAGAAGTGCTGTCGAAGTCGAATGTCCGCGCTCCGTTCGATGGCACCGTGTACTCGCTGCCGGCCAAGCAGGGCGGCTTTGTCAACGTCGGCGATCTCCTGCTGCAAGTAGCGGACCTGCGGACCGTGTTGGTACGCGCCTTCGTCGATGAACCAGACGTGGGCCGGTTGGCTCCTGGCATGCCGATCGAAATTACTTGGGACGCTGTTCCCGGACGCGTGTGGCATTCTGCGGTGAGCGCGATCCCATCGACGGTAAAGCTGCGCGGTTCACGTAACGTCGGCGAAACCACCAGCATCGTGGATAACACGGATTTGAAACTCTTGCCCAACATCAACGTCGGCGTAACCATCATCGCCGCCGAACACGACAACGTGCTCGTGGTGCCTCGCGAGGCCGTACGCACCGACGATTCCAAACCCTATGTGCTACAGGTCGTCGGCCATGAACTCAAGCGCCGGGAGGTGGAGACTTCCCTTTCCAACCTCACCCAGGTGGAAGTCACTCGCGGTCTCTCCGCCAAAGACGTGGTTGCGATCAATTCTTCGAATGGCAGGCCGATTGGCGACCGGACACAGGTTAAGTTTTAGATGATCACGCGCATTGCCAGAATTCTCCTGTGTGTATTGGCCGCCATGCTCTGCCTGCCCGCCACTTCGCTGAGCGCCAGCGTCTCGGACTCCGCAAAAGATATGCTGGCCGCGGGCCGCGTTGATGATGCGATCGCCGAATTGAACGGCCGTCTATCCTCCGCTCCTTCGGATGCGGAGTCAGCCAACCTCCTCTGCCGCGCATACTTCGCGCTTGAAGAGTGGGATCGCGCCGAGTCGTCGTGCAGAAAGGCAACAGCGCTCGATCCGCAGAACAGCCGTTTCCATCTTTGGCTGGGACGCGTATACGGCGAAAAAGCGGACCGGGCAAATTTCATGGCAGCGGCCGGTTTGGCCGGGAAGGTCCGCGGCGAATTTGAACGTGCCGTGCAACTCAATCCAAAAGACGTGGAAGCGCGGCTCGATCTGGCGGAGTTTTATGTTGACGCGCCCGCCATCGTCGGCGGTGGCGAGCAGAAGGCCCGTGAGCAGGCGCAGTTCGTTGGCGCCATGAGCCCGGCGCGGGAGCATTGGATCTACGCGCGCATCGCGGAGCATAAAAAAGATTCCGCCGCCGCCGAGCGCGAATACCATCAGTACATCGACCTCAGCAACGGTGACGCGGAAGCGTGGCTCAACCTAGCCCTGTTTCTCCGCCGGCAGAAGCGCTACGACGAAATGGAACAGGCCATTGTCAAGATCAGCCAGTCTTCCGCGCTAAAACCCGACGTGCTGTGGGAAGCTTCCGGCATGCTGTATCGCGCTGGCCGCAGCTTTCCGCTTGCCACCGAATTACTCACCCGTTACCTGTCTGGCCCGGTAGAAGCAGCTCCGGCATTCAAGGCTCATTACCTGCTGGGCATGTTGCTGGAGAAACAAGGCGACAAAGTGGGCGCCGCGCGCCAATACCGGGCGGCTTTGGCTTTAGCCAGGAACTTCGACATGGCGCAGCAAGCACTCAACCGAGTGGCCCACTGAGGATGGCGATGTACCTTGCGCGCCCGGTGGCATCGTAAGTTGCACTCTCAAATTACTCTCGAAGTTACTCCCCGGAGCCAGTCTGGCGCACTACAATTTCTGCAACGCGTTAGAGTCACGGCCGGGTCATGCGAAATGACCGGGTTGCAAATGGCTGGCGTCTGAATCAACGAAGGTGACGAAAATGAAACTCCGATTGCGGCAGCGATTGCGCTTCTTGAATCTCTTCGCAGTATTGCTGGCATTGCTGATCGCGACCCCCGGCCATGCCGAACCTCTGCCGATGGAGCGCGCCATTCGTCTCGCGCTCGCGCATAGCACGACCTCAGCCATTGCCTCCGCTGACGTGCAGCGCGCCTTTGCGTCCTACCGCGAACTCCGCAACAACTATATCC
>VFSW01005054.1_pt1 | contig 19593 bp, 25 predicted proteins | sample 5358111 | NCBI WGS metagenome assembly VFSW01 (sample SAMN11554181, study PRJNA540505) | mine drainage metagenome | isolation source: sediment from site ElyBrook_90M | place: USA: Ely Copper Mine, Vershire, VT | collected 2017 | reverse complement strand
GTGAAGGGCAACGAGCCGAAGGGCCGTCCGGCCGAGGGAGTCATGGACTAGGTGCAAGAATCGGCCTTCGTTCGGATTCGGTCCTCGCTGCGGTCCCTGGAGCGCGTCCTGCGGGACCAGGGCCGGAAGCTCGCGTCGCTCATCGCTGAGAACTACACCGAGCCTCGCCTGGTGTCGATCGTGGGGGAGAGCGGGTCCAACTCCTACCTCCAGATCAACAAGGAACACTTCTATGCCCAGGACCTCGACCAGAACGCGTTTGCTCCTTTCCGGTTCACTGTTCTCGTTGGGGCTGGTGGCAACAGTCCGGTTTCTCGGGAGAAGCGACAGGCCGATGCAATGCGCCTCTTTGCACTGGGCGCTCTCGATCAGATCGCACTCCTCGACGCCTTCGATTACCCGAACCGCCAAGAGGTGGTCAAGCGGGTGCAGGCACTTCAGGCGGTCGGAGCGTTCAATCCTCCGGGCGCTCGACAGCGGGCTCACTAGCGGGTTCACCATTCCGGTGCTACAGTGACCGATATGGCAAAGCCGAAGGATCCCGTCTACGGTGCCGAGACGCCGCAGACTATCCCCCACCCGGACCGTTTCCCTGGAAGCGACACGCCCGCAGGGGTGTTGGCGCTCGCCAACGGTCGCAAGGTCGATATGAGCTTGAACGACACCAACTCCGCACACGATGGAGACGCCGAGTTCAATCGCAACTGTTCGTACTACTAAGGAGTCCAGAATGCCCGGTCCCGGTACCACTTCCAGCGCCAAGAACGCGCCGATCAAGAAGCTCGGTCACACGACCGATGGCAAGAACGGTTCGGACCCGAACATCAAGGGTCGCGTTCAGCCGGTGCGTGAGATCAGCCCGAAGGGCTAACCATGGCTGCTTCCGGTGCCTCGGGCAAGAACACCCAGGCGGAAGCACTGCGGAGCGTATTGGCGAACATCGCCGATATGAAGACCTTTCCGGATGCTGACCTGCCGTACCTCATTCAGCTTGAGTCGCAGATTCTGACCAAGCTGCGGGAGCCGTTTGCCGCAATGCAACAGCAGGCGTACGGCCCTCAGCCGGGTGCGCCTGGTGCCGGTCCCCAGATGCCGGGTGCTGGCGGAATGGGGGTCGCTCCCGCTCCCGGTGGTGGGGTTCCGGGACTTCAGAACGGTGCGCCCTTGCCTCCGATGGACGAACTGCGTAGGGTTCTCTCCGAGCAACGCTAAGTAGCGTGTGCCGGAGCACTCTGGAGTGACAGTGCCGAACGCAGAACCTGTGAGTGGCGAGGAACTGGAAGCACAGTTCGGCGCTGGCGGCGATCCCGCTGGTGCTGGTGGTGGCGCTGGGGATGCGGGTGAAGGTTCCCCCGGGAGCCAAGAGGGGTCCCCTGGGACTCCGCCCCCTACCCCAGGTCCCACCAAGGTCAAGCTCGGTGAGGACGAGTACGACGAGGCTGAGCTTCGTGCTCTCCTGGAGTTCCAGGAGTGGGCTCGGGCCAACCAGGACAAGATGCAGGCGTTCGGCCAGTTCGTGCAGGGCGAGGCCGACTTCGTGCCGAAGGGTGCGAGCGACCCGCCGAAGCCGGAGGGTGACCCCGATCCGTACGACGCGATCGAGGACCCGGATCTCCGGGAACGCCTCCGCACGCAGGAGCAGCAACTCGAAGCCCTGCGTCAGTCACAGAACCAGCAGGTCACTGCCGCGTCGCTTCAGGAAGCCGAGCGAGGTATCAACCGTGCGTTCGACACCATCAAGGAGCGGTACGGCCTCGACGACGAGCAGGTGCAGGAGCTTGCCAACTCCACTGCTCAGTCGGGCATCCTGCCAGGCATTCGTTCTACTCAACCGGACCCCTACGAAGCCGCTCTCTTGGCGCTTGACACGACGCTTTGGCGTGATCCGAAGTGGCGTGACAAGACGTTGGAGAGCGAGATCACGCGTCTGAGTGCTCACGAACAGCGGCAGGCACTTGCCGGTGCGGTGGGCGGGTCTCCCGGGGCGGGTTCCCGTGAAGTACCATCAGATCAAGAGGTAGCCAAGATGTCGCCCCAGGAAAAGGTCGACGCGATGGCTGCCGAAGTCGCCCACGCGATGCGTGGTCATACCTAGGAGAACCGGATAAATGGCGACTCCCATCGGTACGAATGTTGTCACCTCGATCGCACGGCGCTACATCCTGCCCGAGGTCACCGACAACGTCTACAACAGCAACCCGCTGTTCTTCCGCCTGAACCAGGCGAACAAGCGGATCGTGCGAGGCGGGACCCAGATCGAGGTCCCGTTGATGTACCAGCGGTTCGCTGCGGGAGGCGCGTACTCCGGCCTGGACCTTCTGGACATCACCCCGAGCGACACGGTCCGCAACGCGGCCTTCGACTGGAAGCAGTACTACGTTCCAGTCACAGTCGATGGGCTCACGCTCATCAAGACGGACTCGCCCGAGGCGATCGCCGACTTCATCCGCCTGTACTTCGCTCAGGCAGAGATGGAGCTTGGTGAGCTTCTGGGTGACGGCGTCTTCTCCGATGGTGTCACCAACACCAAGAAGATCGACGGTCTGAAGGGTGCTGTGGACGACACCACAATCCTCACGACCTACGGCGGCCTGTCCCGCTCGACGTACACCTGGTGGAAGTCCACCGTGGACACGTCGGCCACCCTGACCCTGACCGAGCTTCAGACCACGTTCGGAACGGTCACCAAGGGCGGGCGGCACCCAACCCTCATCGTTTCGACCCAGGCGAACTACAACCGCTTCTGGGTGCTCAACGTGGCGAAGGAGAACTTCTACGTTCAGCCTGTCGCCGTGGACGAGCAGCTTGCGACCGCTGGCTTCACCAACCAGTTGTTCAACGGTGTTCCGTTCCTCGTGGACTCGCATGTTCAGGCCAACCACCTCTACATGCTGAACGAGGACTTCATCAACCTGGCGGTTTCGCCCCGGGGAGACTTCTACATGGAGGACTTCCAGACGGCGATCAACCAGGACGCGATGGTTTCCAAGCTGTTCTGGGCCGGAAACCTGGTCCTCACGAACTGCGCTGTCCACGCCAAGTTCACCTCGCTCACCGCGTAGGAGTCAAGATGCCTTCTCCCCTGATCCGCTACCCCAACGCAGTCTTCGGCCAGGCTGCCGGTGAACCGGTCGGCGTTGGCGAAGTTGTCGGTTACTACGTCGCTTCGGCGGCCGTGGTTGCCAACACGTTCGTCATCCTCGACACGGCGAACCCAGGCCAGATCAAGGCGGCCACCGCCTCCGTTGACGCTCACCTCGTCGTGGGTGTCGCTGCCGAGGCCGCAGCCGCAGGCGACGTCGTGGCTGTGACGGTCCTCGGACCCGCCAAGGTCACCAAGAACACCTCGGTTACGGCGGGAGACCGCCTCGGGCCGGATGCCACGACTGCTGGCTACGCGGCGACTGTGACTGCGGCTACCGCCGTCACGCAGGCCAAGGACATCGGCCAGGTCGTTGCGATCGCCCAGGCAACGAGCGCCACGACCGACGTCGCAACGATCGCCTGCTTCGTGCAGAAGTACTAGCTCACGCCAGTTCCACTTGAACTCGACCCCTTGGTTTGCCTCCGGCCGGGGGGTCGGGTAGCGTTTGGGCGATGGCGAATAGAGAGCAACGGCGGCGGCTCGCTCGACAGGGCATCACCCTGACGGAGGGGCGCAAGGAGACGGTCTGCTTCGGGAACGTGAATCCGGGGGAGGTCACCTGCGAGTTGTTCGGGACGTTTGTGCATCTCGTCACGCACGATATGCAGACGAATCACTACATCGACGGCTTCATCGTCAAGCGGTCAGGGGGCCTGCTGAGCGTGTTCCGCAATGGGGTGATCGCCGAGTACCTCCAGGACGTTGAGAGCGACTGGATCTGGCTGGTGGACAGCGACATCGTTCTATCGGAGGATACGCTCCACCTGCTCATGGAGCAGCGTGCAAGCCACCCTGAGGCGAAGATCATCACCGGCTGGTACGTGATCCCGATGGGCGAGGATGGGTTCCGTGCCGACGTGTATCGGTGGACCGGCGAGACAGACGACTGGACGCAGGGTGGCAACTTCGAGTACCAAGAAGTGCCGGAGGATGTTTGCTACATCGACTCCGCAGGCATAGGGCGCACCTTGGTAAAGCGAGACCTGCTCATCAAGCTGCTGAAGAAGTACGGGCGGCCGAGCCCCTGGTTCACCTTGTGTGAGCGGGGCGGCCCGCACCACCCGGACCCCCGAATCTTTGGTGAGGAGCACAGTTTCTTCCTCCGAGCGAGGGAGTTGGGGTGCAAGCCCCTGCTAGTACCGCAAGCTGAGGTGGGCCACATGAAGTCCCTTATGCTCACCGGGGAACACCTGACCACAGGAGTAACGCATGTTTGAGGACCCGCAGGTCGTCCGGCTCCGCAACGCGGGCGAGACGGTCTACAAGGACCAGTACGCGTCGGTGAAGTACACGATCGAGCCGGGCAAGGAGATCGTGGTCCCCTGGCACGCAGCGACGTTGTGGCTCGGTGACCCACGCCTGCTGGACGACGAAGGCCGTGGGCTGTTCTCACGCGCCGACGAGCTTCTCCGGGTCCTCACGCGCATGGGTTCGGGGGGGCTGGACGACCGTCGCCTCTCGCAGGAGGAACGCGCTCGCGTGGACCATCCCGGCCTCCAGGTGTTCGACATCGACGGCAACCGGATCGAGATGCTCCTCGACGACCCCGAGGGTGAGAACGTCACCCCGATTGGCTTCGTGAAGGCCGAGAAGGATGACCTGTTCGCCGAACTCCACAAGGGTAAGGCGTACCAGGCGCTGATTCACCAGTCGATCGACGACCCGAAGAAGCAGGGGTCGGCACCGGGGCTCGAGTCCGCCGCCGACGACGCCCCGTCGAAGGTTCCGGGTCCCCAGTAGTAGCCGCTAGGATGGGGGTAGTAGCCCCCAGACCCCGGGACTGATAACTGATGGCCGCGAACGCGGTGGTGTTGCATCGCACTACCGAGCGGAAGCACCTCCAACTCCCAATTCGCGTTGAGCGGTTGGAGGAGGACGAGGATAAGAGCGACGCTCGGTACGACGTGCTGGAATCGAAGATCGACAAGCTGAGTTCCCGGTTCCTGGGCATGGTGCTAGCATCGACGGGAGCAGCAGTCGCTTTCGCTGCCAACCTCGTCATCCTTCTTCGGAAGGGGTAGAGATGCGCCTCCTGCACCTGCCCATTCGACTCGCCAAGGTCGTCCGAGTCCTCATCCCGATCGGCGTCGGTGCGCGTGCATCGTAGTCTCGCTGATCTTCTCCCTCTACGCCGCCGCCGCACTGAAGGACCAGGCGCAGAGGTCCGTGCAGATCTCGTGTAGTGCGGTCCACAAGAGCGGGACCGAGCAGACCGCCTTTTTCCGCAAGGCGTTTGACACTCCCGCCGATCCGGACCCTGAGGCGACCGATAAGTTCCTGGATGATCTCCAGGCCAATGTGGATCGGGTGTATCGTGAGTGCCTCGCCCAGATCAACCAGTAGAGACCCAAGCTAAGCTGGAGGGATGGCCCATCTCACTGATGCAACCGTTTGGGGGACTGTCGTCACTGCCTCGGCGGTGGTGTTGGCGGCTCTCATCGCTGCATGGGCGGACCTGAAGCGTCGAGCAGAGGCCACCAAGGGAATCGTGACGACCATTGAGGTCAACACGAACAGCAACCTCAAAGCGGCCATGGATGAAGTTGCGGCTCTGCGTAAGGACGTGAGCAATCTGGTGGGAGCGTTACGCAACGCGGACGTGGTCGTCCCTGAGCTCACCAATCCGGAAGACGGGTTGGAACAAGCACCGCCAACTACGAACTAGGAGCATCATGCCGCAGGCAGAACGTCAAGCGGACTACGGCCGGAAGCGGACCGAGGAGGCTCGGCAACGGACGCAGAAGCGTCGTGAGGTGCTGGGTCGCCTGGAGTCTCTCCTCACTGAGTCCGACATCGCCCTGGAGGAAGTCGGGTCGATCGAGAAGATCCGCGTCAACGAGTGGGAGGTCATCACCAAGGATCCGGACGGCTCTCCTCGGAAGACGAAGGCACGGGCCGCCAGTATCGTCATCAACCCGGCGTGGGAGCAGGGGCCGAAGTGGCAACCTGTTCAGCCCGCCGACGAGGTCACCATCGAGGTCCCCCGCTACGACGGCTGGGCGTACCTGAAGGGCTGGAAGACCGCCCTCATCGAGCCCGACCCGCAGTTCGGCTACCTCCGGGCGACGGACGGATCCCTCCACCCGATCCATGACCCTGCGGCTATCGACGTGGCCGAGCAGATCTGTGAGGCACTCCGGCCGGACGTGTGGGCGAACCTCGGGGACTACCTCGACCTGGCCGAGATGTCGAAGTACGTGCAAGGCCCTGAGCTTGCCGGAACGGTGCAACCGGCAATACAGGCCGGGTACGAGCACGCAGCGCACCAGCGGGCTCTGAGCGGCGAGGGGTATGTCCATGAGGGCAACCACGACGTCCGCATCGCCAACTACCTCATCAACAACGCCAAGGCGGCCTACGGGCTCCGGCGTGCCCGCAAGACCCCGAACGACTGGCCCGAGCTTTCGGTGCCTTCCCTGCTCTGCTTCGACGAGCTTGGTATCGACTACATCGACGGGTACCCCGCAACATGGCGGTACCTCAACGACAACCTGGCGACGACGCATGGGTTCGGCAAGAGCGGAGCGGATCTGACCCGCTGGTACGCCTACAACGAGGTCATCTCGGTCATCCACGGGCATTCCCATCACAGCGCCACCAACTACAACACCCGCTCCACGAAGACGGACAAGCTGGATATCGTGGCCCACTCCCCCGGCACGCTTGCCCGGGTGGACGGCTGGGTTCCGGGCTATGGGCGGCACCACGGCCGGAAGGTCAAGACTGGCCTCCCGCAGCGGTCCTGGGAGGATTGGCAGCAGGGTGTGACCATCGCCTACTTCACGGAAGACGGCCATTTCGACCTCGACCCCATCCGGATTTCGGACGGCGTGGCCCGCTACCAGGGTCAGCAATTCACCTCCCGGGTCTAGTAGGCTCGGGGGATGGATTTCATCGCTGAGGGCACCGAAACCGAGGAAGCCCTGGATCAGGAAGTAGCGATGGTGTCGGTGATCTGGCGGGAGGGCAGCAACCATCCCATCATCGACTACACGGGCTGCTCGGGGTTTGAGGCCGAGGCACTGATGCGGGGAGCGGTCAAGCGACTCGCCAAGGCGAACGCGAAGTGCATGGAGTTCCTGGAGGAGGGCCAGGAGTACGAGGACGAAGACGAGGAGGAGGACGATGACGAGCGATGACCTTCTCCCGACCCAGGTCAAGAGCAAGAGCAAGGACTACCGCAAGGTCGTCATCGCCCTGTGGGGTGCGGTGCTGACCATCCTCTCCCGCCACGGCGTAGACATCACCGACCTGGTGATCCTGTCCACGGCGCTCGGCGTGGGATACGTGCCGAACGGCATGGTACGCAAGTAACGACGCCCCAGGGAGGGCATGATGGCTAACGACAACCACGTAACGATCGCCGGGAATCTCACCGCAGACCCGGAGTTGAAGTACACGGCAGGGGGTTTCGCTCTCGCCAAGTTCACGGTGGCGGTCAACCGCCGGGTGAAGCGAGGCGAAGAGTGGGACGAGCAAGTCTCCTTCTTCGGGTGCACGGTCTGGCGTGAGGCTGCCGAGCAGTTCTCGGCGTCGGTCCAGAAGGGCGACCGCGTGATCGTGTGCGGCCGTCTGGAGCAGCGGTCCTGGGAGACCGATGATGGGTCGAAGCGCAGCGTCGTGGAGATCCAGGTGGATGAGGTGGGCGCAAGCCTGAAGAACGCCACCGCTCAGATCTCCCGGATCCAACGGGAGCGTTCTCAGGGACGCCCCCAGGGTGGTCAGCCCCGTCAGCAGCAGGCCCGTCCTGCACAGCAGCGGCCGGTTGCGGACACGCGTCCGGCAGACGACTGGCCTGGCGAGGAACCCTTCTGATAGGGTGACGTGGCTGGGGGTGTGCCCCTCGCACGGGCCAAAGCTCCCAGGGTGCAAGACCGAGAGTCGAAGGCACCCCCAGCACGCGTTCTGAGGCATGATGCAGGACTACCGTCCCTATCTCGACTCTCCCGACGATGCTCTCCTCCGGGAGATGGTGCTCCTCCAGTCGGAGCTTGCCACTGCCGTCGAGGAGCTTTCGCTTGCCCGGGTCGGCTACGAGAACGCCTACTGCGCTGGCCTCATGGACGGTGATACGGTGGCGAACCGAGAGCGGTCCGCACGGACGCAAGCTCTCCCTCTGCGCGTCTCCGTGATCGAGTTGGAAGCCCAGATCAGGGTGCTAGAGTTGGGCTTGGAACTCCTCCGCTACCTGCTGGACCGCCGAGATGCCCAATGACACCCTCCAGTGGCTGAGGATCGACGACTTCAGCCCTGGGATTATGAACAAGCTGAACCGCTTGCCGGGGGATACCATCGCGTTCCCGGTTGGAGCGGCGTCGAGCAACACATTCCGCTGCATCGCCCTGCCCGGTGGGGGACTCGGACCCCTCCCGAAGCGCACCGGCAACTACACCCGGACGGGCGGTCTGCCTGAGGCCGGAGCGATCGGTAGCGTCTACAACCGGCGCATCACGGTCTCCGGTGCCCACATGGCTGGACCGATCTTCGCCAACCCCGCCGCTGGCTTCACCCGCCAGGAACTGCACATCGCCTACGAGTGGGGCTTCAACGTCTCGGGCACCCAGTACCCGCGTCGGTACAAGTGGGAGCGCCACCGCCTGTGGGAGGGCACGCCCACGGTGGACGCCGTGCAGACGTACAACTCGACGGACGAAGGCGGCACCATCACCGCACCCCAGATGCGGCCGACGTGGTTCCACACGTATCGTGCGGACGCGTCTTCGGCTACGGCTATCGGCGCACCTCTTGTGGCCGCAGGGTGGTACGCCGGGGGAGGGGGTCTGACACAGCGGTTCTGGAGCACGTTCCCGAACCCGTCCACCCTGGGTTCCAACACCCCTGGACTCATCTCGGCCAAGAACCCCGAGGGTGTCTTCGGCCATCAGGGGCGCTCGGTCGAACTCGATCAGACCTCGTGGACCCACGGCTCTGCTGGCACGTGGTCCTTCAACGAGCAGGTCTTCTACACGAAGGTCAACCTCACGTCCCTCGCTTCTGCCACTGCTGCGGTGTACGGACAGGAGGATGCTGCGGGCTTCGGGGCCTTCGCTTCGGTGAACGCGTCGGAACTCATGCTCGTCCGGATCGGCTACGGCGGATACATCATCCGTGGCGACCTCGACAACCCGACGGTGATCTTCGTTCCCGGCATCCCGGGTACTGGGAACACGCGTCACAACGCGGCCATCACGCCCATCGGGCTGGTGTACGGCTCCCGTAACGGTGGCCTGTGGGCATGGGCTGGAGGCGACACTGCCGACTACCTGAGCCCCCAGTTGGACAACGACTTCTGGCTCCCGAACGGGACGACGGGCGACTTCACCGACTACGCGGGGAAGATGGCCTTCTGGAAGGAGTGGATCGTCACACCGGGCAACTGGCTGTACGACTGGCGCAACAAGTCCTTCTGGAAGCTGGACGATCCCAGCGTCGTGAACATCTACCACTGGCTCCAGAACGCCGACAGCCACATCATGTACGGCGCTCCGCAGTACGTGGACGATGGAGTGACCTACGGAACGCCCTCGCTCTACTACTGGGACGCGTCCACGCCTGCCACGTCGTACCAGTGGGAGAGCCAGGTCCTCCCCCTCAGCGATGGCTACCGGACAGCACAGCCTCGTGAACTGGTCATCACAGCACAGGGCGTGGGTACCGTGGTCGCAACGATCTCCGGATACGACGCCAACGGCAACCTCCAGACCTACGTGGTTCCGACCTTGACCTGGGCTACGGCTCTCCGACCCGAGTCGCAGCGCGTGACGATCGGTGCCTTCCACGCCCTCTCGCACATGCGGATCAAGCTCGTCGCTACTGCCACCACCACGTCCACTCCGGTCATCTACGAGGCCCACATCGGGTACAAGGGCAACCCGCACCTGGCGACGAACTAATGGCTAACCAACCCCTACGGATCCACATTCCGAAGAAGCAGTACTCCTCCGAGGTGATGCGAGACCTGCTGCCCACGATCAAGCGGGGTTTTCCGGACGTCGACGATGGCGTCAAGGAGATGTTCGTCCGCATCCTGGAGCGTAAGGGGCAGTTGGAGGACCGCTACGAACTTCAGAACTACCTGGAGATCGAGCGATCCTTCCAGCGGTTCAACCCTCCCACCGCCACGACGTTTGACGCATTCGTCGATCCCACCATCACTGCCGATAGCCCCAGCACCCGCACGTTCCGCACGCCGTTCGCCGCCATCGCCTACTGCCGGGACACGCTGGGAATCCCTGTCGTCTCGATCGGATGGCGCAACGTCAGCGACACGACCAACACGGCGACGGAGACGGCCAACTACCCTGGTGTCAACGCGGTCGTGGCCTCGATCACGGTCATCGGCGCTGCCAGCACGTACGTCACGGGAGTCTTCCCACCTGCCCAACCGACATGGGCTCTCGGTACGTTCACCGGAACCAACATCTGGAAGCTGGAACTGACCGGGCTGCACGTCACGGTTGGTGCGAACAGCGCATCGGCCCCGATTGGTGCGACCTCCCTGAGCGCCCGAAGCTGCTACTTCCAGGGCGTCAGCGGCAGCGCCACTGCGGGCTTCGCTCTCGCAACCGGCTCATACCTCGACTGTCACTTCAACCAGTGCACGTTCCTCAACCAGGCCGGTGGCTTCCTTCTTCAGGACTGCGTTTGGGAGGGGCAGACGCTCACGACCATCTCGATCCCCATGAAGTTCATGGCGTACAACACTCGATTCGAGAGTGCTGGGAGTGCCGCTACCACTTGGACCGTCTCCGGTTCTTGGTTCATCGCCGCCGCCTGCTCGTGGTCGGGACCGAACGCCTCGGGCGGCACGATCCTGATGTCGTCTTCGGCAAGCTTCCTGTATCTGACCGGCCCTGGCCTGGTGGGCTACGGTTTCGCATCAAGCTCCAGCCTGCGACTGACCATCAGCGCCGGGAACACCGACAACGTGTTGGGGGGCGAGTTCCACTCGATCACTGCGGGGTCCTGCACCGCCATGCAGATCAACGCCTGCACGCGTGGTGGGGCTGTGGACATCACCGGCCCTGCGAACGTCAACCTGGATCTCCAGCAGTCGGGCAACACGCTGCGAGGGAACGGCATTAGCGGGTCGATCCGGGTGTCGTACGGATCTTCCACCGCCCTGACGTTCGTCGGCGTCATCAACTCTGTGGTCACTGTGGCCTTCCAGGGGTCTGCGACGGGCAAGGCGTACGCCATCGACGCGGCGTCGGGACCGGGCGTGATGATCGAAGCGGGGGAGTCGAGCGGCAGTACGCCCTCGACCAACCTTTCCACGACGTTCCTCGTCATCAACCAGCTTGGAGCGCCCCCTGCGGGAGCGGCCGGTGGGTCTCTGGCGAGCACCTACCCCAACCCCACGTTCGCTGGTCGGGATTCCAGTGTGGACCAGATCAACAAGGACCTGTTGCCCTCCCTACTGGGAGGCGACGCTGCCGGGGTGTACGGTATCGTGCAGTATCCGCCCGCAGCGGGTGCCGGAGCAGTCGGAGGCTCTCTGACGGGTTCGCTCCCCAACCCGACCTTCGCAGGACGTGATGCCTCCGTGGACGAGATCAATAAGGACCTCGTCCCCTCCCTACTGGTGCCATAATGCCTCGCCAAGTAGAAATCGTCGGCAGTGGAGCCAAGGTGGACCAGCCCTGGTACTCGGCGTGGGGTTTGGAAGGTCGCATTGCCACTGCATCAGCCGATCAGACTGGCATCACGACTATCGTGGACATCACGTCTCTGACGCTCACCTGGACACCAACGCCCGGTCGGCGGTATCGCTGCGTCATTTATGTGCGGGTTGAAGACTCAGTCGTCACCGACATTGTCACCATAACGCTCGCCAATGGGTCCAATACCGTCATCAACACGGGAGACTGCGACTTCGGACGGGCGAATACAGGTGTGCCACGAACCTTGATCTACAACGCCCCCGCCTCCCTGCCCCAGACTTCCGTCACCTGGAAGGCACGCATCGGCCGCTCCGTTGGGACTGGAACAGTCAAGTGTGCCAGCAGCGCCACCAGCTTCGCTTTCATCACCATTGAGGACACCGGCCCCTTCTAACACCCTGATAGAGTAGGTACCATGCCCACCGCCCGTACTGTTCTCGGCCAGAACAAGCCCGCCGCCGCCACGGACGGTACGCTTCTGACCGTCGCCGCCTCCCACGACTACGGGAGCTCCTCGATCGTCATTGCTGAACCGGGTGGCGCTGCCACCACTTTCCGGGTCTGCGGGGACGCCGCTGGAGGCACCACCACGGCCGTCGGTAAGGCCCTGGCCTGGGACGTTGCGATCCCTGCCAACAGCATCGTCACCCTCGCCCTCGGCATCACGGTGGGCGCTGCGGCCACCGTGGTCACCCGTTCCCTCTCGGGAAGCTGCACCTTCACGGCCTTCGGACAGGACAACTCGTAATGGCCGACACCCTCTCGACAGTCCGTGCCCGGGTGCGTGTCCGCATCGACGAGCCCTCTGCCCGCTTCTGGGCCGACACCGACCTGAACCAGTGGATCAACGAGGCCGCTCGGGACATCGCTCGCCGTACTGAGACGCTGGAAGACACGGCTCTCATCAACTCCGTCTCTGGCACCCAGCAGTACACGCTCACCTCCAGCACCCTCCGGGTCTACCGGGTGGAGTGGTGCCGCTCGGGCGATGCTGTGGGCACGTCCCGTGTCCCGCTGGAGTACAAGGACTTCGGCTCGATGGACTCCGTCTGGTGGACGGCTCAGTCCACCTCGCGTGGGGACCCGTTCTGGTATACCCTCTGGGGCTTCCCTCCGAGCCTCGCCCTGAAGGTCTACCCGACGCCGGACGTCACGGTGACGGGCGCGTTCAAGGTCTACTTCTACCGCACCCCTGCGGCAGCTTCGGCTGACGGAGATCCCGTCGAAGTGGCTGAGGGCTGGAAGGACCTCATCGACGACTACTGCGAGTTCTCTGCGCTCCGGAAGGACTCCGATCCTCGGTGGCAGGAAGCGAAGCAGTTGTACGAGCAGAAGATCGAACTGATGCTGGAGTCCACGCGGCGCTGGACGGACCAGTCGGACAGCATTCAGGGCACTCAGGGCTTTCTCCCTCGGTGGCTGTGGGGTGGTGAGTAGAAGTGGCAATGAGCGAGCAGGACTCCCGTAAGGCGGTGATGGAGGAGGCGAAGCGGCAGAGTCAGAAGTGGTGGGCACAGATGCACGGCAAGTCCACCGAGGAGATTCTGGCCCGTCTTCGACAGACGGGTGGAGGACGTCCCGATCCGATGGCTTCGCTCACCTACCAGGGCACTCGGTTCCCGGCACTCGATCAGCTTGCCAACGAGGTCGTCGGGGAGCAGAACCTCATCGGTGCCAACCGGGATCTCGTCACTAAGCAGTTCAAGAGCCTCTATCCCAAGGGGGTCAACCTCGGCACGGACTCGTTCTACCCGATCGCCACGCCTGCCGGGTACAGCGAGAGCGATTTCGCCGCCAAGGTGCTGAACCCGAATCGCACTGGGGCTCTGGCTGAGCAGATGGCACGGTTGGAGGCGCAGTACCCGGGCATCGCTCGACGCATGACCAGTCTCGGTATCGGCCGTCCCGGCAACGAGGGGTGGAACGCGCTGATGGGCTACCTGAAGGAGCCGGGTGCTCCCGCCGGTGTGGTCCCTTACCATATGGGACTTCCGGCTGAGTCCAGTGCGCTGCGTGGAGCGACCACGCCTGCCCGACTGAGCCCTGAACTTGGGACCGGCAATGGCTTCTTCGCTGCGGACGACCCTCGCCTCTACAAGGGTCTGTTTGAGAGCACCGCCGCCCACGAGTTCGGTCATGCCACCCAAGGGTCGATGCACGACTTCGTCCGAGGACTCGACGAGCGCAACAACCCCGCTGCTGCTGAAGCTGGCGCAGCGTACCGGCAGTTGGTCGGACGGTTGGGAGGTTCGGATGCCGCGTACATCTCTCGCTACGCCGACAAGGCACGCCTACAAGCCGGTCTCGGTCCCTGGGGACAGGTGGCGGGCGGTGCAGCGTCCAAGGAACCCTTCGCTGAACTGTTCTCCGTGGCCCGTTCCCCACAGGGGGTGGAGTACGCCAAGAAGGGTGGTGGCTCTGCCTTGAAGGAGATGATCGGGTCCCGTACGGGCTCCGGTGCGATGAAGATGGCCGACAGCATCGGCGAACTGAACTCCGTGGAGGGTAAGCTCCGCAACGTCGGGTTCAACGAGGTGGGTGCCGTCACTCCGAAGCTCGCAATGCAGGTCGGACTCCCTGCCCTCGCTGGTCTCTTGGCCTCCAAGACCCACGGCAATGTCCGCTCTGCCATGGAGGGCGCTGCCCTGGGTTCCGGCCTCGGTGGAATGGCTGGTCCCACGGGTACCCTGGTCGGCGGGGCTGTCGGTGCGGGTGCTGGCTTGCTCAACCAGTTGCTGTAAGGTGGTGTGATGGCGACCCCCTGGTGGGAACAGAACGGACAGCCCGGTTGGGCTGCCCAGGCGCAGGGCCAGCCTCAGCCGTTCAACCAGGCTGCGAACGACCAGGCAAACGCCTGGCAGAACCAGATGACGCCGACGATGTTCGCCCATGGCCAGCGGTACGGGGCGATGCACCCGGACTGGCAGGGCTACCGGGCTGAGGCTGCGGGCTTCACCCCCAACCAGATCATGCAGGGGCAGTCCCCGGACTTCGCCGCCCAGGACGCCCAGGCACAGGGAGAGCAGAAGAACGGACTCGACGCCCTGTGGTCGATGCTTCAGGGCTCGGCCGCACCGGGCAACGCTTCCATCGACCTGATGAAGAAGCAACTGCTTCTCGACACCAAGAACACCGGGGCTCTGACCGGCCTGAAGCAGAAGGATCTCCAGCAGACCACGGACATCGGTCTGCGACGGGCCGACGCCCAGATCGCAGCAGTCGGTGGCGACATCGCTAACGTCGGTAAGAACAAGGGCTTCGTGAACCAGCTTTACGGCCAGGCGAACAAGGGGGACGCTCTCAACTACGGTCGGCAGCGTGACGCTCTCCTGTCCGACGCCACCGCCCGGGGCGCTGTCAATGCTCACGGCACTGTCGGGCAGTTCAAGAACCAGTACGAGACCTTCACCAACCAGCTTGCGGGCAACCTGACCCAGCGCAACAAGTCCCTCTCGGACCTGGCGCAGGAGCAGCGACACCTGGAAACCACGGCGAAGATGTACGGCTTCGACAAGGAAGATTTGCAGAACAAGCTCACGAACGGTATGGCGCAACTGGGTCTTCAGGGGCAGATCGACCTCGGCCAACTGTTCAAGCAGTCGGCAAGCCTCGACGCCCAGAAGGCAGCGAACGCCCAGAGCGTCATCAACACTCTCATCGGCTACGCTGGTGGCAACCACGAACTCCTGAAGGGTCTCCCTGGGTTCGGCGCTCCGCAGCAGCGCACCGGCTCCGTCCCTCCGCAGTCCGTCAACATGGGCGGCGGACGGCGAGTGATGTAAGGTAGGAGCATGGCAACCCCCGTCTTCCCTCAGCCCGGAGCCGTCACCCCGGGAGAGTACGGCCCTTCCGTGCTCGGCTGGGTTGGTGGCTTCGACCACCCCCAGAACCCTGAGGTTGCTCTGACGCGTCAGCTTGTCGAAGACGCCGTGCCGACTGCTACTGCCGCCAACCTTGGTAGGGTCGCTTCCACGAAGGCTGCGCTGTCGGGGTTGAAGAACGTACGTCCGTTCGGGCTCGGTGGGGGAGTCCCCGTCACCACAGCCATCGAGGGTCTGCCGAGCATGGTCAAGGGAGTCGGCGTCCCGCTCGCCATTCAGCTTGCCACGGGCTTCGGATCGAAGGCTCTCGGGGGTTCGGAGTTCGGGAAGGAGCACCCTGATGCAGCGACCGCCCTCTCCAAGATCGGTGGTGGGGCGGCCATCGGGGCTGGGCTCGGTTCTTTCATCCCTGGCCTCGGCACCGTTGCTGGTGGTCTCGCTGGTGGAGCAGTTGGTGGCCTTCAGGCTATCTTCTCTCAGCCGACGAAGTCGATGGACGAGAAGCTCGCCGAAGCCGAAGGCAAGACCTGGCAGCAACTCGGCGGCATGGGAATCGACGCCAAGACTCTGACGGACGTGCAGCAGGAGTACAACGTCCTGAAGAACACCCAGAGTCCCGAAGCTGCCCAGAACTACATCAGCCAGGTCGCCCAGTACGCCCAGTCGCAGCAGAAGCTCCCGGGCCTGCCCGACCCCAACACCGGCATGGACCCTGCCCGCATTCTCGCCGTGCAGCAGCAGGTCACCAGCCTCATGGCTCCGTACATGGAGCGTCAGGCTGCCGCCTCCGACGCCGGTATCAACGCGATGATGCAGTACGCCACTCCGGAGGGTCAGAAGATCAGCGCAGCGACCCAGCACCTCGGCAATATGTATAAGGCCGGGAACCAGGAGATCACCAACGCCTACATCCTCCAGGCGCAGGGTGCCCCGTTCCTCAACATGCTAGAGTCGAGCACGTACAACGCCGGTCTGAAGGCTCAGCAGGGTGGTGGCGGCTCGTCCTCACTGGCTGATATACTCGCCCAGGCACCCGCCCAGTAACCAAAAAGAATCACCATGAGTCGCAAGTCCGATCGAGAAGCACGAGAAGCAGCAGAAGTGGCCGAGCCCGCTGAACCAGTGACGGACGACGAGGGCACCGTCATCGCCCCCGGCAAGGGTGGTGAGCTTGGTTCCCCCGAAGCGCAGAAGCGTTCCGTCGAGGAGCAGCGTGCGGCGGTCGAGGAAGACCGTGCCCCAGATCCCACCATCTCCGGCTGGGATTCCGCCAACCAGGTCGCCGTTTCTCCGGGTGCAAACCCTGAGAACTATCTCCGTTCTCCGGGCGAAGTCCGAGACGACGGGGACGTGTAAGGAGTCTCCATGAAGAACATGCGTGGTGCAGTTTCGGTCGCCGAAGCTCTGATCTGCGTCGTCCTCGTCCTCCTGATCCTGTTCATCGCCACCCGCTTCTTCTAGGGTGTGGTAGGATAGGGGGATGGCCGAGCCCATCAACCTCGATGCGCCGACCCAGCTTCCGAACTTCCTCCAGAAGTGGCAGGATCTTCAGCCGGTCGTAGCCCAGACTCCCCAGGCCGCACGCGCTGTGTTCGGTCTGGACTTGCAGCGTCTGAAGGCGGGTCAACAGCCGTACAGCAAGAACGAGGTCGCTGTCGGTGTTCGCACCGCCTCCGACCTGATGAGCCACCTGCCTGCCGCTAAGCCGCAGGGTATCCTCGGTCTCATCAAGCACCTGCCGGGCGCTGCCGTGAGTGACCTGGAGCAGGTCGTCACGAACATCCCCCGCATCCCGTGGCAACTCATCGAGGAGGCGAAGGCACTCCCCTCGGCTCCCGGTCTCCTTGCGAAGGGCATCGCTGACCAGTCGCTCAAAGAGATCAGCAACGTCCCGGGCATCCGTATGCTGCCGGGGTCGTTCATGGTGGGCAACCTGGCGGACCCCTCCAACATCCTGAAGCACCCGGTGATGTCGGCGCTGGACGTCGCTCCGTTCCTGGGTGAGGGTGTCAAGCTCCTCCCCGAGGACTTCCGCACCGCTACTCGCACGCGCCTGGGTGAGACGCTCGACAAGTTCCAGGTCGGACCCGTGTCGGTCGGCACTAACCGCGTCGTCAACGTTGCACGCCGTCAGGCTGAGCGCAGCGTGGACGAGATTGCCAAGTCGGCCAACGACTTCGTCAACCAGTTCTCGCCGGAGGAGAAGAAGGTCCTCCAGAACGCTCTCGACGCTGAGGGTGAGTTTCCGTACGTACCGCCGCACCTGGAGCAGGCGTTCAAGCGGGTGAAGGGCTACTCCGAACGGCTCGACACCATCAAGCTGCACTCCAACGCTGCTGCCATGAACACCATCGCAGGCACCTACGGCACGGACATCGACGCGTTCTTCACCAAGCACCAGGACGAGATCACCCGTGTCGCTGCCCAGTCGGGCGCTGATCCGGTGACGGTCATGCGAGGGATTGCACGCCGTGAGGGCTTGCAGGAGTTCCGCCCGAACGAGATCATGCCGCACCTTCCCGCCACGGAGGGTGCGCCGGTCTTCGTTCCGAAGGCTGTCAACGAGGCGCTGACCCGCCTCTACAACCCCCACATCAAGACGGGGATGGGTAAGGCGTACGATCAGGCGATCGGCGTCTTCCGTACGGCTGTGCTGCCCCTGTCGCTGCGGTGGCACGTCACCAACGCGGCTGGCATGGTGGCGATGGTGGGTGCTGAGGTCGGCCCGGTCGGCATGATGAAGTACTGGAAGGACGCCCAGGGGATGGTGAAGAACCACACTCTCCCCGTGGAGCTTGGACAGCCAGGCATCTTCGGTGAGCGTGGGTTCAAGGCGACCCAGGCTGACGCGTTCTTCGACCTCCGCAAGGGCCAGGACCTCCACAACATGCTGAACTCCTCGCAGTTCGGCGACTACGCTGCGAAGCTCGGTAAGCCTCTCGGCCAGGTGATCGACAAGTCCTACCGCGTGGCGAACCTCGTGGACCACATGGGAACGGCCCTGGGATACCTATACGGCGAGGGCAAGGCGACCGCCAAGGGTCTGACCAAGGCCGAGGCTCACCAGGCCGGGGTTGAGATGGCTCAACGGGTCATGTACGACTGGGATGCCATCACTCCCGTCGAGCGTCAGATCGTGAAGGCCGTGTTCCCGTTCTACGGGTGGACGAAGACGATCTCCAAGTACGTGATGAAGTACCCAATGAACCACCCGTTCCGGGCCAGCTTCGTCAGCAACCTTGGGCGTGCCGAGTTGGAGGATCAGAAGTCCGGCATCCCGGAGCAGTACCGGCAGTTGCTCACGTTCGGCAAGAAGGACGCCGAGGGCACCCAGAAGGGCTTTGACGTCAAGCGGTTCAACCCGTTCTCCGATGTCGCCTCGATCTTCACTCTCGGTGGCTTGCTCGGGCAGACCAACCCGTTCATCAACGGCACGCTCCAGGCCATCGGCATCAACCGGCAGACTGGTGCGGCTTCCGCCTTCCCGCAGACGGTGTTCAACCCTCGCACCGGCCGACAGGAGGCAGTCCACAAGAACCCGTTGGAGGTCATCGCCCAGAACTTCGTGCCGCAGTCGAACGTGCTGTTCCGACTCCTCGGCATGGAGTCGAAGGAGGCGCAGCGGCTGAAGGCCACCAACCCCGAGGCGTACCGGATGCAGTTCTGGCAGGCCCTCGGTATCCCGGCACCGCAGAACGTGAACATGAGCAAGATCGCAGCGCAGTCGGAGATCCAGCGGTTCCAGGCGCTCACGGCGAACATCAACGCGATCGTCAAGAGCGGAGACTTCGACAAGCTCCGTGCGTACGGCCCGCAACTTGGTGCCGTGGCCGACAAGCTCGACTCTCTGAAGAAGGCCGGTCTTCTCGACCAGTTCACTGTCTCCAAGAATGGTGTGAGCCAGTTGGACGCACAAAAGGTGTTCCAGGCGATTGCCGCGTAGCCTCGTCATGTTCTAAGATAG
>VFSW01005053.1_pt1 | contig 19594 bp, 12 predicted proteins | sample 5358111 | NCBI WGS metagenome assembly VFSW01 (sample SAMN11554181, study PRJNA540505) | mine drainage metagenome | isolation source: sediment from site ElyBrook_90M | place: USA: Ely Copper Mine, Vershire, VT | collected 2017 | reverse complement strand
TTGTAATTCCCCTCGAGGAATGCCTTCACAAACCATTCCACGCTTGCGTCGGACAACATGAGCATGTCGAGGTGCAGGGCACAGAGCGTAAGCCGTCCCAGCATATCCAGTTTATCTTCTATGATCGCTTTATCGTACTTCCTCAGATGAGCCATAACACGGTCGCCCTTTGTAACCGTCACAAAGTCCAGTGCGTCTAATACATCGGTAAGGAACTTTGCCCTTCTGAACCTTCTGATGTCTTCGGAAGCTCCACCCTGGAAGGAGAAGGTAACATAGTTGTTGTCTTTTCTATCGTCACAATAGGCATCGATAGTACTGAAATGATATCCGACCCGTGAATTGAAATTAAGGTAGTTGTTTGAAATAACCGCATAACTCCGTTCCCCTATGGGTTTTTCATGATCTATGATGCGCGTCGTACCGGATGACAGGACAGAAAAAAATCCTTTTACATCTATCCGCCTTGGTTCCCACCATCTTATATTCTTATGTGTAAAACCTTTCATGAAGGCATAAAAAGGTACTGATGCGATATTTTCCATGTTGATCCTGCCCCTTCGCAGCTCACCTTTTATTCCGGCTCCTATGTCAAGGACATACAGATCTATGGGCAGTTGTATTCCTACTTTTATTATAGGTGCATTACCGGTTACTCCGTCTGCTATCGTAAACATGGATGCAATAGCTTTCTCATGACAGTATCTTGTAATGTCGTGTATTGTTTTACAAGAATCCGGTTCGAATTCCTTGCTCATGGGGTCTGTCAGGTTGAGCGGAATTATATACTTGCCCACGTTTTTCAGTATCCCGTAAACCGGAGTATCTTTCATAACAGTGGATTTGATTTTTTTTGTCTTTGCCGGCTGTGGAACCGTTCCTCTATAGATGTATACGGAACCCGCGTCTACGGTAATTATTTCACCATCGACTATTGTTGACGTGGCATTTTCTGCGTCCGTTATGGTCGGAATGTTAAATTCCCTTGCCATCGTGGCCATGTGCCCGGCTATACCTCCGGTATCTGTTACAATGGCATGTACCCTGTCCATAACGCTCACCAGTACGGGCGACGGGTGCGATGCCACGAGTACTGCTCCGGCAGGCACGCGTACAATATCCTTTTCATCCTTTAAGATAAAAGCTTTCCCTGTGCCAATGCCCGGGCAAACAACGCTGCCGTTGTCCAGAATTATCTGGTATCCGTCAAATTTCTTCCTGTCCCTTGCACTCCCGGAAGAAAACCTCAATTGCCTTGATTGAAGAATAAAAAATTTACCCGCCTCATCGATACACCATTCTATGTCTTGAGGCGCATGGTAATACCGTTCTATCTGTAAAGCGGTTTCTGACATAACATGGATCCGGGCATCATCAAGGCATGGTTCACTGTTCTCCTCCAGGAGTATTATTCTATGAACACCACCTGCAGGGTCTGCAGTCAATATGCTCTTTTTGTGTGCGATCCGCTTTTTTGTTATACTACCGGTGTTGCGATCGATTGAATATACATCCGGCGTGACGGTACCATCTACCGCAGGCTTGCCGAGTCCCATCACTGCATTTATCAACATGGTATTGTTATCGGGATTGTTGGGATCTCTTGTATAAATGATACCTGCAGTTTTAGCATTGACCATGGTCATGCACCCAACCCCCATCTTCTGTTCGATGCCTGCCAGGCCCTTATGGGCCAGATAAAAAATGGCGGATGGATAATACAGACTTGCAATTACATGCTTGTATGCCCGCGGTATATCTTCCTTGTTTACATTGAGCATACTTTCATACTGGCCGGCAAATGAAAGAAAGCCGTCTTCATTTACGGCACTGCTCCTTATGGCCACCTGGACGGGCTTGCCTGCCGACTTCTCCAATTGGCCATAGGCTTTATCGATAGCATCGAGGAGTTCTGCAGGTACGGTACTGTTGATTACGCCGGATTGTATTTTTTTGCTGATCGATTCTATGCTTTGCTGATCATTGAGATCGAGTATACTCAATTCCTTACGGATTTTATTATAAAGATCGTTTTGACGAATAAAAGTATCATAAGCATACGTAGTTATGGCAAACCCATCCGGAACCGCCAACCCCATCTTATTCCTTATCTCCCCAAGGGTCGCATTTTTCCCGCCAACTGCATCAAGCATGTTTCCCGTAATATTCTTATACGGGATAATAAATTCTGTGGTAGACGGTTTTGTACTCAAATTCAGTTCTTGCTGTATGGTATTGTTAATTTGTTCAAGCGTGTTATACAATGATGAATACTGCCCGTCTGCCATATGGTTCATAGCTTTTATAAGCTGGAAAGCGTTAAGATTTATTTTCCCGGCAATAGCTTTTATAAAGTCGAGTCCGAAAAGTTTATCACCTGAAAGTTTATCCTCAAGTTCGTCGATGAGTCTTAGGATGTCGTTGTTATAAGAGAGTATTTCCTGGAAAAAATGGTATTTGTGAATTATCAATGATGAAGGATTCAAGGGCGCCTGTTTTTTAGTTAATCCCGTTAAAAAAGCCGCGGCTTTAAACCACGCTTTTTTTATTCTGTTAAAACTATTATGGATCATCAGTCCTGTTCATCGAACGCCGGATCATACCGTACTCACGCTTTTTTTATCATAGCCTTGGCCTTCTTAGCCCTTAATTCGTTTCGCGCACCCTGGACCATTTTAACCGTTATATAGGTACAGAGCAGAATAACAAGCCCGAAGATAATGATCGTTGAAATGTCTAATAATAGATGTTCGTAACCAGGGAATTTGTCTGCGAACTGCTTCAGGAATATTGATATAAAAACGCCGATGACGGACAGACCGAATGCATATTTTATTGCAAAGCCCTTTATATACTTCGTTGCAATCGTCCCAATTTGTGCACCGAGTGCTGCCCCGAGTATCATGATCAATGCGGCAAAGAGCTCTGTTCTTCCCTTCATCGTGTAGGTAAAAGTGCCGTATAACCCGGAAAACATGACACCGTAAAGACTCGTACCCACCGCAACATGTGTCGGGCATCCGATAAGGTATATAAATGCCGGTAAAACAATCAAACCTCCTCCTATCCCGAGTGTGCCGGACACAAGGCCTATAAAAAAACTGATCGTAACAGGAAGCCATATTGAACAATACACCCCTGCTGTCTTAAAATGGACCATAGGGGGAATCTTTATCCTGTGAAGCCTCTTATACCAATCTATCCCAACAGCCGTTTCCTCCGTGGCTCCTACCACAAATTGTTTTTTTTGCTTTGATATATCGGCAAAGACCGTCCAGGATATAAGGACAAGTAAAATCATATAACAATACCGAATTACACCGCCGACGATACCGAGTTGTTCAAGATACATTACAAGGCGCGCGCCCATTTCAACTCCTGCAAGAGTGCCGATGATCATGATAGTCCCGAGCTTATAATCTACATTGCCGAACTTCGCATGCCGCATTGTTGAGACAATTGAATTGGCGGACATCTGTGCAAGGTCGGTACCAATTGCAAAACTGATGGGAAAGCCGAGTATATTCAACCCCGGCGTTACGAGCCAGCCCCCGCCCATACCAAAAAATCCGCCGATAACTCCGACACCGAATCCGAGTAAGACCAGTCCGGGCCAGAATATAGATACACCCGATATGGGCATGTGCATATAGTACCATTCCATAATGTCTCCTTCACTTCGCTCTTGATTTTAGATCGAGGCCTGTTTTACTGATTAAAAAATCGGCAATGCTGCCCAGGATAAAACCTACCACGGGTATGATAATTATCGTAACGAGGGCACAGTAGAATTTGTTTGAATTGTAAAGATTGGCATACCATAACTCTATACCCGAGAGTCCTGTTGTGTCTGCAATAAAATTCAGCGGCTGTGCCTTCTCTCCTGCAAATAAAAAACCAGGAGACCATAGCAAGAGATATACGAGCATTATCACTCTCATAAGGGCCGAACCAAATCTTTTCATGTGTGTGGTATACATAGCGTCACCTCCACATATTGTATACTGTATACAATATTTTAATTTGGACAGAAAATATTGTCAAGTGTTATTGAGGATATCGTCCTTAATTAAGTAAACTCAAAAAACGCACTAAGGGCGGACAATTTGTTCATACTGCTCCTCAAATGAATTTGCCTTTGTCGAAGATCTCACGAAGATCTATAATTTCCCCCCCTTTAGTAAAGGGGGGGAGGGGGGATTTGTTTTCAATTGCATGCCTGGGGTTATTTGTACGATGAAATTTTTGTTTCGGCTTTTCCTATCCGGTCTTCCTGCTGCTTCTTCCTTTCGTAGGCATCCCGTATCTTCTTTACGAGTTCATCGATGTCCGCAGGCTTCATAATATAATCGAACGCACCCTTTTTCATACCTTCTATGCCGGACTGAACAGACGCATAACCGGTCAAAAGCAGCACTTCCGTGAGAGGTTTGAGCTTTTTTATTTCACCAAGCAGCGTTATGCCGTCCATCTCCGGCATCCGGACATCTATTATCGCCACGTCGAATTGCTCTGTCGTTATCTTTTCCAGGGCATCTCCGGCACTGGTTACAAATGCAGAATGAAACCCCCGTTTAACAAGCCTCTTTGAAAGTGTTTCGACAAACTCTATCTCATCATCAACCAATAAAATATTTATACCTTCCATTTGTATCTCCTTCTTTATATTTGCAAATTACCATGGTCGTTCGCCGGCAGGCTTATTATAAAAGTTGTACCCTTGTCCGTCTCACTTTCGACAACAATATTGCCTCCGAAGCCTTTTACAATCTCATAACATATTGAAAGTCCGAGGCCGGTTCCACCTTTATGAAGCTTGGTCGAAAAGAACGGTTCGAATATCCTGGTCAGATATTCCTTTGGTATGCCGCTCCCTGTATCATGAATGCTTATCTCTATACTGTTATTAACCGTGCGGGTTATCAAGGTTATCGTACCCTTACCATGTATCGAATCCATGGCATTTGTAATCATATTGAGAAAGACCTGCTCTATCTGTGAAGCATTCCCGTACCACAGGGACATATCCGTCTGATATTCTCTGACGATATCAATATTTTCATGTCTTGCTTCTTTTTCAAGAAAGAATATCGCCTCGTCGAGCAATTGATTTATATGGACCGGCTCAGTACCCTCACCAACTCGTCTTGAAAAGCCGAGTAATCTCGACGTTATGCTCTTGCAGCGATCCACCTGCTTCTTTATCTGCTGTATACTCTTTAGGAATTCATTATAGTCTAATTTGATTCCACTTTGTATGTTCTCCTTCATCAGATCATGCATCCACCCTGCTTCATTATTTATTATGGCGGCTGGGTTGTTAATCTCATGAGCAATGCCAGCGGCAAGCCTTCCGATGGCAGCCATCTTTTCCGCCTGGATCAACTGGTTGTTCAAGGTCGCCCTCTGCATATCGGAGGCATATAATCTATTGGTAAACCACGTTGAGACTATAGAAGACAGGATAAAGATGCACAATATGCCGCCGATAAATAGTATCTTACCAACCTTCATTGCACCGGTAAGCGGTTCAATGTTGTTTTTCATTGCTTGCAAAACAACAACAACCCAGTCACTATCCGCAATCCATGACTGCGCGCAATAAAACGATCTGCCGTGCGCATCCCGCACCTCTGATACTTTTGTTCCGGCAACCGGTTGCTCCGGCACGATAAAAGACTTCTGCGCAATCTTTCCCTTTTTTGTTGAAGGAATCTGATAAATTCCTTCTTCGTTTAAAATAAATGCCTCTACCGGTGCCTCTACTTCCGCTATCCGCATCAGCGATTTGAGTGCGTCCGTATTTATGGTGCTCCTGATTATAAATGTTTTACCGTCGAAAGGTTTTTTTATCGCTATGATGAAGTGGGGAAACCTTCTGAATCCAAGAAAAACGTCGCTTTTGTAAACCCCCCGCACCATTGCCTCTTTAAACCATTTTTCGTTCAGGTAATCCATACCGCTTAAATTATAGGGTCCGACATAACTCACCGCTTTGCCGTTTTGATTCACGATGCTGAGATCGACATAATCTTTACCTTCTTTTTGCAGCGATTCGAAAATCCTTTCGAGATTTTTTTTATTGCCGAGATAATCGTAGGAGTAGAGATTGCCGATGACGGACAATTGCTCTGTTTTCTCTTTTAAAAAAAGCTCTATTGCATCCTTTCGGTTCTCCGATATGTTGATCAGCACACTCTCTATCTTGCTGCGGATTGCCCTGTTGTAATACGAGGAACTCATACTGTAGATAATGGTCAACGGCAGTATACTTACTACAAAAACAGTGAGGAACAATTTATACTTCAGCAGTTTGTAGTATCTTGATTTTATAGTATTCATGATCAAAGCACGCTGTACCTTTGTTCTTTAAATGCCTGGTAGTACTTGTCTATATCGTTGTCCGTGACCATGGATATATCAAGTCTGTTAACAAAGCCAAGCAATCTGCCGAGATACTCAAGTTTAGACCGCATCTGTTCCGCACCAAGGTTCTGGATGTGAGCGTTGATTATGTCCATTGTCCTTATAGAAGCAAAATCCGCGTCGTTGAGAATTCTTTCGATCAGTGTTGCCCGCCTGCTTCTCCTGTCCAGTGCGTTTGCGCCCCCGCTGAATCTGAAATTTATAAAATTCGATTCTGTTTGTTCACCCACATACGTATCAATGGTAGCAAAGTGATAACCGACCCGTGAATTGAAATTCATATAATTTTTTGAAATAAAAACGTAGCTGGGAGCGCCGAGTCCCCGCATGGATGCACCTTCGTCAACCATGTAGCTGGTCATGGCGGAAATAAGGCCGGAGATATTGATGTTCCTCTCGCCGGACCATTTTATGCCCTTGTACATCATCCCGTCCCATAAAGCTTTCATGGGAATCGATAGCACATAGTCAAGTGGCACATCGCCCTCAGGAGCCCCCTCTGCTATGCCGCCGCCGAGATCGAAGGCTATCAGGTCCATCGGTATCGGGGATGTAATATTCCTGGTATGGTAACCTTTTGATACCCTGTTATCACAGGTCTTAAACATCTCTTCTATGGCAATCTGATGAACGAATCTTATAATATCATGAATGGTTTTACATTTTGATGCCTGCGCATTGGAACCTGCCGGGTTTGGTACGTTTAAAACAGCAATATCTTTCAGTAAACTCTCGAGTAACAGAACAGACGTGGATACCGCCTGTCTCCCCCGTTTAAAATCAGCTAATCCTTCAACTTCACCTGCGTACACCTTTTTATTCGTAGCATCAAGGGTAATGGCTGTACCGTCCGGTATTGTAATGCCGCCGGTACCAAATAAAGCAGGGATACCAATTTCTCTCGCAACGGTAGCAAGATGGCCTGTTACGTCGCCCTTTTCCGATAAAATACCTACTGCCTTCCTCAGCAAGACGGCAAGTCTTGGATTTGCAGTTTTTGTTATTGCAACAGCGCCGGCAGGGAATTTCATGATATCCAGCTCGCTGTTTACGGAAACGGCATTTCCAACGGCCACGCCTGAAGATGCTGTTGTTCCGCCCTGGAATATAATCTTATTGGGTACTATGTGCGGGGTAACAGCTTTTTTTAGTCCGAATCCCTTTTTATTCTTCTGTATATATTCGAGGATATACGGCTCACCATGCTCGTCAATAGCCCACTCTATGTCAAACCCGTATTGTTCTTCCTCCTTTGCATCATACTCATGCGCAGGGAGGAGGTGCCTGCATTGCAGGATGTAAATGTTTGATCTGGCGTCTATTGCCCATTCGATATCAAGCGGCATCTTGTACGTATTGCCGAGCCTTTCTCCTATTGCTGCAAGACCGACGATTTGATCGTTGTCAAGACTCGGTTTCATTCTATCCTGTTCTGCAACCTTTTGTTCTTTTGTCCCGTAGAGATCACAGACCAGCATGAGAGGTTTTTCGCCCGTTTTTTTTGAAGTAATCCTGTTCAGTTCGCTGTCGTAAATATATGTGTCCGGTATCAGTGACCCGTTTACAATATATAAGCCAAGTCCATAGATGGCCTGTATCATGATCCGGGGATATCCATGCCAATTGGTATACATAATGCCCGATGTCCTGGCGTCTATCATCTGCTGAATACCGGCGCACATGCTTAAACCGCTTATCTCATATCCGTGTATCATTGCATACACCATTGCCTCAGGTGTAAATTTACTCGCAACAACGCGGAGATAGGCATCCTGGACTTCCTCCTCTGCTACATTTAATAAAGAACGGTACTGACCGGCAAAACTTGTGTAGAAGTTCGATTCGAAGAGAGCGGAACTCCGCACGGAAACACGAAGCTCGGAGGGAGAATGCGCTTTCAGCACCTTTAAAGCATTAAGGATCTCCTGATTCAATTCATCCGGCACCTGCGTGCTCAAAATGAGCTGCTGGATTTGGCTGCTTGTCCTGTATAAAGCCTCCATGTCGGTAAAGTCTGTCGCCGCCAGCATGGAGTTGATCTTTTCAGAGAGATTGTTCTTTTTGATGATAAGATTATAAGCGTCCGCGGTAAGAGCAAAGCCGTCCGGAACAGAGATCCCCGTCTTGCCCCTGATATCGCACAAAAAGGATATTTTTGCACCTACGGTATCAGCGTATGAATTATCGATATCTGAAAAAGGTATGACAAGTTTGTTTATTATCTTCTTATCCCTGTAATCTGATTTCTCGCCGAGTTTGTTCCTTATACTTGCGGTAATTTTTTCATATGCGCTGAACAAATGGGAATACCTGTTGTCGCAGAGCTCGTTTATGCTCTTGACCATCTTGAAAGTTTCTATAAGTATGCCGGTAGTTTTTCTTACGATAAATGGAAAATTTATGGATTCATTTTCCTGAAGCTGCTGTTGCAACCGGGCAATTTCCACTAATGCGGTATTGTTTGCATCCAGTATATCGCTGAATTTTTTGATCTCAAATCGCAGATCGCCCGTATCTGCGGCTCTAATGCCCATGTACTTCACATCGCATAGTATATTATTCTTATGCCTTTTGCATCAGCCGGTCTGCATATACATGTCCTAACCCTGATGCTGTTTACCGACATTTTTTTTTGACAGGGCTTACAAAGCCATGCCAAACCTTTTCCTCAGTTTACCTCTTCGCTGCGGACCACCGAGCCGTAAACTTATGACCGCACAAGAATAAATAATATATGCTAATATATCAGCGATTTTATCAATAAATCATGAACACCTATTACCGTAGCTGGTAGCTTATGATATTCTATCAATTCGCGCAACTGTTTTTTGCAGTTTGCACAGGGTGCTATAACATATTTTGCACCGGTAGCCTTTATTTGCTCAACCTTTTTCATCCCCGAGAATTTCATTCTGAACTCATACATGTCCGGCACCGTAACCCCGCCTCCCCCGCCGCCGCAGCAGTAGTTCTTTTCGCGGGTTGGATACATTTCCACGAAGTTCTTTGCCGCAGCCCTTACAATGGTACGCGGAGCCTCAAAGACACCCAGTCCCCTTCCAAGATTACAGGGATCATGGTAGGTAACAATATCTTTATTGACTGTCGGATTTATTTTTAGTCTTCCCTGTTCTACGGCTTTTGCGGTGTACTCCATGACATTCTGAACCTCAAACTTATGCTTTCCGAACAGATCCATAAAAAGCTTCACAACTTTTGTAGCATGCCCGCATTCGCCGATCAGTATTTTCTTCACTTTCAGTCTCTGGGCCTCTGCCAAAAGCTTATTCAAAATGTCCGACGTTATCTTGTCGGAATAAAAAAGTCCATAGTTTATGGCATCATAATATTCAGTCCCTATGGTCCAATCAGCTCCTGCAAACTGCAAAGCCATTGCCGTTCCCATTAGGGTATCGGCTTCGACAATGTAATCGCTGACCGGCGCTATGAAGAGATACTCTGCTCCGGCTTTATCTCTCGGAAACTCGACGTTATATCCTGTCATATCTTTTATTTCATCCTGCAAAAAATCAAGGGTATCGATAAAAGCGCCCTTCGGTATTGCCGATGTATTGCCGATACCTTCTAATTGCTGTGATGTGCTTATGGTAAAGTTTTTGGGTGCCAGGTTAAGTTCTCCAAGAACACACCTTCCAATCCTTGTAAGAAGGGCATTGTCTACACCCATAGGGCATTCCACAGCACACCTGCGGCACATGGTACACCTATAGAAACTCTCTATCATAGCATCTATATCGGATTCCTGTAGATCCCTGGCGCCTACCAGCCTGCCCAGTAATTTTCCGCTCGTCGTATAGTACCTCTTATAAACCGACCTCAGCTGGTTGGAACGATAAGCCGGGAGATCTTTTTGCTCATGTGTCGTCTGATAAAGGTGGCATTGATCCGCACAGGAGTTGCAGCTTGCGCATGTATTCAAATACAGATCCAAAAGCAATTTATACTTTTCATCCTTTAATACCGCTCCCAGTGTTTTTACAAAGACGGAGACCCTGTTTTCTTCAACCGGGTTCTCTATGGCAAAAAACGGATACTGCCGTTTTTGTACGACTGTTGCATTTTTAACCTGTTCTTTTCGTTGGTTATTTTTATTATTTTCTATATTTTTTTCTTTACGTTCTGTGGTCTGTTGCATTATAGTGCTCCTTTCTGCTTATGCCGAGTGGTCTTCCCAGCTAACTTTATGAAATGTAAAATACTTGCTTACCATGTGCAGCATGCGGCTGTTCGGAAAGTAGATCATAAAAAACTCCGTTATTCCCAGCATGCTTAAAAAGAAAGGCGATGCCGGAGGACGAACAGGGTGTAATGAAATCATACCGATAAAATATTGGCGGATGATCGTTGGATCCGGTTTGGCATACGTTATCATTAAGATTCCGAGTATACCGATCGACATGAAGATCAAAAGATTAAAATACTCAAGAGGTGAGCTTATTGCCCTCATTTTCGTATTCAGTGCACGTATGAGGGTTATATAGGCAGGCATAATAATAAGGATTGAGAGCCCTATACGCAGAAGAATGCCTGTATGAAACCCCAAAACAAATGTTACAAACCAGAAAGCAATGAGCGCCATACCTATATGGAAAATCCATCCGCCCGCCCACAATGAACGGTTGTTGCGAAACACACTTTTAAAGCTCAGTATCTCCTTCAGCATGTAGCCTATCTGTCCCGTATAATGAAGGGGCATGGGATATAATGACCATTTGAGAAGGTGCGGCATCATAAGCCACCGTTTTATTCTTAGGAAAATACTGACTGCAAAAACAGTTACAGCTAAGTATGGTAGGACCAATCCGATCAAAAAACCTATTATATTCATATATGTTAAATCTCCTTTCCGTGTTACCTGAACCAATAATAGGTTACACAACTAAATGTGTCAAGATATTTTGTATACAATATACTTTATTCTTATTGCCACCTGAAAGACGCTCCTGCAACAACCATCATACTCTGCCTTTATTTAGGCCCTTCTGTAATGATAGCCCTGTGTTTTACATCTGATGATACGGCTAAACCCTTGAAGCATACCTTTACCAGGGGACAATCCCTTTCGTCGGAGTTTTTATGCGTGGATTCGTATATCTTTTCTATAGCAAAGGTTACATTCCGGAACAGGTGATCCTCACCGATCTTTTCGTATAAATGCGTTCGCCTGATAACATCTAAAATAGAATCGTTAAATCCACTGAAAGAAATATCATAACCCGCCTCACGCAGTCTTGTTGTAAGCAGCGAAAGTGTTTCTTCACCCGATGCATCCAGCTCATTGATGGCATTAGCTACAATCAAGATATGCCTGAGTTCCGGCATGGACGATACGACATTGAGTATTTTTTCCTCAAGGTAATTTACATTTGAAAAGAACAGGGAGCGGTTAAACCTGATCACAGCTATATGTCTGCATTGTTCAAGATTAAACCGCGAGGTGTTCCTGTAGGTACCGTCCGTATATTTTGACAGCATGGCAATATCAGGGTTCATGGTCCTTATAAGAAAGAGGATCAGCGAGAGGGCAACACCTGTCATGATCCCGATATCAAGACTCGGAGCAAAAACAAGGGTGCACACAAATGTTATTACGGCTATAGCGCCGTCATACTTCTGTGCCTGCCATGCATGAATAAAACTTTTTACGTTGACGAGATTTATAACGGCCATCATGATAATCGCGGCAAGCACTGATTGAGGTAAATAGTAAAGCAAAGGGGTTAAAAACAGCAGGGAGACGAGGACAACACCGCTCGTAAATACGCTTGACATGCCGGTCACGGCACCTGCCTGAAGATTTACAGCAGAACGTGAGAACGATCCTGAAACAGCATAGCTCTGGCTGAAGGAGCCGGCAATATTTGCTATTCCCTGACCTATCAATTCCTGGTTTGGATCAAGCCGTTGCCCGGTTTTTGCCGCCATTGCCTTTGCAATAGATATAGCCTCCATAAAACCGAGCAAAGAAATAATAGCTGCAACGGGTAATAGGTTCAATATAATACCAAGACTTAATCCCGGGATTTTAAAAGCAGGCAACCCTGCAGGTATGGTGCCGACAACTGCACCGCCGCCGACAAGGGGGACCGACTCATTGCCTATTTTCTGGTTCCCTACCCTTATGCGCCATTTATTGCCGTATGTACGCACCCCGGGAGGCGCATCACCCTTCACATAAAAGAGTACGGTACTGCCGGTTTGTTGAACTCCGGTAAACCGCAATGCACGGAGTTCTTCCCTTGTTATTCTCAATTGTTTTTTTTGCTCATCAATTTTCATACTAAGCAACGTGGATTGGAACCTCAGTTCCATAACCTCTGAGGAATGTTTCCCGTATTTTTTTTCCTTTTTTACAATCTCGTTGTTCAGTAACGACCTGGTGTTTGTTTCCTGGTCAATTCCATCCATGCCGGTGTTCAATTGATTGATACGAAGCCTCACTTCCGGGGATGCAATCTGTTCAATCGTACCTTTATAGTTATGCTCAAACCCGATTGCCCATGAAATCAGGGTCGTTATTACAACTGCCGCGAGCACGTTCGGGATACGCGGATTGATCCGTCTGAGGGTTATCATGATAGCAAAAGCGAGTACAGCAAGCCCCAGGGTCATCCAGTGGGTTGATACCAGCGCTGCTTTTCCTATATTGTAAATGGTTTCATAGTGATGTGAGCCGCTTTCAACATCAACACCAAAGATGCTGGAAAGCTGTGATGTGGCAATAATGAGTGCTGCGGCATTGGTAAACCCGTTGACAACAGGATGCGAGAGGAAATTAACAACCAGTCCCAGCTTCAATATGCCCAGAAGCAGCTGAAAAACACCCACCAGCAAGGCAATAAGGATTGCATAGGCAACAAAACCCTGGCTTCCGGCAGTTGCCAACGGTTCCAGTGCTGCGGCTGTCATCAGCGACACGACAGCAACAGGACCTGTTGCAAGCTGATAGCTTGAGCCGAACAGAGCGGCTATCATCGGGGGCAAAAATGCAGCATATAAACCGTAATAAACCGGCAGGCCTGCAAGTTTTGCGTAAGCCATAGACTGAGGTATCAGGACCAGGGCAACAGTGACCCCTGCCATTAAATCAGAACGTAATTTAGACAGATTATAATGCTCAAACCACGGGAGGAATGGAAAAAGCCTTCGTAACATAATGCCCCTTCGGATTAACCCAGCAGGAGCTTTGCAACTTCATGGAATACATCTTCGCTCCGGAGTGCACCAACCACCCTGTTATCCTTTAATACCGGGATAACACTCACATTATTATCCACCATTTCATATATCACCCGAATGATGTGATCATCGTAATTAACCGTAGCCTTGATTATCAGCATGATATCGCTGACCGGTCTCTGGGCGCGTTCGAGGATGCTTTCTTTTAATTTGTCTATAGTTGAATGCTTTGATTGCTGGCCTGTTTTTGAATCAAAAAATTGCTTACGATCTTCTATCACAAGGTTTGAAAGAAATTCAGGCTCAAGCCCTCTCAGGATATCCCTGCGTCTTACGGTTCCCAGGAGTTGATACTTCTCATCAAAAACGAGCAGAACCCTGCAGGGACATTTATTGCCGTTGATTTCAAACTCGGCGTTTTCTACCTCTGCCATTGCCTGCCGCAGGGTAAACCAGTACGGTATATGCGGATACTTATCAAGGGAGATCATAATATCTCCTGCCTTTTTAATCTCCATATCTTCCTCCTCTGTAATTCATGTATTCTTCATACCCATCGCCTGCCGGATCCTGTCCTGTGATATGCCGGCCTTATCCGACATGATCTGAATATCGCCTTTATAGCGCTCCGACAGTTTGAGTATGTATGCGTTTTCAAATGCATTCAAAGCCTTTTCATAAGGCTCTGATTCAAACAGCGCTGCTGTTTCCTTTACAGCTCTCTTCAAGTTTTGCCATTTTACGGCCCTGTCAACGGTAAAAATGATCTGCTCTTTTTTGAACGGTTTTGTGATGTAATCCAAAACACCAAAGGATAACGCCTCTACGGCTGTTTCCAGTGAACCAAATGCAGTAATAATGATTACCTCCTCTTCACGTTTTTGTTCTTTTACCATCCGCAGTATATCAATACCATCCATACCCGGCATCTTAAGATCCGCTATGATTAAATCAAATTTATTCTGCTCCAGCAACCGGGGCATCTCAAGCGAGTTGTTCGTCGTCATTATCGTGTAGGGAGTTTTCTCCTTAACGATCCTTTCCAGAAGCACGAGCATATGAGGCTCATCGTCTACGGCAAGTATATTATACCTCATGTCTTACTCTCCTTTATTTGGTTTTCCGATCTACTTTCCTGAAACACCGGCAGGGAAACGGTGAAGGTAGTACCGCTCTGCTGTTCCGGATGGTCCTCTCGAGAGATGCTTGAAAAACTTATTCTGCCTCCATACTTTTTAACGATACCATAGCACAGGGACAGACCAAGGCCCGTGCCTTCACCGACTTTTTTGGTTGTAAAAAAGGGATCAAAAACCCTTGATTTAATCTTGTCGGATATACCGGTCCCGGTGTCGGAAACATTTACGTTTATCCAGCCGTTTTCCTGATACGCTGAAAGAGTAAGGGTTCCATCCTTGCCGTTCATGGCTGCAACGGAGTTATTGATAAGATTAAAAATTACCTGCTGGAACTCGCGGCTGTCGCCACGTACCTTGGGCAGGTTCTCCGGCAGCTTTAAAATTATATTTATTTTCTTTGTCATCAGGGTATTTTTTACGATAGTTACTACCGTATTGACGCAGTAATTTATATCCACCGTATCCTCCAGACCCTCGGTAATCCTCGCAAACCCCAGCAGGTTTTCTACAATTTTCTTGGCATGACTGGCGTGCTGTTCTATAATTTTAAGATCCGCGTATTCCTGCGTTCCTTCTTTAAATCTTTCTCTCAGAAGATCGGTAAACCCGAGTATTATTGACAAGGGGTTGTTGATCTCATGGGCAACACCTGCAGCAAGGGTCCCGATAGATGCAAGCTTTTCCGTGTTGTATATCCTGTGTTCCAGTTCCATTTTATCTGTTACGTCCTTTATAATGGCGGTACTTCCGATTATCTTGCCGTCCTTTGTTTGAACAAGGGTGCGCGATATATCAACAGTGATCCTCCTGCCGCTCTTCGTGACCCGGGGGGCTATATAATCCTTAACATACCCTTTTGTTAATACCTTATTTTCTATATCCCTAATCTCTGTTTCTGCATCAAGTTCAGGGGGTATAATTTTGTGAAAGCTCTGATTTATCATCTCATCTGCCGTGTATTCGAAGATAAGTTCGGCGCCTTTGTTCCATGTCTGTATTTTATTGTCATTGTCTATAAAAATTATCGCATCTACGGAGTTCTGGAGGATGTTTGACAGGTACCTCTCCTTTTCACTGACCTGTTCTTTCAATGCACTGGATATTCTTTGCTGATACGTTATTACGATAAAGCCAAATAAAAACATCCCGGCGATAAGTGCAACCTCCGCTGCAAAGTGCCGTACATACATGGAATGGACTGCCTCCGCAACCTCCATGATTGGTGCAACCACAGCTACGGACCACATGTGTCCGTCGGATAAAAGAGAATCCTTTGCCGGCGTAAAGGCGATCAATTTGGTTATTTCACCTTCGTGCACGCCTCTATGCCACCCGCTGATGTATATGCCGGTACCTTCCTCACCGTTCAACATGCGCTCCTTCATGATCCGGTTGATCTGGGCGAATGTTATGTAGGGCTTTCGTTCTTTTCTCACGGAAAAGGCGTCCTTTCCTATAAATTCCCTTTCCGGATGATAAAGGAACATACCTGTTTCGTCGATAACCCATGCATACCCGGTTCTACCGGAACGTATATTGCTTGTTACGGCACTTACCAGTTGTGTAATGTCGATTCTGGCAAAAAGTTTCTTAATGCGTGAGCCCGGAGAATTTATATCCGTATAAAACATGCCGGTAATGATCATATTTCTCTCCGGAGACTCCACTATCTGCAGCGGACCGAGAACCATGTTCCCGGCGTCATCCATATCCAGGATTTTTATAAACCGGCCGTACCTCGATGCAAAGGTATCATTGATACTGTATACCTCAAAAACATCATTCCTCTCGTCAATAAATCCAATATCGATAAGCCCTTTGTTCTGGTTTTGCTTGAACACAACCTTGATAGCCTCTTTCAAAGCGTTCTCGGAGCTTCCCTGAACGAGCTGCTTTAAACTCTGTATACCGGTTTTTATGTCGTTCAGACTTGTTTGAATCTGATTTGCGGCCTGTCGTGCAAGGATAAGCTGCTGTTGATTAAAATCGTCATTGATTTGATTCCGCATGATGTTTGCGTTCTGATAAACCAGAAACAAGGCTGTTCCGATTATCAAAAGGAACAATACAAGCGCTATCACCGCAAAGTAACGGGAGCCAAGCAGGGTATTCATGAAGGCTTTTATGCGATTGACCGGTATATCCATAGAGTTCTCTTACGTGGTATTCTTCTGAAGGTTTAATCTTTTGAGAAAATCGGCTTTATACCATTGAGCGACGGAATCGTTCGCAAGAGCCATATCAAGCTGCTTGAACATCATCGTCAACCTGCCGATGGTAAGTAAATTTTCTACTATGAGGCCGCAGCTCTGGTAATGAATCGATGAGTCAAGAAAATCTGCTTCGGTAATATTGGAGAACCCCATATCTGCCAGGATTTCCGAAAGCACCCTTATACGTCTGACCCGCCGCTCAAGGGCTGCACCGCCATCCTTATATTGCATCCGTATATAATTTTTGTTTACATCATCCGTACACATTGACTCAACGGTGCTGAAATGATACCCCATGTGCAGTCCGAGGAGCATGTATTCCTTACCGAGGATTGCAAAGCTTTTTTCTAAAAAACCGTTCTGCTGCGTACGAAGCATCTGGGTTGACATTACCGATATCAAACCGCTTAAATTCACGCTGGGGGTAGAAGGCCATCCCTCTTTTTTTACACCGTTCCAGAATGCCGTCATTGGCACAGAATCCAGATGGTCCTCTTCAATCCATTTGTTTTTTGAGTAATCACCCATATCCCGGTCAATGTATATGATATTGATGGACATGGGAATGCCGGTTTTTAATTTCACGCCGATATCTTCCTTGCACCCCATTGCCGAGCAAGAGTGGAACATTTCCTCCATGGCTTTCTGGTGAACAAAACGAGTTATGTCGTGAAATGTTTTGCAGTTTCCGGGTTTAAAATCTTCTGCTGTTGCATCTATGAGATTCAACGTCGATATCCTTGTTAACACCTTTTTTATGAGTTCGAAAATGGCCGATTGATCCGCTGGATCATAATCCAGCTGCCGTGCTTCAACCAGTTGCTCTTGTTTGCCGGCATAAATCACAGCACCGGTTGCATCAACGGTTACTTCTTTACCCGCGGGTATACCTGCAGCACCTTGAACACCGGTTAGCGTTGGTATTCTGTACTCGCGTGCAATTGTCGCCATATGACTTGCACTGCCTCCCTGCTCGGTCACAATTGCATGTACCCTGTTCATGACCATGATAATACCGGGGAAAGGAATATGGGTTACCAATATTGCTCCATCCGGAACCGATGCAAGATCATGCGGGGTATCGGCATGGTATATCATACCTGTTCCCGCACCGGGACATACCGTGGTACCGCCTTTTACTATGGCGTTCAGACGAGAAACATCGGCAGGAGACCTGGCATTTTTTATCTTTATTACACGCAGGGGCCTTGTTTGAAGTATGAATAATCGATTATTCTGATCAATTGCCCATTCAATATCCTGAGGACATCCATAATGCCTTTCAATGTCCAGACCTGTATCAACAAGAAGTTTTATTGTCTTTTGATCAATGCTCGGTGCACCCTGCATCGATTCAGGCACAGGTTCCTGCTTTATTCCACCCCCCTCGTTCATTATTAATTTTATAGATTTTACAGCAAGCCTTGTTTCTTTCACAGAACCATCTTGTTTGGATACCTTAAAGACATCCGGTGTTACGGTTCCATCTACAAGATATTTACCAAGTCCGTAGATAGCATTGATCAACAAGCACTGCTCTTCCGGATGGACAGGGTCCAGCGTATACAGTACGCCGCTTATCGCAGAGTTTATCATTTCCATACACCCGACACTCATGGCGAGTTCTGCTTCCGAAAGCGAATGGCTCAAAAAGTAATAAATAGCCTTTGGAGTAAACTTGCTTGCAAGCACTTCCCTGTATCTGTCTATAATCTCGCTATCTTTTACATTTAAAAATGTAGCATATTGCCCCGCAAAACTAAAAATCGTGTCTTCGCCAAGGGCACTGGAACGTACAGCAAAACCTTTTGCCGGTGAATGGTTCTTTAAATCAGAAAAGCTATTTTTTATGGCCAAACCCAGATCAGCCGGCACCGTGCTTGATTTGATAAGGGTTTGTATCTGATCGCTGGTACGAATCAGATCATCATAATTTTTTATATCAAGCTTATGAATACTCTTACTGATCTGCTCTTGCAGATTGTTCCTGTCGACAAAGTGCTTATACGCCCACGAGGTTATTGCAAATCCTTCCGGAACAGACAGCCCGAGCTTGGAACTGATCTCGCCAAGCTGGGCAATCTTGCTTCCCACACTGTACGCACGCTCTTTGTTCAGCTCTTTAATCGGTATGGTAAAGTCATCCTTTATAAGAGCCCGGTTACTGCCAATAATAGCATCAATACCGGCATCGATTTCTGAGAATTTATCCTTTAGAGGGAGGTATTCCTCTCCGCCGATAAAGATTAACTTTTCGATCAAGCCACGGATACCCTCCCTTATAGTCTTCAAATTCTTGGTAATGTAATTGATATCGAAAAGGTATTCACCCTGTGATTTCTCCTCCAGGTCGCTTATGATTTTTAGTATCTGATTGTTCGTATCAAGGATGTCTAAAAAAACAGAAAATTTCTTCTGTATCTCGCTCAGAAGCTTATCCGAGTTCCCACTATCCTGCCGGAAAATATTCCGGATCCAGCTCAACTCTGCACCTACCCGTAGAAAGCAATCAGATCCATCAACCGTCTCCTTCTTTGCTGCCTGGGTACACTTCGATTTTACACTATAAGGTCTCGATATTTATGTCAAGATATTTTGTATACAATATACTTTATT
>VFSW01005052.1_pt1 | contig 19595 bp, 28 predicted proteins | sample 5358111 | NCBI WGS metagenome assembly VFSW01 (sample SAMN11554181, study PRJNA540505) | mine drainage metagenome | isolation source: sediment from site ElyBrook_90M | place: USA: Ely Copper Mine, Vershire, VT | collected 2017 | reverse complement strand
ACCTCGGGATGCTCTCGAAGTTCAGGGGGGTCGCACCAAGCCATCCCGATCTCACCGACGTTCGTACGGTCGCTGGCGACTACCACGAAGGCGACTTGGCCGAGGCCATGTCGAAGGCTCACATCGTGGCCGACGTGGTGATGCAATGGCTGGTGCGCGGCGAAGGTCGGCCGACGCTGTGCTTCGCCGTCAACCGCGCGCATGCCCAATTGCTGGCGATGCAGTTCACCGAGGCGGGTGTCCCCACGGCCTACGTGGACGCCAACACGCCGCGCGAGGAACGCGAGCAGATCGGCAAAGACCTGCATTCCGGAAAGGTCCGTGTCGTCGTCAACATCGGGTGCCTGACCACGGGTATCGATTGGGATGTGCGGTGCCTGATCCTGGCCCGCCCCACGAAGTCGGATATGCTGTTCGTCCAGATCATCGGGCGAGCGCTGCGCACGGCAGACGGCAAGGATCACGCGATCATCCTCGACCATTCGGATACGCATCTGAGGCTCGGCATGGTGACGGATATCGACCACGAAACGCTGGACGATGGTTCGCCGCGCTCGGCGTCAGAGCGCAAGAAGCGCGAGAAGAACCTGCCGCAACCGCGTGAGTGCATGTCGTGCGCCGCGCTCATTCCCGCTGCGATGCGCGAGTGCCCATGCTGCGGAACCGTCGCCCCGCCACGAACCGGCGTCAGCGTCGAAGATGGCGACCTGGAAGAGATCGGCTGGCGATCGACGCCTGTGCTCGACATCATCCGCCAGCTTGGCAAGCAGCGCGTTTACAGCGAGCTTGTCGGCATCTGCGAGGAACGTGGGAAAAAGCCTGGCTTTGCCGATCACACCTATCGCGAGATTTTCGGTTGCTGGCCGCGTGGGGTGTTCAAGCACGGGGTTCCGCCAGGGCCGCAGATTCTTGCATATGTTCGGCACAAGAACATTCGATACGTGAAGTCTCTCGCCAAGCGGCAGGAGGCGAACCATGCAGTTTGAGCGCATCCAGGATCGCGCCATTGGCCGCTGGCGCACGCTTCTCCCGGCCATCGGGATACACGAGCAGTTTCTATCGAAGAAGCACGGCCCATGTCCGATGTGCGGCGGTTCCGATCGCTTTCGCTGGGACGACAAGGCTGGAAGCGGTTCGTTTTACTGCAACCAGTGCGGGGCTGGTAAGGGCATCGAGCTTGTAATGAAGTTCAAGGGTATGAGCTTCATCGAAGCCAAGCGGCTGATCGAGGAACACCTTCCATCAGCGGTGCTAGAGGTGCCGAAGGCCAAGCGCACAGTCAACATCGACAAGCTGGAATCGGTGTGGCGATCGGCGCAGAACCTCACCGGAAATGATCCGGCCTCCTGGTATCTGGCTCGCCGTGGATTGTCTTTCGAGACGCAGCCCGCTTCGCTCCGCTGGCTTCCGAAGTTCACCTACTGGCACGACGACAAGACGAAGACGGATCATCCTGCCATGCTGGCTCTGTTCGTCGGTCCTGATCGGGCTAAACATACGATCCAATACACCTACCTCGACACCAACGGACGCAAGGCGGAAGTGCCTAAGCCGCGCAAGCTGGCCCCGGCGCAGATTCCACACGGGGGCGCGGTTCGCCTTGCCCCATCCGCCGAGACGATGGGGATAGCCGAAGGCGTGGAAACAGCGTTGGCGGCAACGAAGTTGTTCGATATCCCGGTATGGTCCGCGCTCTCCGCTGGCGGCCTCATCAAGTGGCAACCGCCACAGACGGCCCGGCATGTGATCGTGTTCGGTGACAACGACAAGAACGCGACCGGGCAAGCGGCTGCATGGTCCCTGGCTCACCGCCTGATTGCCGAAGGGCTCCACGCCGAAGTGCGTATTCCAGACGACGCAGGAACAGATTGGAACGACGTTCTGGAGGGGCAATCATGACCCCCATTCACAAGCGCGTTCCCCACTCGATGGCCTCTGAATACACGGCTCTAGGCTGGACGATCTGGAAGCGTGAAGGCCGAACCGTTCTTCTCATCTGGAACAAGCCGGGAGCACCAACATGATCGAACTTCCATCCACCGTTCTCGCATTCGCTCGAGCAATAGAGGTTCATATGGCCAAGGCCCCGACGAAGGTTCACGCAGGCATTCCCATAGGCAACTTCGACGCTGTTCGTGACGCTTCTGGAAAGACGGTCATCAAGCCCAAAGTGAAACGTAAGTCCGTCTCACAGCACATCCAGGACAGGAAGAACCCGACGAAGAAATGGAAGGGAGCGCAAAGGCCATGAAATACGATTGCGACATTCTCAAGTGCGCCTGCGGTTGCACGACTTTCACCGTTGCGCGGGATGGCCTGATTGAGTGCTCGGCTTGCTATGCGCCGACTGCCAATCACATGGCGACCAAAGCCAACGTTCGCGCTGAAATCAAATCCCGTCGCGTGAAGATCATCAAGCCGAAGAAGGCAGCAGCCTGACTACCGCGTGCCGCGTATCAGCGGATTATTACCATGAGCATCGACAAAGCCCGACGTGGATTTCTGAAACTTCTACCAGCAGCCCCGGTCGCCGCAACCGTAGCCGCCAAGCAAGCGGCAATATCCATGGGGCTGTCCGGTCCTATCAATGCGGCAGCGGGTCTCGGCGGGATTTCGACGGGTTACGGTGGCATTCCGGTCCCGTCCGACTGTCAGAACCCGTGGTTCATCGACGCGCTCAAAACTTTCTCGTCGAAGGAAACGATAGAGGGGCACCGGATTTCAGCGCGCGGCATGGCCCGTGTCCTGGACCCGGACCTTGCGGCTATGCGTTCCATCTCCCCGGCCCAAGCCTATCAGATTCAAGTTGAGCGTTGCTTTCAGCGTTTTCGCCAGCGGGAGAAATCATACATTGACCGCGAAATGGAACTTTGGGCAAAGCAAAACCCCGCCGCTGCTCTAGCTCAGCAGGTGATCTCATGACCACCCTCACCGCCTACCGTGTCGCCCCCAACACCGAGCGCAAGGCCCGCGACGAGCTGCACCAGCACGGCATCAAGGCCCGGCTTCCCCGCGAGCGCGACTGCAAGGGCAGAACCCCCATCGCTCGCGGCTACATCTTCTCGGACTACAAGCCTGCCTTCGCCAAGCACGTCAAATCGCGCGTGGGAGCCGTCAGCGCGGCCGATCTTCTCCGGCTCTACCCCAAGCGCCAGAAGCCGGCCGTGCCCGTCCGCGCCTATCCTGATGGGGCTAGCGTAGCCATTACCAGAGGCCACGCCATCATCAGCGCAATCGTGACGGGCTACCGGGATCGAACGTACTTCGTGGAATTCGAGATGTTGGGGAAAACCCAACGACAAGCCATCCACGAAATGCACGTCAAGCCGGGGAGTCCTTGACATCATGGCCGAATTTCGGCAATGTCCCGCGCATTGGATGAGCGCTGTCATGCGTAGCGCCCCCGCTCCGGTTATAACCCGTTGAGCCCCAATCCAAAATTGCGAGAAAAATATGTCGCCCGCCTCTGCCGAAAGGTACGCGGGCGATGTCTTACGCCAACTCACTCACAGATACGCATCACGATTCCCGGTGTTGAGCTTATCCCCGGCAGCGACCTTCGAGCCCGCTCCCAATCTCAACCAGCCGACACCGGGAACACTAATCCAGAGCCCCTGAACACGACATGAAGGCCAATCATGGCTGAGCCAATCAATAAGCTGATGTCTAGCGGGTTGATGGACGGGTTAGGCCAAGATTTCCGCCCTCGCTACGGAGCGGCGAACCAAGGCTATCAGATGGATACTGCTGGGCAGCATCCGCAGCCAAGTCAGCAGCAGATCATGGAAGCCGGAATGGCTGCTCTCGGTCTTGTTCCCGTTGGGGCTGGTGCTATCGCTGGTCGCCAAATTGGCCGCGGTTTAGCGAAAGCTGGCGAGGTTTTGGCTGATGGGATGTTTCCAGTAGCGGCTGGAATACCTACCGGAATGGTCAACGGGTTCGGCCGGGCGGGGGCGGTTCTTGGGGCTACTGTTGGAAGCGGAATTTTGGTTAACCCAAATCGAGACGCCGAAGGCCAGCCCGGCGGATTTTACGGTGACGACCGCCGTTACCTCGCAAATCGGCTGATGAATAAGTAGCTAGAAGGGAACGGAATCATGCGGAAAGTACTGTATTCTATCGCCGCTTTCCTGTTCGCGGGATTGTGCACGACTTGGGTCGCCAAAGCTGCCGACAAGGGCGCTCCTGCTACCCTCGAGCAGATCATGGCCTTGAAGGACCCTAGCAAGTCCACCTGCTACCTCGAAGCGTCCGTGGCCGGCACTGCCCTCAAGTCCGCTCCCCGTGAGGCCCAAGGCGGCATTGGCGGCGGCTGTGATGCCGTCCTCGCCAATCTCCTGATCGGCGGTGGCATTCGTGCCGATTGGGCCGACTGGCGCAACGCTGGCTCGATTTTCGCCAAGATGGGCGTGATGCTCAATTCCGGCGCGGCGATCTACGGAATCGCCGAGTGGAAGGTTCCCGAGTGGAAGATCAAGGATGCCGGCCAGCTTGCCTTGGGTGCCGGCGCTGAATTGAAGCTCGAGCTGATCAACCCGAATTTCTGGATCTTCGGTGAAGGCACCGTGGCCGCTTCCAAGTTCGGCCCGTTGGCGACAAAGGACGACGTAACCGCCCGCATCGGCGCTCGCTACAAGTTCTGATGACTGCCCTTCTCCTGTTCACCCTCATGACCTGCTTAATCTGCGGCGTATGCGGCGCGCATCTCATTATCGAAGCCGCTGAACTATTCAAGCATCATGGATGAACTCGCGCTGATTACCATCGTCATGGCGGCTGTGCTGTTCGGCTCCAAGTTCACCACTCGTTTCACGCCCGCCGGCGCAACCTCAAACTCATCTATCGTCCAGCCGGCCCGCAAAGCTCCACGGATTCCCACCAAATGAATGCAGATCAACTCGCTCGTCTAGCGCTCGCCTGCCTCGCTACCGCTACCCTCATTGGCATGTTCGGTCACTCCATCCCTTACGTCGCCCCCAACACCGTTTCCTCTATCAAGGGCAACCTCCAGGATATCGGGATATTCGCCGGATGTCTCGCATATTGGCTCCGCTGACGCCCAAAGACATCGCAACCAACACCCGTTCCCGCATCATCCGTTTGCGTCTCCAAGCCCGTAGGAGGCACATATGCTCCGCACCATCTTCAAAGAAGCTAACCCATGGGCCAAGTTCTGGCTCACCGTTGGCCTTGTTTCTCTCTTCGCCGCTACCGCCATGTCCTTTGACTTCGGCTGGGGCGTTTCTTCCAAGCACGCGCTATTCCTAGCCTGCCTCAGTGTCGTGACAGCGTTCCTGCCGCACGCTGCTCACGCCGCCTGGGAAGACAACAAGCGCGGCGCTGCGATCGCCTTGACCGTGGCCAGCATCCCCCTGTTCGCCATCGAATTCTTCTCGCATGCCGGCTACACCGCTGGCCTTCGGGGTCTCAACATCTCGGAAACCAAGGTGCAGAACGTCAAGTATGACGGTGCCCAAGAGACCGTGAACGAGAATAAGCGCCTGCTCGAGATGTTCACAAACCGCCTGGCTGAACTCGAGAAGCAAAACGGCTGGGCCGCTTCGACCACTGCCGTTGCTCTCCGCGCCAATCTCGACAGCGCACAGAAGGCGATCGACCTTGAAACCGCCCGCGGTGGCTGCAAGACCAAGTGCCTCGAGCTGATGAAGCAAAAGGCCAACCTCGAAGAGCGCATTGCCAAGGTGGAAGAGCGCACCGACCTCACCTCTCGCATCGAGGCCGCAAAGACCGTCATCGCCCGCGCCCGCGAGAAGGCCGACACCGTGGAGCACAAGTCATCCGCCGTCGAGCACCAGAATGCCTTCCTGACGAAGGCCGTATCCCTCACCGTCAACGGCAAGCTCGATGCCAGCCCCGTGCTTCAAGAGCAGGTTCAGCAAGCCGTCAACTCCGGCATGGCTTTGGCTGGTACGGGTCTTCCTGCTCTCGCGTTCTTCTGCTTCGGCCTCCATCGCAATCGCCGCAAGGAAGACGAGACACCAGAGCCACGCACCATTGTTGCACGTGAAACACCCGCGCCCCAACTGCAAGCCCCTGCACCACGCTTACCACCTATCGCTCCGCGCCCATTCACCGCACCTAGCGTGTCAGATGTAACGGTGGGGCGGGCAGTGTGGTCCTAACACACCGACGACCACCTGCAGTTCCGCCCGCTTCCATCACACGAGCAAACCATCCTGCACCCTATAGGGGCGATAGGCGGTATCCCGCAGGCGGATTGCACCTTGACGATCGGCGGGCGGCTCATGGGGCGGACATCGGCAGGCTGAGACAACAGCAGGGCGGACACGAGCGAGAGCATGGTTTTCTCCAACTTGAATTGCTCTTGAATAACTGAAACGGAAATCAAGATAATCAAGATGCACGGCGGCGCAAGACCCAACGCAGGACGCAGGAAAGGCTCAACCAACACCAAGACCGCGATCGAGCGTGCAGCTATTCGCGAGAAGGTGGACGCCATTAAGGCGGAGGGAGTGACGCCGCTAGAGGTGCTGCTCCGCATCATGCGTACCGCTACGAACGAAGCCACTGTCATCGACTGTGCCAAGGCTGCAGCCCCTTACGTGCATCCCAAGCTAGCCAACATCGAGCATAGCGGGGACGCAGAGAACCCCGTGCACACAGTCACCCGCGTTGTCTCAGGCGTCCCGAGGATTGATGACGACGACGAAGAACCGGCCCACGCAGTACAATGACATCGATCTGGGCTATCGCGCACGCCGGCAGTTCTACCGCTTTCACAGACGGCCCCAACGATGGGCCTGCCTCGTGGCTCACCGCAGAGCCGGTAAGACGGTGGCTTGCATCATGGATCTCGTCGATGCTGCTTTGCGCTGCACCAAACAAGACCCGCGTTTCGCCTACGTCGCCCCGTACTATGCCCAGGCTAAAGACGTGGCTTGGAACTACCTCAAGCGCTACACGGCCCCGATCCCAGGTGCTGAGCCAAACGAAAGCGAGTTGAGGGTAGATCTGCCGGGTGGCGCGCGCATTCGCCTCTATGGTGCCGACAACTACGATCGTATCCGCGGCGTGTACTTGGATGGCATTATTCTCGACGAGTACGCAGATATGGACCCGCGCGCGTGGTCCGAAGTCATCCGGCCGGCGCTGTCCGACCGCAAGGGCTGGGCGGTGTTCATTGGGACACCCAAGGGTAGGAACGGGTTCTTTGATATTCACGAGCTAGCCCGCTCGTCGCCCGACTGGTTCTCGGCAGTGCTTAAGGCCAGCGAAACAGGGCTACTGGAATCGGAAGAGTTGGCCGACGCTCGCTTGACCATGACGCCAGAGCAATACGCCCAGGAGTATGAGTGCAGCTTCGACGCGGCGATCCTGGGTGCCTACTTCGGCAAGGAAATCGCAGAAGCCGAACGCGCCGGACGAATTACGAAGGTTGAGCCAGCGCCAGGCGTACCCGTTCAGACAGCCTGGGACTTAGGGATAGGGGATAGCACTTCAATCTGGTTTTGGCAGGTCGCAGGCAAGGAAATCCGCGTCGTCGATCACTACGAGAACCACGGCCAGCCGCTCCCGCACTACGTCGCAATGATTAAGACCCGAGGATACCACTACGGCGGCAAGCCACGTTGCTGGGTGCCGCACGACGCGAAAGTCCGCAGCCTAGAGACAGGCCGCACCCGTGTTGAGACGCTGCAGGACCTTGGCATGGATGTGATGCTCGTGCCTGACCACAAGGTGGAAGACGGCATCAACGGTGCCCGCGTCAGCTTCGGCCGCATGTGGTTTGACGAGAGCAAATGCAAGTTCGGCCTTGAAGCTCTGAGGCAGTATCGCACCGAGTTCGACGAGAAGACTAAGGCATTCAAAAACACGCCAAAGCACGACTGGACGAGCCACGCTGCCGACGCCTACATAAAAGAAGCAATCGCATGTCGCACAAACAAAAAAAAAAAACCAAAGCCAGATCCCATCAAGCAACTCTTGAAGCCGCTCACAGCGGCGGAGCTATTCGCAGATCCAGATGACGACGAATAACGGAGCCACCGATGTCTGATCTCGATCCTGATTTCCGCCCCCGCTACGGCGCGGCGAGCCAAGGCTACGACATGTCTTCGGCGCGTCAAGGTCTCAACCTCACGCCAGAGATGTTAGCCGCTATACTTGGCCCCGGCTCTATGGGCGCGCTGCTAGGAGCTGGCGTTGCGACTGGATCTGCTGGCGTGCCTGGGGTGCTGTCAAATCCGGCATTAGCTGCGGGTACTCTTGGTGTCGGGGCTGTATTGGGTGGGGTGCGAGGCGCGCGATCCGGCCTCGATGCCTATTGGGAGAAGGCCAGAGACGCCGAAGGCCAGCCCGGCGGATTCTACGGTGACGACCGCCGTTACATCGCAAATCGGCTGATGAACTCCAGATAATGACGACGACAGCTAACGCAGGCGACATCGAGAAAGAGGCGGGCGACACCCGCATGTCGCCCGTTGCGGCGTCAAGGTTCTGGCAGGTGCAGCTCGAGCTGTCCGACCGCGATCATAAGGAATGGGTGCGTGAGGCTGAGCGCATCGAAGCACGCTACAAAAGCGAAAAGAAAGCGCTTGCGAAGATCTCCAAGGGCTCCAAGCGGCTCAACATCCTCTACTCCAACACCGAGACGCTTGTGGCCGCGCTGTACGCTCGCACGCCAAAGCCCGACGTTCGCCGACGGTTTGCTGACCGTGACCCGATCGCCCGCATGGGGGCTGACATCATCGAGCGTGCGTTGGCCTATTGCGCGGACACCACGGCACACGATCAGGTGTACCGCAGAGGCGTCAAGGATATGGTTCTGCCAGGCCGTGGCGTCATCCGCTACGAGTACGAGCCCACGCTGAGCCAGGTTCCCCGTATCGACCCCATGACGGGACAGCCTGCTATTCACCCGGAGACGGGAGAGGCTGAAACCGAGGAAGCAGTCACCGATCAGGAAGTCTACGAAGAGTATGTGTTCTGGAATGACTTCCGCCACGCGCCGGCGCGCAACTATGAGGGCTGGTGGTGGATCGCCTTCCGCCATCGCATGACGCGCGAAGAGCTGCGCGAGAACGAGTTTGAGGACGCCGACAGCGTGTCCCTCAACTGGACGCCAGAGCCCGAAGAGAAGAACGACAAGCACACGTCCGACGAGATCAAGCGGGCTGAGGTGTGGGAGATCTGGGATCGGAGGACCAAAACTCGCTACTGGATCACCAAGGGCCACGCCAAGGCGCTGCGGATCGATGAAGACCCATATGGGCTGGAGCAGTTCTATCCGATAGCAGAACCGCTGTTTGCCACGCTGGGCAACGACACCAGCATGCCGACGCCGGACTATGTGCAGTATGAGGATCAGGCCGACGACCTCGACGAGATCACGGGCCGGATATCCTCGCTCACCAAGGCGTTGAAGCGCCGCGGCGTCTATGACAGCAGCGTACCTGAGTTGAAGCGGCTCGCCCGCGCCGGGGATAACGAGTTCATCCCCACGGACAAGATGCAGATGCTTGCCAGCAAGGGCGGTCTCGCGGTCGCGTTCCAGCAAGAGGATATCGCCCCGATCGCGGTGGTGTTGAAGGGCCTTTACGAGCAGCGCGCGCAGTTGGTGCAAGCGATCTACGAGGTGACGGGCATATCCGACATCATGCGTGGCTCGACCAACGCGAATGAGACAGCAACGGCGCAGAACATCAAAGCGCAGTTCGGCTCCATGCGGTTGAAGGACAGACAGCGCGAGGTGCAGCGGTGGGTGCGTGACGGGTATCGGATCAAGGCAGAACTACTGTGCGAGCACTTCGAGCCGCAGAAGCTCGCCGAGATCACGGGGCTGAACGCGCAAGATCCCAACTTCATGCAAGCCGTGCAACTCATCAAGCAGGACAAGGCGCGGGCCTACGCGATCGATATCGAAACGGACTCGACGATATTCGAGGACGCAGAGCAGGAGAAGCAAAGCCGCGTCGAAATGCTGAAGGCGATCAGCGATTTTACGCAGCAGTGGGTGCCCGTGGTCCAGGCCGCGCCGGAAATGGGCAAGCTGTTCTTCGAGATGCTGTCCTTCGGCGTGCGTGGGTTCAAGGCCGGCAAGCAGTTGGAGGACGCGATCGATCAGACCGCGCAAGCGATGATCCAACGGCTATCGAACCCGCCGCCGCCGCCGCCGCCTGATCCTGCCGTGATGAAGGTCGAAGCGGAGATGAAGCGCGACGAGGCCAGTCACCAACTCGACATGCAGGGCAAGCAGATGGACCTGCAGGCCAAGGGCGCGGAACTGCAGATGAAACAGCAGGGCCAGGTCATGGACTTCCAGGCGCAGCAGGCTAAGACGCAACTCGACCTGCGGGCGATGCAGGCCAAGGCTTTGATGGCCAAGCAGCAGCCGGCAGGGAGGCCGAATTGATGGACGCGAGGCTCGAGAACCGCCGCAACGACAGCAGCGCGAAGTGTGCGACGTGCCGAAATTGGGAAGGTCGCGACACCGGGCAAAGCTCTGCCATGTGCGAGCACCACAAGACGCGAACTCTTGATCTCGCCGTCTGCACCGCCTGGGAGCTTCACGAGATCCTCCACGGTCGCATTCTGAAGCCGGATGAGCTGATCGATGGCGAGTAACCAGGAAGGCGTTCAAGCCGCCATCCGCGCTAGTACCGGAACCACGCTCGACTACAACGGCGACTGGTCCGCGCTGTTTAATGCTGCCGGGATTGCAACGGGATCGTGGAATGGGCGGTTGCTCGCCTGGATCAATGTTCAACTCGGGACGAGCCACGCGAGCCTACCGCAGGCTCAGCAAGCGTATGCAACGGCGAACAGCTTCACCAACTGGTCAAGCATGAACACGCTGACGCTTGGGCCGGGCGGTGCTGCGAATGCAATCCTGCTTGAAGACGGCATATATGGCCTTCTGCTCGAATCCGGCTCTTACATTCTGATGGAAGTCTAAGAGATGGCAGACACCAAGATTTCAGCGCTGACGGATGGCGTTACAGCCAACTCGACGGACACGATTCCAGCCGCAAGGTCGGGGGTGAACGTCTACGTTACACCGGCCTATATCCGCACGTTTATGCTTGGGCTCAACAACGTCTGGACCGCAAACGGCGCGCTATCGTCTGGCGCGGGTCCAGGTGCAACGTTCAACGGGACGTGGATCACCGGCGGTTCTGCGACGACGACGAAGCCGTATTTCCTGATCGAGCCGACAGGCACCACGTCAACCGGGTGGAGTACGAACGGAACTGCTCTCGGCATCAACGCTGACAACGCCTTCACCGGAAATCTGATCGATGTGCAGAAAAACGGCACATCGCAATTCAAAGTAACTTCGAGCGGACGCGCAACTTTCACCGATTCGGTTTTCGCGCCGAATGGATTTTGGATCAATGGAAACGGCGGAAGTTACACGATTGGTGCAGCCCAAGACGGGTTTATCGTCCGTGATGCTGCTGGGATTTGGGGTATTCGAGGCGCGGGCACGACATCTCCCGGAGCATTGTCCTTCTACACCTACGGCGCGTCTCCACCATCTGCGCCCGCTGCATCCATAGCGCGGCTTTACTCCGACACATCGGGCGGAAAGATTCGTCTCATGGCTCTGTTCCCATCGGGTGCAGCCCAGCAAATCGCAATCGAACCCTAAGAGATCAACATGAAATCCTTCACGATCACCGAGCAGCAAATCCAGGTCATCGAGTCCGCGATCGGCTCCATGACCGTGCCTATCGGCCCCAACTTCCAGCACATCTCAATCGTGGCTCAGACCCTCGACCGGATCAAGCAGCAGCCGATCACGGAAGTCGAAGCCGACAACGTCGTGTCCATCAAGGAGACCGCCAATGGGTAAAATCATTCTGACGGTCGAAGGGTCCACGGTAGGAACCGTTGCGGCCGGCGGCGGCGTTGTCGAAGAAAAGACAGTATCGGAAACCGACAGCGCGCGCATCATCGGTGGGCTTGCGCGTATTTACGGAATGCCCACGAACAGCGCAGCCGATTTGCACGCTATTATTGCACGATGGCTCGACGAAATGTGCGCCTCTACGGTGTCTCGCGTGATGAGTGTTGAGCGCGACACCATGACCGTTCCACCGATCGAGGTGCACTGAAATGCGCAGCCGCTACCGCTACGACGCCGACCTGGAAGCTGTCGTGGAAATCCACGATCACAACGGCCCGCACACGCCGACAGATCACCGCTTCATTCCCGACATCCGCCCGTTCATGGCGCAGGACGGAACCGAGATCAGCAGCCGTTCCAAGCTCCGGGAATACGAGCAGCGCACAGGATCGCGTCAGGTCGGCAACGACTGGACCGGATCGGAAAAGCCCAAGTTTTGGGACGCCTACCAACGTGGAGAATTGACCCGTGGCTGATGAAATCGAACTCGACGACGCCGACTTGCTGCCCATCGAGGACGCGCCAGACGAGGCAGCGCCTGAGGTAGCAGAGGGCAAATCGTCATCGCTCGACGATGTGATCTCCAAGGCGCTTAACGGCGATGAGGGCGATGCTGATGCCCAGGCCCGCGCCCGCGATGAAAAAGGGCGCTTTGCCGCCAAGACAGAATCCGAGGCCAACCCGGCTCCCGAAGGGACATCCGAGGCTGCGCCCGTTGTGAGTACCGCGACCGTCCAGAACGCCCAGCCGGAGATTTCCGAGGGCCATTTCAGGGGATGGACACCGGAGCAGCGCGAAACATTCGGCAAACTGCCGCCAGAAGCACAGAAGACCGTGCTCGATGTCGTCAAGAGCCGAGACGCTTTTTACACCGAGAAGCTCACCGACTACGACTACGCCCTGAAAGCGACCACGCCGCTGGTCCACGCAGTTCAGCCGCACCTCGATCGCATCCGCACCGTGACGAACGACCCGTCCGCTTACGTCGCGCACATTCTGGATGTCGATCATCGGCTGAAATTCGCGCCCTACGCGGAGAAGGTCCAACTTTTTGCGGAACTGGCGAAAACAGTCGGCATCCCCTTCTCACCTCCGCAACCGGACGTGTTCGCCGATCCCCTGTCACAGGGCGGCGAGGCGTACCCGGTCATCCATGACCTGAAAAATCAGGTCGCGCAGCAGCAGCTCGAGCTGAACCGTTTCAGACAGCACACAGAGACCTTCCGGCAGCAGCAGACAGACGCGCAGATCTACCACTTCGCCAACGAGAAAGCGCCTGATGGAAACCAAAAGTACCCGCTCTTTGAGCAGGTAAAGATGGCCATGGGACAATTGCTCGACAAAGGGCAAGCGAACGATCTCGCCGACGCCTACGCCAAAGCGGTGAAACCCATCGAGGATGCGATCACGGCAAGAGCCGCGGCGCAGGCCAAGACCGCAGAGGATGCCAGGAAAGCCGCACTCGAAAAAGCCCGCAAGGCACGTCCCACCGTCTCCAGCGGTGTGGCTCCGGGCGGGCGCACGCGAAGCGGTGGTCTCGACAGCATTCTGAACGCAACGCTTGACCGGGCTGGCATCCAATAGGAAGCCCATAAATGGCATCGCCTAACTCGTCCTTTACGGACATCATCACCACGTCGCTACAGGGCTACAGTGGTGAAATCGCGGACAACATCACCAACCATAACGCGCTGCTCCGGCAGATCGAGAAGAAGGGCAACGGCAACGTCGCCACCGGCCGCTCGATCGTGCAAGAGTTGGAGTATGCGACGAACGGCACGGTGATGTGGTACTCGGGCGCAGAACAGCTCGATATCTCCAGCCAGGAGACGTTCACGGCGGCGGAATACAACTACAAGCAGCTCGCCGGCAACGTGGTCATCACTGGCCTCGAGGAAATCCAGAACAGCGGACGTGAGGCGGTTCACAATCTCCTGAAGTCGCGCATTCGCAACCTCGAAAAGTCGCTGAAGAACACGGTGGCGACCACGCTCTACGCGGACGGCACCGGCACCAACTCGAAGGAATTCGGCGGGTTGCAGTTGCTGGTGGCGGACGTGAACACCAACACGGTCGGCGGCATCTCCGGCTCGACGTATTCGTGGTGGCGCAACTACGTGTACGATTTCTCGACGAACAGCGTCACGCCGTCGAGCACGACGATTCAGCACGCCATGAACACGGCTTGGATAAACGTCATTCGTGGCGCGGACAAGCCAGACATGATTATGGCGGACTCGATCTACTGGATCTACTACCTGGAATCCCTCCAGGTGAACCAGCGTTTCGCCGACGACAAGGGGGCCGGTGCTGGCTTCTCCAACATGATGTTCATGGGCAATATCCCCGTGATCTACGACGACCAGGCCCCGGCCTCGCATATGTACCTGCTGAACACCGATTACCTGTTCATGCGGAAGGCCAAGGGGCGCTGGATGAAGCCGCTCGGCGATAAGGCCAGCGTCAATCAGGACGCGCTCGTGATGCCGGTAGTTTCTGCCGGCAACATGACCGTCTCCAACCGCGCCCGTCAGGGCGTCATCTGCGCATAAGGGAGCCCTGACACATGACGTATAGAACCGTATCGACGAATGTCGCGCATCAGCCGATCGCGACGACTTCCGACACTCAGAAGCACGCGCTTGGCATGGAGATCGATGCATCAGACCCGACCTATGGGACGGGTCGCTTCGTCTACCTGCTCGGCGTGGCGTCAACTGTGGTCGGCTCGATCGTGACCTACAACGCCACGACCTGGCAAACCACGCTTGCGCCGAACACCGCGAACCTCAACAGTCCCGTTGCAATCGCGATGTCGGCCAACGTGGCTGCTTACTATGGCTGGTATCAGGTCATCGGCTTGGCGGTCATCAAGAAGACGGCCGTTGCGGTATCCCCGCAGGTGGCCGTCTACCTGTCCGGCACAGCCGGGCGCGTGAAGAGCACCGCCGCGTCCGGTAAGCAGATCGTCAATGCGAAGTCGGCGAACCTTGCTACGGTCGCGAGCGGCACCAGTACGGTAACGGTGCTCATCAATCGCCCGTTCGCACAGGGAGCTGTGCTGTAACATGATGACGGCGGCTGATCTCGTGATGGAATACAACTGCTCGGTGGACGACATCGAGCGCAACGTTCGCGAGAACAGCCGCCGCAACTTGCCTTGGCTGGCGATGACGGAGCCCCACGATAGGGTTGCCGTCATCGTCGGCGGGGGGCCTAGTGTAAAGAATTTCGCTCAAGTCATCGCTAAAAGACAACTCGACGGTGCAACGGTGTTCACCGTCAACGGTGCTGCCAACTGGCTAATGGGCGAAACCTTGCAGCCTTGCGATTATCAAATCATCCTCGACGCTCGCTTGGACAACATCACGTTTACCGGCGTGCAGCCGAACAAGTCATTTTTGCTCGCCTCGCAGTGTCACCCGGCTCTGTTTAACGAGTTGGACGATGACCCTGTAACGATGTTCCACGCCCATACCGACAACGTGGAAAACTGGCTGCCCGCGAAGCGCCCGGCCTATACCCTGATCGCATCAGGCTCTACCGTCCTGCTCGCCGCCATGTGCATCGCCTATGCGATGGGATACCGAAATATCCACGTCTACGGGGCTGATAGCAGCTTCGAGGACAATCATCACGCCTATGACCAGCCGCAGAACGACGACGACGAAGTGATTGAAGCCTACGTGGCGGGCCGCACGTTCAAGACGACGACGTGGCTTGCCGCCCAGGTCGATCAGTTCCAGCGCGTGGCCCGCGAGCTCGCAGACGGTGACGCCACGATCAGCGTGCATGGCGATGGATTGCTCCCGTGGGTTGCCCAGCAGATGGCCAAGGGGGACGCCGGCGAGGCGGACAAGTACCGCCGCATGTGGGAGCACGAAGCCTATCGCACGGTGTCGCCGGGCGAGCTGATGCTGGGATGGATCGTAGCCAACATCCCGCCGCCGCCGGCTTGCGTCATCGATTTCGGCTGCGGTACTGGCCGCGTAACTCAGGCATTGCATGATGTTGGTTACAACGTCATGGGATTCGACTTCGCCGACAACTGTCGGGATGCAGGCTCAACGTTTCCATTTGCGCTGTGGAATCTGTGGGAGCCGTGGCACGAGGAATCGGTTGTGTTCGGCCACGCCGGCATCTGCTGCGACGTGATGGAGCACATCCCACCGCATCGGGTGGACGCGGTACTGCAGAACATCGCCCGCGCGATCAGTGGTCCCGTGCTGTTCCGCATCGACAGCGGATTGGACAACATGGGCGCTCTCATCGGGGAACGCCTGCACCTCACGGTCGAAGAGCCGGAATGGTGGATACAGAAGCTAGGAACCTATTGGCCCAACGTGGTCTATTTTGGCGAAGGGAAATACATATGCAAGCCGACATGATGGCGACAACTCAGACAGCCGGGAAGGTCCGCGCGAAGTTCTTCAAGGATGGGACGCAGGACTATGTGGAGATTTCTGCGATCGGCGATCCCTGCAACGTGATCCACAAGGTTCGCCCCGAGCATGTGCAGCGCTTCCCGCAGGATTGGGCGGCGTTCGAGGCTGGGAAGTCGGAGCCAGACGTAGTGGGAACGCCACTTACGGAAGTTCCCGGAATTGACAAGAATGCCTCGCTCGGTCTGCGCCTCAAAGGTATTCGCACTGTGGAAGAACTGGCGATCCTAGACGAAGCCGCCGCGAAGTCGCTCGGCATGGGCGGGCTGACATGGTGGCAGACGGCGAAACTGTTGATGGCGGCGCGCGAGCGCGAAGCGTTGCAGGCGGTCATCTCGGATCGTCCGCGAAAGACCCGCAACGCAGAACCTCAACCGGAGGCTTAAATGGCGTCAACCTGCTCCATCTACAAAAGCGGCCTGCAGCTCGGCACGGGTTCGTGCGCCGACGGTTCCACCTCGATCACCAGCTATTCCGGCACGGCTCCCAACAACGGGCGAAACGTCACCGTTACCGTGACGCAGGCGGGAACGCATGTCGGGCGAACGTGGGCGACGACCGTGTTGAGCGGATCTGGCACGGCCACGCTGGTTCTGGAAAACGCCTGCTCGTTCGTGGGGGCTTGATCCGGTGACATTGCTGACCGTCGTTCAAGACGCAGCCGGACGGGTGGGGATTCCAAAGCCGACATCGGTCTATACGTCGAGCGATCCGCAAGCGATCCTGCTCTTGTCTCTCGCCAACCAGGAAGGAAAAGAGCTGGCTCGCCGGCACAAATGGCAGCGGATCGTTACCGAGGCCACGTTTACGACGGTCGCAAGCACATCCGCTTATGACCTGCCCACGGATTTCGATCGGATGATCGAGGGCTCGATTTACAACCGGACGCAAGCCAGGCCCGTGATCGGACCTATCGATACCCAGCGCTGGCAGCAGTTGAAGGCGCTTCGTGTCAACGCGACGTGGGGCGCAATCTATCTGCGCGGCAATCAGATCAATTTCACGCCGACGCCGACCGCTACCGATACCATCGCCTATGAGTATGTCTCCAAGTATTGGTGCACCACGACAGGCGGAACCACGGCCACGCTCGCCGCATGGTCCGGGGATACCGATATCGGAATTCTCGACGAAGAGTGCATGACGCTTGGGCTCGTGTGGCGGTTTCTTCGCGCTCGCGGCCTCGACTACGGCGAAGCCTTCCGCGCGTATGAAGAGCAAGTCGTGCAGCGCATGGCCCACGACGGCGGGCAGCGTATTCTCGACATGAGCAGTGAACCGGGTAACGGTGTCTACGATCCCTACATCTCAGATGGAAGCTGGGCGCTCACCTGAAAGGCAGGACAATGGCAGATCAAGGCGCAAACAACTTCGGCCCGCTGACGGCAGAGCAGGCGGAAGCACTTCGCAAGCAGGGAATCAACCCGGCTAACTCGCCGCTGGATTTTATTGGACCGATGGGAGCTGGCGCAGCCATGGGCGCTGCCGGCACATATGGCCTGACTCGCGCGGTGGACGGGTTGCTGCGGGCTGGATCTGCCAGAACCCCGTTCTGGCTCTCTGGCGGGCTCGGCGCAGTTTATGGGGCTAGGCAAGGGGCTGAGCATGTGATGCAGGGCGCACAGAGCAGGGACGCCGAAGGCCAAAACGGAGGTTTCTACGGCGAATCCGAACAGCAGCGCCTGGCCCGCACGCTGATGAATCGCTGATGCTCGTCAGACAGCCTGCGCTCGCCTCCAAATCCTACGCTAGAAAGCTCCGCGTTGCGCGCGAGCAGCCCATGCCGTTCCCAACCGGGGGATGGGATGCGTATTCGCCGATTTCGAGCATGCCGCCTGATCGGGCGGTGCAGCTCAAAAACTGGTTTCCGCAGCCTTCCTATGGGGAAGTGAGGCGCGGCTACCAGGAGCATGCCACCGACGTTGGAACCTCCACCACGCCCGTTGAAACGCTGATGGCGTGGCGTGGCCCGTCGTCCTCGGTGATGTTCGCGGCTGCCGGCGGGACGATCTATGACGTGACCTCAGCAGCCGCGGGTGTCAGTTCCAGCACGGGTTGGAGCAATAGCCGGTTCCAGACCGTCAACATGACGACGACGGGCGGGCATTATCTGTGGGTGTGCAACGGCGTCGATGCACCTAAGCACTACGACGGCAGCGCGTGGGCCGCACCCTCGATTACCGGCGCGAGCGCAACGGACTTCATCCACATCAACCAGCACAAGCGACGGCTGTGGTTCACGCCGGTTAACTCAACCAAGGCGTGGTATCTGGCAACCGACGCCGTGGCCGGCGCTGTCACGTCTTTCGAGCTTGGCGCGCAATTCACGCGCGGCGGATACCTCCAGGCCATGGCGACTTGGACGAAGGACGGCGGCAGCGGTCCCGACGATTACGCCGTGTTCATTTCGTCGGAAGGACAGATCGCACTCTACCAGGGCACGGACCCGGCCAGCTCGACGACGTTTGCATTGGTTGGCGTGTTCGATGTTCCAGCCCCGATCGGCCGGCGCTGTTTCATCAAGTACGGCGCAGATCTGGCGCTGCTCACCTTCGAGGGCCTGTTTCCGCTCTCCCAACTGCTTGCGCTCGATCAGTCCGCCGTTACCCGTGTGGCTCTGTCCGCCAACATCGCAAATGCGTTCAACATCGCTGGGCGGCTCTACAAATCCAACTTTGGCTGGGAAGCGTGCATCTACCCCAAGGGAACCCGCATTATCGTCAACGTGCCGACCGCGGAAAACTCCGCGAGCGCACAGTATGTCATGAACACTTTGACGGGAGCGTGGTGCGAGTTCGACAACCACAACGCCAACACGTGGCTCGTATTCGGGGATAGCCTCTACTTCGGAGCCAACACGGGCACCGTCTACAAGGCCGACACGGGAGCCGTCGATAACGATACGCAGATCACCGCGACGGGACAGACGGCCTATACCGCGCTCGGCACGCCCTATACCAAGCGTTGGCTGCTGTGCCGACCGCTGGTCACGGTGTCGGGATCGTATCGCCCGGAAGTGGGGATCTCGACCGACTTTCAGGAAACCGACCTTCTATCTTCGAGCGCGTCCACGACGGCCTCGACCGTCGCCAGGTTCGATACGGCGGTGTTCGATACGGCGGTGTTCAGTTCAGACACCAACAACGTATCGGATTGGGTGGGGCTCAGCGGGATCGGAACATTCGGCAGCGTCAAGTTCCGCGGTATCACGGGTGCCGGAGATGTGGCATCCGAAGCGATCTGTGGTGTGTCGCTGTGGGGCG
>VFSW01005051.1_pt1 | contig 19597 bp, 18 predicted proteins | sample 5358111 | NCBI WGS metagenome assembly VFSW01 (sample SAMN11554181, study PRJNA540505) | mine drainage metagenome | isolation source: sediment from site ElyBrook_90M | place: USA: Ely Copper Mine, Vershire, VT | collected 2017 | reverse complement strand
AGTTGCATGAATTCCTGGGGCACTGGATATACCAGGACCAGACGCTCACCGATCTGGCGGAACCGGCGCTGTGGGGCGGCTTGGGTGTGTTGCTGGTAGGTCTTGTCGTGGCGATCCCGATGGACTCGGCACGCAAACGAATACGCAAACATGGGCGTCGGCTGAAAGGCCCGGAGCTTGTGACGGTGCGTGCGTTTAACCGTCGCAACCGTTCGGACGGTATCGGCTTCTTGCAGCAGCAGAGCTTCAAGCAAAAAATACTCCGCAGGAAACCTTGGCTGCGCCTGCCACGCGAGATCGAATCCAGCCACATTCTGGTTATGGGTGATTCGGGCAAAGGCAAGAGCGCACTGATTCGCCAAATCTTGTTGCAGATCGAGGAGCGCGGTGAGACGGCCATAGTGTACGATCCTGCGACTCCCGCCGACTACGTGCCCTACTTTCTTACTCCGTCGCGCGGCGATTTAATTCTCAATCCGCTGGACCAGCGGATGCCCTACTGGACTCCGGGAGACGAGCTGCGACAAGGGGCCGACGCGCTCACATTGGCCGCGTCGCTGTTTCCCGACCGACACAACGAAAACTCTTTCTTCGTGGAGGCCCCGCGAAAAATCTTCGCGCACTTGCTCAGGTTCCATCCGACGCCGCAAGAGGTGGTGGGGTGGATGTCGCACCCGGAGGAGATCGACCAAACAGTGAAAGGGACAGAGTACGCGGCAATGATCGACCGGGAATCGCCGCCACAGCGCAACGGCGTGCTTGGTTCGCTGAGCATGGTAGCCGACGCCATGAAGCTGCTGCCGAGTGAAGCGGAGACGGAGCAGCGTTGGAGCACGCTCGAATGGTCGAAGGAGCGGAGGGGCTGGCTTTTCCTCACCAGCACGCCGGACACGCGCAAGCGCCTAGCGCCGCTCATTAGCTTGTGGCTGGACATACTCGTGCTGCGCTTGATGAATCAAGGCCGCAAGAGTCCGCGTCCGGTTTGGTTCATCCTCGACGAGTTGGCGACCTTGCAGCGACTGCCGCAGCTACACACGGCGATCACGGAAAACCGCAAGTCCAACAATCCGGTGGTGCTGGGTTTTCAGGGACGCAGCCAGTTGGAAGTGCGTTATGGGCACGAAGCGGAGGCGATGATGTCGCAGCCGTCAACGAAAATCTTCCTGTGCACGAGCGAGCCGCACGCAGCGAAATGGATTAGCGACACCATAGGAGAGCAAGAAATCGAGAGGATACGAGAGAGCCGCACAAATGAGCAGTTCCCACAATCGCGCAAATCGAAGGGCTATAACCTCGAACGCGAGATCAGGCCGCTGGTGATGGCAAGCGAGATCAGCGGCCTTGAAAAAATGCACGGTTATCTCAAGTGCGGAAATCTCGTGGCGCGGATGAGTCTCCCGTACATAGGGCTTGAAAGCAAAGAACCTCAATACATCGAGCGTCCGGCACAGCAGCCACCCGAGGAACCGCCGAAGGTTGCAGCGGCCGCGGCGGGAGCAGGCAAGCCGTCGGGGAATGGAGCTTTGGCGCAGAAACTCGTTCCGAATGAACAGCAACAAAGTGCGGAACAGAAAATCCAACGAGAGCGAGTGCCCAGGCAAAGAGACTTTTTCGAGTAGGCCAAAACATGCTGAGCATCTCCAAACCGTTGAGCGCAGGACAGGCGCAGTCGTATCACGCGGAAGAGTTTGGTAACGCCCGCGAGAACTACTACACCGAGGCGGACCAGATTCCAGGGGAGTGGCACGGCAGGCTCGCCGAACAGTGGGGGCTGCGCGGCGAGGTTCGTGAACAGCACTTCCAGCGGCTCTCGGAAGGGCAACACCCGATCACGGGCGAACAACTCATCCGCCACCAATCGGCCAGAGAGTACATGAACAGGCGCGTGGAAAAAGTAAGCGCGATGGAACACCGCGCGGGATGGGACGCGACGTTTTCGGCACCAAAGAGCGTCTCGTTGACCGCCCTGGTGGGTGGAGATGAGCGCGTCCGAGAAGCGCATCGAGAAAGCGTTGGCGTCGCACTTGACGAGATAGAGCGATATGTTCAGGCCCGCATCGGCGGGAATCTTCCGGCAGAGACGACCAGCAAGTGGGTAGCGGCGAAGTTCGAGCATGACAGCGCCAGGCCGGTAGACGGGTACGCGGCACCGCAATTGCACACGCACGCCGTCTTTTTCAATCTTACCGAGACCGACGACGGAGATGCCCATGCACTACAGCCACGGGAATTGTACAAGACCCAGCAGTATGCGACGGCAGTGTATCGCTCGGAACTGGCCCATCGGTTGAAAGAACTTGGCTACGAGATCGAGCGCGGTGAGAGCAGCCAGCCGGAAATCAAAGGCTACACCAAAGAGTATCTGGAGGCATCGAGTCCGCGCCGCCAACAGATCGAGGAACATCTCGCAAAGGAGAACCGGCGAGGAGCAGGCGCGGCGCAGATCGCCGCGCACCAGACACGAGAAGGAAAGCTAGAACTCTCACACGAAGAGATGCAAGACCGGCACAAGGCAATGGCCGCGCACTTCGGCAATCAACCAGAGCGGGTTGTTGAAGCGGCACAGGAGCGAAGAGAGCAGCTAAAGGAAGAACCTGGAGAGAGAGCCATCAGCCAGGCGCTCACCTACTCGCGAGAGAAAAATCTGGAGCGTGAAGCCGTGGCCGATGAGCGCGAGCTGCTGAGGGATGCACTGAAACGCTCAATGGGTGACGCCACGGTCGCGGAGGTTAGAGCGGGGTTCGAGAAACGCGTGCAAGCGGGCGAGTTCATCGAGACGAGCAATCGTGCGCCGGGCCGCGCGTTCACCACAAGCGAGATGATCGACCACGAGCGCAACACAATCGAAGTGATGCGCGCGGGGCAGAACCAACACGCACCAATCGCGAGTTTCGAGACACGCCGAGAGATCGCACAAGACAACTCGCATTTGAGCGGGAGTCAGCGCGCGGCGGTCGAGCAAATCCTTTCGAGCCCCGATCAGGTGACGGCGCTTGAAGGCGTCGCCGGCGCGGGGAAAACTACTTCTTTAGTTGCGATCCGCGAAGCCGCCGAGCGAGAGGGCTATAAGGCGGAAGGCTTCGCGCCGACATCACGCGCGGCGCAAAAACTCGGAGAGGCGGGAATCGAATCGAGCACATTGCAGCGGCACCTGACGCGGAGCGAAGAGCCGCACGGCGGGCAAAAACGCCTCTACGTTCTCGACGAATCGAGTCTTGCGAGCACGAAGCAGATGAACGAGTTCCTGCATCGGCTAAAGGAAAACGACCGCGTGCTACTGGTAGGTGACACGCGCCAGCATGAAGCAGTCGAAGCGGGCCGACCGTATCAGCAGCTCCAAGAAGCGGGGATCGAGACGGCACGGCTTGATGAGATCGTGCGGCAGAAAGACCCAGCACTCAAAGAAGTAGTGGAGCAACTCTCGCGTGGCAGTGTGAGAGAAGCAATCGAACGACTCGATACGCAGGGCCGCGTGCATGAAATCCCTGACCGCAACGAGCGGCTAAGAGAAATCGCGCGCGAGTACGCAGCGAAACCAGAAGGCACGCTGGTGGTGTCGCCCGACAACGAATCGCGCAGAGCAATCAATCACGTTATCCACCAAGAAATGCAAACGGGAGGCCAGGTGGACACGCACGAATATAAACAGCGTGTGCTCGTTGCGCGGCAGGAGATCACCGGCGCGGACCGACAGTGGGCCGCGCAATACGAAGTGGGCGACGTTGTACGGTACACGAGAGGCAGCAAGACGCACGGCATCGGGGCAGGAGAGTATGCCCGCGTCGAGGGCGCGAACGAAAGAGAAAATCTGGTGAGGGTGAAGCGTAAGAACGGCGAGCAGGTGAGTTACGACCCGCGCCGGTTGCACGGCGTGACGCTCTACCGCGAGACCGAGCGCGGATTCAGTCAAGGCGACCGTATGCAGTTCACAGCGCCGGATCGGGAACAACACATCGCCAACCGCGAACTAGGCACTATCGAAAAGATCGACGATAGCGGCAACCTGCAAGTACGCCTCGATTCAGGCCGGACCGTCGGATTCAACGTCAAAGATAACCCGCATCTCGATTACGGCTATGCAGTGACGAGCCACAGCAGCCAGGGACAAACCGCCGACCGCGTACTCATCCACGTGGACACGGAGCAGGCAGGAGAGAAACTCGTGAATCGCCGCTTGGCGTATGTGGCGGTGTCGCGCGGACGCTATGATGCGCAAATCTACACAAACGACAAGGGCCAGCTTGCGGAGCAACTCTCCCGTGACGTGTCGCGCCGATCCGCGATGGAACCGAACCACGAATCCGTGTCGTCAGCACATAAGGCCGAGCGATCTTCTGCGTCAAGCCAAATACATGAACACACGCAGGCGGAAGGTCAGAGCATCAGCCGATAGAGCCTGCTTCTCTCCGATCAGCCAGCCCCCGGACGTTTGCGCGCATTCGCAGCCTTTGGATGTCAACTGACCCTGACTGCTTTGAAGGGTCACGCTCCTGATTGACATCAATAATTATTTCAACGGCTCGGTTCCTTCGCTCAGAATATGCAAATAGCGAGGATATGCAAACAAGCGATCTCTCCGTTTGCCGGTCATTTCCTTTGCGATTTTGAGTTTTGCAAGGCTTTCAAGAGCACCCGTAATGGTGGGGATGGATAGTTTGAGCGACTTTGCCGTAGGGCCAATCTTGATTAGCGGGTGCCCTTGCATGTACTCATGAACGAGCAGGGCCGATGCGGTCTTGCGACCCAACGTTTGGATCTTTTTCCGATCAGCTTCGAAGAGGTGAAGAATCTGAACGGCTGCGCTGGCTGCTTGGCGCGCGGTAGCTTCTGTGCCCTCAAGAAAAAAGCTGAGCCATTCTTCCCAAACGCCTTCGGTACGAACACGCTGAAGCAGATCATAGTAGCGTTGACGGTGAGTCTTGAAGTAAAGACTCAAATAGAGGAGCGGCTCACGCAAAGTGCCTTTGGCGCAGAGAAGCAATGTAATCAGCAGACGGCCAAGCCGACCATTGCCATCGAGAAAGGGATGGATCGTTTCGAATTGAACGTGAATCAGTCCGGCCTCGACGAGCACGGGCAGCTTGTGTTTTTCGTCGTGAAGAAAATGCTCGAAGCGGTCCAAACACTCCATCATGCGTTCCGGTGGAGGGGGGACAAATGCAGCGTTTCCCGGACGGCTACCACCAATCCAATTCTGAGAGCGGCGAAATTCGCCGGGTGTCTTGTTCGCCCCGCGTCCGCCTCGCAGCAGGATTCCGTGAATCTCGCGAATGAGCCGCAACGAAAGCGGAAAACCCCCTTTGATGCGACGAAGCCCGTGTTGCACTGCGGCGACGTAATTGGAGACTTCCTCGACATCATCGATGGGAACGCCGGGCACTGCTTTGTTTTCGAATAGGAGCAAATCAGAAAAGGAAGACTTGGTGCCTTCGATCTGAGAAGAAAGAAGGGCTTCCTTGCGCACATACAAATAAAGGAAGAGCTGAGTGTCCGGCAGGAGCGTTGTCAGGCCGTCTAAGCGTCCAAGAGCCTGATTTGCCCGGTCGAGCTGCTGGTATAGTCCACTTAGATCGACAGGCGGGTCTGGGGGCAAGGGTTGAGGTATAAAAGCTTTGACCGTCTCGCCCGCCGTGGTCGTCGAGACATAGGTGCCGAGCCTTGAGTGTTTTTCGTCCGCCATTGGTTGCTATGCAAGCTCGCTTTAATAAGCCTAGTTCATATTAAAGCATAAGCTGGTTAGCGTTAATAGCCAAATTACGGTAATCGCTGGGTTGTCTGCGCCGACAGAGTTCACGCACGGATTGAACCAGTCGCGCCACCCCTTTTACTTCTCGCCTGCGCTCCGCTCAACTGCCCCTCCACATGCTTTACTCGGCTCAAGATAGGCCGTGGTTCGCTCCCACTGTAAAGCCCGCTTGTGCAGCTCCGCTCGGTATACCCCAACCGTGCTCGCTTCCGCGCCCCTCCGGGCTTCGCTGAAATGCGCTTCGGGGCTTGACAGCCGCGAACCACGGCCAGAACTCGCCTCTAGTAAAGCATGTTGTTTTTATGCCCTCAAAGGGCCTGAAAACACTAACTCACACTGGAGCGAACACAATGTCTAGCGTATACGAAATCATCACTGAGAAAATTATCAAGCAGCTTGAATCCGGCGTGGCTCCCTGGCGCAAGCCCTGGACCTGCCAAACTCCCGCAAACCTGCTCACGCAAAAAGAGTATCGGGGCCTCAATGTTTTTACTCTCGCCTCGCAGGGGTTTCCATCACGATTCTGGCTTACTTTCAATCAGACAACGAAGCTGGGCGGGAGGATTCGCAAGGGCGAGAAGTCTTCGCCCGTCATTTTCTGGAACGTTGGCGACGAGCGTGAGACGACCACGCAAGACGGCACAAAGGAAACCTCGCGGCCCTTCCTGCTCCGCTATTACAGCGTGTTCAATTTGTCGCAGACGGAAGGCATCGACATCCCCGCATCCCTTCTGCAGGAGACGCGCACCAATGATCCCATCGAAACGTGCGAACAAATCGTGACCAACATACCGAACCCGCCAGCGTTCGAGCAATCCGACAAAGCGTGGTACTCACCGAGCAACGACCTAGTCGGAATGCCAGCACGCGGCCTCTTTCACTCATCAGAAGAATATTACGCCACTGCATTTCACGAACTAGCTCACAGCACGGGACACGCTAAGCGCTTGCGCCGGGAGAACTTCGATAACCCGGTTTCCTTTGGCTCTGAATCCTACTCGAAGGAGGAACTCATCGCGGAGATGACCGCCGCCATGCTCTGCGGCATCGCGGGAATCGAGCAGAAGACTCTTGAAAACTCCGCCGCCTATCTCAAGACGTGGATTGCACGGCTCAAGTCCGATTCGCGGTTGCTTATTTCCGCCGCTTCGCATGCGCAGAAGGCTGCCGACTTCATCCAAGGCAAGGCCGCGCATCAGGAGGCCGAAGCACAGGCGGCTTAAGCAGTCCTTGACAATAGTACCGTATGTGTTACCATTAGCTATGGTCGAAGTACGCGAATACCTTGAGCGGGGCGGACGCAGTCCGTTTGCCGCTTGGTCTGACCGTCTGAACAGAGAAGCGGCAGCTAAGGTGGCGGCTGCTCTAGCGCGAATCCAGCAGGGCAATTTTTCCAGCGCCAAGGGCGTTGGAGCCGGTGTTTATGAGTACCGGATTGATTTTGGTCCGGGCTACCGGATTTACTTTGGCAAAGATGGCGAACGGCTGCTAATCCTTGTTGGCGGTGGAACAAAGAAACGTCAGCAGGAAGATATCAATACTGCATTGGCCCGATGGCAAGACTATAAACAACGAAAAGGGGCAGGAAGGTGACTACAATGGCTTTGACGCGAGATTTCAAGGAAACAATCCGGGCGCGCGTAAAACGTGATCCTGGCTTCCGCAAGGCGCTTCTCCGAGAGGGAATCGAAAACTTTCTTTCCGGTGACCTGGAAACTGGCAAGATCATACTGCGTGATTTCATCAATGCCACAGTTGGATTTACTAAGCTGAGCGACGTTACCCATCGCTCAGCGAAGAGTTTGATGCGGATGCTCGGCCCCAGTGGCAACCCTCAGGCTCGCAACTTGTTTGAGATCGTTGCCTATTTGCAGCAGGCAGAAGGCGTGCGCTTCGAGGTCCGATCTAGTCGCGCCGCCTTACGCGCGAAGCGGCGGCCATCCTCTCAGGGAACAAAGCGCGCTGCTTCTGCCGTCTTGAGTCATTGATCGAGCAGGGCGAGATCGAAATCGGCGTGTCAGAAGTGACCATCGTCGAGTTGGTGCATGGAGCCTATCGCACCAAAACCCAAGTGCAGCAACAACGACGACTGGAATTCATTGAGCGGCTGTCGAGCGACGTGCCGGTGCATCCGGTGACGCTCGAAATCGCGCGGTTAGTCGGGCGCATCGAAGGCCAACAGGAAGCGATGGGCATCCAGTTTGCGTTTGAGGATTTGCTGAATGGTGCGACAGCGCTGCATCTCGGCTACGAAGTCGCGACACTAAACCTCCGTGACTTCCGGAGAATCCCCGGTCCGTCCGTGATACAACTCTGACCGATTCACCGCCGATGAAATTCCCCTCGGCACTTTCCGCCGTCAAGAGGAAGCTCCGCTTTGGCTGGACTTCTTTGCTTTATGTCCCCAGCCGCCAGACCCCGCGCTCCAGACAGTCCCACAGCGAAATCCACCTATGTTGATTGTTTATCATTGAAAGTCGCTGTTGCCAGGGAGCGTTTGTCTTGCTCATGCGGAGCATGAAGAACAGCCCGCGCGCGCCGAAACCAACGGACCGGTCTTTCACCTTGCGGTTTTCCCTGGGCACGAAGAAACTTATTTGGCTCTCGGTGTCGGTGCACACTGCGACGGTTAAGGCCGCATGCTTCGGGATCGCGGTCTCGCCCAAAAGATATCGGCGGATTTCCTCGTTGTATTTCTTCCCGAGGTCAATGGATACCATTTCGCCGCTCTCTTGTTCCCAGGTGTGGACCGAAGCCCGCCAAAACACGCTGAGAGCAAAGTACGCGATCTTGTCGCGGTCAATATCCGGCGTGCCCGCAGCTGAATAGGCCGCAAAGTTCCTGCCACTTTGCTGCGCCGGAATCTTATTCAGAGTTTCCAAAAGGGGGAACCGTCCGTTCTGTTGCGTCACGAGGCGCATGACGTAATCTTCGCCGTTCTTGTTGAAGCGGTGTTCGCACTCACGGCAGAGCACGTAATCCGTAACCTGATGGGAGCTTGGCTTGCGTCCTCGCACCGTCACGACATGGGGGTCCTGATTCCCCCTGGTGCCGGAGCCGCGAGCCTTTTTGTATAGCGATCGCGGCATGAGATGGCTGTCTTGGAGATTCATTTCAAGCATGCAGAGTTTGCACGTGCCGAGCACCTATTCCCCCATATTCTCAGGTTCCGAAGTTACCTCGTGCGGGTTACAGGATTGCCGCCTTCCGCTGCTCCTGCCACGCATAATCGTAGTCATTCTTGAGGGCATCGAGAGGAGGGGTCGAATCGGTGTCCTTCAGTAGAGCGAGGGTTCTAACGGCTTGGAAGGCGCAGTAGTGGGCAGTTTGTAGTGCATGCGCACAGCCAATGGACGACGGCGGAATCGCGGGCTGCCATTTATTTCCAACAATGCTCTCGACATGCTGCGCCAGACCGCCGAAAGAACCGTGCGACAGCTCGCTAGAGGTTCCGTACACGCTTCCGTACATGTCCTCAAGGTTCGCCCTGATCGCACGCTTTCGTAAGTTTAGCCTGCACCACGATTGACGCAATCTGTTCTTGTTATTGGGTAGCACAAATCTAGGCAGGACCGCTTGATACTCTTTCTCGGTGTCGGCAACCATCACAGGGTCGAGATTGGCGAACTCGACCGGCATATACTTCCGCATGTATTCGACTTTGCGATGCTGCTCGATCAGACTCCAGTCCAGAAAGTCCCTATGCTCGGTCGGTTCGAGACGCAAGTATTCGGCATTGATGGCGGATTCCAGACAAGTCCGAGCGATCTTTTTTGCACCAATACCGTGGCCGTGAGCGACCAGCATGATCACGTCCGCGAACGCAATCTCCGTCGAGATGCCAAGAGAGCGGATGACCGTTTCATTTTTGTCATTCACCACACCCGCATTCAAGGTGAACTTGTTGAGTGCGTCGAACAGCCGGTTGCAGACTTCCCAAAACCTGACGAACTTCGGAAAGCTCTCTTTTTCCCAAAACTCGGTTTGGGCCGGGGGAGGAGGAATCATCGAAATAGCCTTTCAACGATGCAGAGTAGCACGTCGAGGATGTAACTTCACTCGGGTAGGTCTATCCTCGGGCGCGGTCAAACAGCACTCAGGCGAGGCTTAATTAAGCCGATGGATTCTCACGTCAAGTCGTAACAGATGTCAGGCTCAGAGAATTTCCGCTCGAAAGAATCTACAAGAGCCAATATGTTACGAGGCAATATCGGTGTTCGGCGAATCTGGAGTATTCAGCGGTGGTCGCCGTCCCGTCAGGGTCAATCGTCGCTTCTCCTTTCCATCCGTACCGGGCGCGCGCTTTGACGCGCCGCTCAATCGCACCGCTCAATCCTTCGTTTGGATGTCTCCGTGAACTTGGCAGTTGATAGCGCAGCGGACACGCGCCCTCCGTAAAATGGACCTCGAATTCTTCATACGGGACAACTGCGAGAGGGACTTCAACCGCTGGACTCCAGGCCTCCAAATCCCCCATAAGGGCGTCGCGACGCACGTCCTTGTCTGCAATCTCCTTGAACACGTCCTTGTGTCGAATCGTAAACCAATGCGATTCTGGAATTCGGATGCTCAACCGGTATCCGTCGCCGCCTGATCGAAGGTTTAACCAGGGAGAATACACTTCAAAGAGGGCTTCGCCTTCGTGACGCAGCAGTTCGCGTCTCACTCCCGCCGGTTCCAAGCTGGCCGAGAGGTGTACCTCACTGGCAAAATTGTTCCACTCATCCGGGTAGTAAATCACCTGAGGTGAAATGAACGAAAATGAAAATCCGCCGCCGTATGGGTTCCAAACTGCTCCCCAAAACCGTCTGTAGAAAGGAGATTTTGGGAGCTTTTCGATGCTGGCCCCTAACTGCTCCAACGCTTCTTTTGTGTCCTTGACTAGGTCCAAGTCCTCGAAAATCGTGTGAAAGTTTGGCCTGATGTACACCTCGCGGGGCAGGAAGGACGCCCGCTCCCCATCTGCATCGTCTCGATAGACGGCCTTGCCGCACCTGTGGCAATAGTTTGCGTCATCGGGATTCCGCGCACCGCATTCGCAGCAGAACATTGTAGTTTCCTTCAGCCTCGCGGGTTCTGGCACGGCCCGCTAACCGATAAATGTGATACATCAAAACCGCGTTGAGCAGACTACTTGCACGGAAACGCATCAAGCATAGATTTAGCCACTAATAAGGCAGCAGGGTCGCGCGTCTAGCCGGGCACATCGGAGGCCAACAGGAAGCGATTGGTGTCCAGTTTGCGTTCGAGGATTTGCTGAATGGAGCGACGGCCCTGCATCTTGGCTACGAAGTCGCGACGCTGAACCTCCGCGATTTCCAGAGAATCCCCGGTCTTTCCGTGATTCAACTCTGAACGATTAACCGTCAACGGAATTTCCCTTCGCTCTCGCCGCCGTCAAGGGGCAGGCCCGCTGACGCGGCTCCCGATGGTCGCCCTTGACTGCGGCTTCGCTGCGGGGATGATCCGGTTATGAGAGGCTGAGGCCTCTCCGCCGCCCACTCCGTTGATCTCAGACCTCATCAGCTTCACCCGGTAGTTAGGCTGTCTCCCAGCTTCTGCATAAATGGGCTGATCGCGAGAATCAATCTAACCTGACCGATTGCATCTGTCTTGTCGAACGACGCCAAATGCGACAGCAACTTGTCTGGCAGTGAGCGGCACCGGCCAACGAATACGTGCTCGTCCGACGCAGCCTCAGGATGCAACCCGGCGTGCAGCACCGCCCCACCACGGGTGGTGGCCTCCTCCTTAAGGTGCACCAGGGAGTTCCTACGAGCGTTGAGCCGCTTCAGGTCTTGATATAGCTCGCCGTCCTTCGGAAACGAATAGCCGGGTACGAATAGCGATGGTACCACTGTCCACTTGTCTAGGAACTTGGCCCATTCGAGCAACGCAAACTGCTCGGCAGTGGTCTTGAGGCTTAGGTAGAGGTTCGCCACCGCCTCCACGCAACATGCTGCAAGAATAAGTGAGGTAGCGCGTCTCTTTTCGAGCGTGTAGTAGAGCAGTGTCAGTTCGGGCGTCGCCGTGTCTTCGGAAAAGGGCGGGTGCCGCGATATTGCCTCGTGCGCTGACTGGTACGCAAAGACAGCTTCGTCGAGAGCCAAATGCAGGTATACCTGGTACCCGGATGATCCGCCCAGTTCTGTGATCTTCATCTTCGCTTACGCGCGGCCCACGTCCACCTATCCGCGATTGGCCGTGAGCACTGTCTCCATGTTGCGAAATTACCTTATCATCGCCTGTTTGTCATGCGACTTCCCCGAGCCGTCGGCACCCGACTACTGCCTTCCACTCGGAACTACCAGGGTGAATCTTTTCAGATTGGTTGACTCTCCCCTAACGCGGGGTGAACCCGGATTGCGCTCCCTTATTTTATTCCGGCCCCTTGATACACACTCTCGGGCAGCGTGACACCGCGCATCTTCGCATCTTTCAAGATTGCAATTTCTTCCTGCGCAATTTTGTATTCTTGCTCAACAACAGGCTGAATGTTCGCGTTGTAAAATTGAACCCTCTCCGCGACAGGAATACCAGGAAGTTGTTTGGCATACTCAGTTTCTCTTCTGTAGGCTTCCGCTCCTTCCATGTCCTTTGCAAACACGGCCCTGAGCACAGCGAAGCCTGGAAGCAAGCTGCCGTAACTAGCTTGCGGCTTAAGTTCACTGATCTGTTGCTGCATTTGGCCCAACAGATTATCCACTTGCCGTTCAGAAGCCTCGTAGTCGTTGATTGCGGGTTCCAATTCCGCGCACCGCTGTAGATATTCCGCATAGTCCTTTGGATTTTCTCTCGTAAGCTGCATGAAACGCTGTTTCTTGGGTGCGGCATTCCGTTCAACTTCTTGGTCCTCTTTGAAAAGTGTTTCAAGTTTGGCCGTTTGCCGAGCGCGAACCCAAAACCAACCGCCAGCGACGGCCACAATGATGAGCAGACCAGATAAGAAAAATGTTCTGCGACGCGCAGGCCATTGCTTCATCGCTTTCCAAAACGGCCCTATCAGAAAAGCAGCGGTGCCGCCCCATACTGCGCCGAGGTCGCTCATCAATTGGGTGCGTTCGGGAGTGCTGCCGTGTAGAACAATGTAGATGAACAACCAAGTGAAAGCGACCGAATCCACCAGCCAAACGATGCAGAGAAAGCGAGTGCTGAATAACTTCATGCGGCGGATTCTACCACGTGACTCAATTTCCATCTGTGTCGTTGTACTGTACGCACTTCTTGGTGGGAATCGGGTAGCTCACGCAGAAATGCGTCCAGTGAGACTCTCCGAAAATGTCATCGAACGTCAGTTGGCCGTAGACGATTATATAGGATTTTCCGTCCGCTATTTCTTGAGGGGATACGGGCACTGGTTGATCCGCAAAATAGTGAATGACGGGAAGGACAAGCGGGGCGGTGATGGTGGGGAAAAAGACTGGATAATGCAGGGCGGTGTAGGGGGCCTTAATGTCTGCGGAAAGATCCGGGGCCTCTCCTTGCTTCCAGATGGTGCCAATTGCTTTCCCTTCGACAATTCTGGCAGGGGTTTTGCCGAAATTCTGCAACTGAGCAAGAACGATTATTTTCCCATTCGGGTCCGTCGTGTAATTCGGGGCAGTAGTGACGCCGATCCAAGCTCGTTCATCAACCTTAAAATTATTATGAGCGTCTTTCCACTGTAAGAAGCTAACAACTGCAACGACAACACCAGAGGCTATTGCGACATATTTGAGGATTTGCTTCCACATGATTTTGGCATTTATTTTACCACGTTAGGCGTAGAAAACGTGGTGGCCTAGATCGATCACACGTTCAGCGTGGCCGAAAAGTCTCACTGCTCAGGATTCAACGTGGGAATAAACTTTTATTTTCATAAAGTAGAGGCAGACCGGATCGTTGACGCTCGCTAGTTACTGCCAAGGATTTAATTCAACGTTCAGAATCGAGATTTTTGGACAAATCGTTCGGAGCCAAGCGGAACCGGAGTCGCGACCTTGAAGGCGGCCCAATACTCTAGATGGAAACTTCGCTACACCCGGCGCCGTGTACCCGGCGTGTACCTCACTTGGGCGAATTCGGTGTTTTTGGCGTTTTTCTCGTTTAATAGAATCAATAACTTACGTATCTTCAACATCGCTTTTAGTTCGATCCCCACCGCCCCTACCAACCTTCTTTAATTTCAACGTGTTAGGTCCCCGCTCCTGTTCCAATCGGAACATTTGTTCCAATTGACCGCTTTGCAATGCGCTCCATTGAGTCGCGCTGCGACTGCGGAATAACATGAGCGTAGACTTTTAACGTCGTTCTTACGTCTGCATGACGCATCTGAGTCTGCAACACGGTTATGGGTTCGCTCTCTGCCAACTCTGTCGCCAAGCCATGCCGAAAAGCGTGTAAACCAACGCTCTTATCAGCAATCCCTAGCTTGCGAAGAATTGGCTTTAAGCCGGACCGAACCACGTTGTTTCTCGACATCCCAAAACCCTTCTTGCGTGGAGCAGGGAAGAGAAGCTTCTCGGGATTCTCTTTCCAATGCTTTGTTAAATAGTCCCGTAGCATCGTTTCCAAATAGGACGGCATTGGAAGCAGAGCCACAGACTTTTTGGTTTTGGGTTGACGGACTTTTCTGGTTCTATCGTCAGCAGATTTGTTCACACGGATTGTTTTTTGGCGAAAGTCTAGGTCAGGAACCGTCAAAGCCATCAACTCGCCCGCTCTCGTCCCCATGATGCAAGACAGAGCAAACATAGTTTTGTAAGGCTCGTTGGCGGCAGCGATGATCTTGCTTGCCTGTTCGCTTGTGAAGTACGGTTGCTCTGAGGCATCAGGTTCTCTGACAGTCAAATCAGAGAAAGACACCGAAGCCGTTCTCATTCCGGACTTTTTCGCATAGCGCAGCACTGCGAAGATCGTCTCCAAGATGTTGATGATAGTTTTCGGGGACAAATCGCTTTGTAGGCTGGTAGCGAATCGTTGCAAAGCCGGAACGTCAAGAGCGTGCGGAGCTTCTTTTGCGAAGGCAGGAAGAACATGGATTCGGAGGTAGCTCTCCCGCTGTCTCACCGTCGCCGGCGATAGCTGCGGAGCGACATCCTTTTTCCATGCGTCGACGGCGTCCTGAAACGTTTCGCCCTTGATCGGGACGGGAACGCTGCCGCGACGCCTATTGATCTCTGCCATGAACAAATCGTGTTCCCGGCGAGCGGCACGTTCAGACATGACGCTAAGGTCGCCAATCAAATGACGAGCACGTTCAGTCGTGATCGTCCCATCTGGCTCCTCAACGTCCCTGTAAAACAACGTGTACGTTTTGCCGTTCTGCACTTGAAAACTGCCTTTTTGAAACCGCCTCTTAGGCACAGGGCCTCTTTTCCGGCCTGTGCCCTCTGAATGCGTTGCAGTAGCCATTATAGCAGGCGTGGCAACCTCAAGTAGCTGCGGGACCCTCACCTCAGACGAGATGCCTTGCACCACCTCGTTCAGGACCATTTGTGCGGAGCCGTCAGACATGAGAGACGACTACTTTTGTTTCAGTCCTCATTGCACGCTTGACCTATTCCTGCAATCTTTCCTCATGGCTCGTGGCTGGGCTCATTTGAGCGAGGCGGACCACCTTCAGTGGACTGAAAAGGAGCTCCAGCACGTTGCAGGTCCATCTGGGCCTTCGTCACCGTGCGTCGCGCGTAGTAAAGCGGGTCAGCCTTATCTTGCGAGCGGTAGTCGGCGATGCGCTGGATGACTACTTCGGGATCGTCGCCGCGCGCGAGGGCGCGTTTGGCGTAGGCCCAATCGTTTTCGGATTGGCTCTTGTGACCACTGGAGATTGTTCGATTGAGTTCTTTGCCTTCGGTCAAATGCCGGGGCGCTTCGGGCGAGTCTTCATGGATGCTGAAATCGCGGAGCGTGTAGACGACATCGGTTTCCTGGCGCGCTTGGACGATAAACTCCTCGGAAAGTTTGCGGTTTGCGAATCCTGGTAAGCGGAGCACGCGTGTGGAATCGGTCGCCGCTGGATCGCCGCCAAATTGATTCGCAAGGCTATGCAGCAGGGACTCGGCCCCTTCCTGCGTCACTCCATCCACTTTCCACACGACTTGGTGTTTGCCGGGCGAGGTATCGAGGACAAAGTTTGGTGCGGGGGCTTCTGGTGAATTTCGAATGGCTTCGAGAGATTCGTCGCCGCTTTTATCGAGGTCGAGGTAGACGTGGCGAATCCTTTGGATATTGTCCTTCGTGCGGCTGTATGCGCCGTCCTTGATGGGATTCATTCCTATGAAGACATCGGAACCAACAGCGTTCTGGTTGGCGAGCCAAGTTTGGAATTCGGGGTTTGCTGCCGTCTCCGCCTTGGCGATTCTTTGAACCGTCTTGCCGGTCGCGCGATTGCGCACGAGGATCGCGACGTTGTCAGAGGGTTCGAACAGCGCCAGGGTATATTCCGAAGCTGTAAGCGACCTCGGTGTCGGTGTGATGTCCGTGCTCATTCTCTATCCTGCTTGGCTACGAAGATGGCGCCGTAATCGAAGAGGTCCGCATCGGGATCATATCCGTTGATTTCGAGGACCTCCGAAATGTAACGGCGTCCGGGCCGGCGCTCGACTTGAATGACGATGTTGAGCGAATCAGCGATGTTGGTTTTGATGGCCCTATAGGGGAGGTCCACACCGCTCTGCAGAACGCAGCTCGTGAAGCGCGCGAGGCCTTGCTTCGCAGTGTTCGCGTGGATGGTGGACAATGTGCCGGAATGCCCGGTGTTCAGCAGTTGCAGCAGATCGAAGGCTTCGCCGCCGCGTATTTCGCCAAGAACGATGCGGTCCGGACGGTGGCGGAGTGCGGCCTTCAGAAGATCGCGAATGGCAACTGCCGGATGGCCGTTCTGTTCGCGGCGCGCTTCAAACCGGACGAGGTTTTCCTGGGCCAGTTGGATCTCGGCCGTGTCTTCGATGACGAGGACCCGTTCATCCTGCGGAATGAATTTCCCGAGTATCGATAAGAGAGTTGTTTTGCCTGTGCCCGTGCCGCCGCTGATGAGGATGTTTTTTCGCGCGAGCACGTAATCTTCCAGGTGGTTGGCAAGCGCCCGATCGAGAGTGCCAGCCCTAATCAAGTCCTCCATCTCGAAGTGGCGCGTATTGAACTTGCGGATCGTGAGTGTCACGCCGCCGAGACTGCACGGGGGGATCACCGCGGCGACGCGGCTGCCATCGGGCAGTCGCGAGTCGAGAATGGGCTTCGATTCGGAAATATCGTCGCCGAGACGCCGGGCGATATTCTTTACGGCGATCATTAGGGATTTATCGCCGATGGACACGCCCGGTACCTGCTGAACGAAGCCCTGTTTTTCGATGAACACGCGGTCGGGGCCATTCACCATCACCTCGCTGATCGAGTCATCGAGAATCAGGTGCTCGATGGGTTTGAGGAACGGCAGAATCATCTCGAAATCGTTCATCACAGAGCTCCTTCGGCGAGTTGCCTGAAATAGGAGTGGTTCGGATCGTTGTAGTGGGGTTTCAAGTAGCAGAACGTCGGCGGCGCCGGGTTGAGCCCGTCGTAGGCTAGAACGACGGACTGGGCGTTGCGTAATTCCATGAAGGTCTTTACGTCAAAGCGGTAGTCGCTTTGGGTGTTGTAACTCTTCGAAGCAATGATGTTGGCTTTGTGAGAAAGCGCCTTACCGGTGAGCCAACTGACCTTGGTGTCGTGGCCGCTTTCCGACAGGCTGTAGCTCGCTTTGAGCTGGTCTTCGCGTCCGCAGAGGTCGCTCGCTGTCCTCGCTGAGAAATCATCCGACAACGAGAGGAAGATCTTGGTGCGGAATGTCTGCAGAAGGGTGCGCCAGCTATCGCCGGGCAGCGCGGATTTTAGCGAACTGATGCTTTGCGTGGCGATGATCGGGATGCACTTGGGCTGGCGTGACAGGCTGAAGAATTTCTCGTCGCCGGTCGGATCGCTTTCGCCCACGGTGGCGAAATGCTGGTACTCGTCGCAAAGGAACAGAACTTGCCGGAAATACTGTTCGGGGTGTGCTTCGATCTTTGGGACGCGATTGAGGACAGCGCGTTCAAAATCGAGCTTCATCATTACGCCGAGGGCCTTGGCGAGTCCGGCGTTCATTCCGATCGGGAAATTCAAAGCGCACACAGTGCCCGATTCAATGAGCCAGCTGAACGATGGCAGAGGCTTGCCAAACTGGTTGTTGGCATTCTTTGCGGGGTCGTAGCACTCTTTCTTGGGGCAGAAGACCCTCTTCACTTTCGGGTTGTCATCGAAGAGAGATAGGAACACGGAAACCCCTTCGACAATGGAGGTGCGGAGCTTCGGCTCGATCCTTTTCCAGTCATCGTTGAACCAACGCTTCACGGCTTCAAGTTTCTCCAGCTTGTCTTGATCGGCTTGAGCCGGGTCAAGGACCGTACGAGACTCGGATTGAACGGCTCTCTTTCTTACGATCTCGCGTAGCTCTGGCGTGGCTGGAGCGAGATACCGATCTTCTTTGGGATCGTGAACGAAACCGAGCCCGGCGAGATCGGCGGTCCGCTCGCCATAGACCTTCGTGGTTATCGCCACGAAATGGCGCCCGAGAATGATCTCCTCGGCTTCGCGAATCCGCTCTTCGAGCAGCGGCGGAGAGATTGCGCATTCGTAGACATCGAAGAACGTGACATAGTCGTAGGCGACCTTATGGAGCAGGATGATGAACTTCACGAGGTTGGTGTATGCCTGCTGCCAGAAAGGCTCCTTGCCTCTGCCAAATAGGTTGTTCAGGAGCGAGGCGATGTTGTAGGCGAGCGCGTACGCGTCCAGGTCGTTGTGAAGAGGGTTGTAGCGGTACTCGGAATCGAGACTGATTTCGATGTAATCCTGGGACCGCTGGTGACGGTCGAGGATGTCTTTTGCCTTCCGGCAAAAGTCACCCTTTACTTCTAGGATGAGACCGCCGATCCGTTTTTCCTTGTCCTCAGCCTTGTAAGCAAGAACCTGCTCGGCAAAAGGGAGCATACAGCAACTCGTTTTGCCGCTTCCGATGGCGCCGAAGATGGCGATCCCTGTAAACAGACCGCGCTCGGGAATCGTGAGCCACCAGGGTGCTTCGGCAGGCACCGGCTTGCGGGGGTTATGCACTTCGCCCACGACGAGAAAGAGATCGTCTCTCTTGTTTGGATCGGGATAGCGAGGGAGGTGTCCGGGCGAGATGTGACGGCGAGCCTTCAGTGTAGAGATGTAGAGGCCTGATAGCACGGTTGAGTAGACGAAATAGGGTGTGGTGAACAGCATGGTGAAGTAGAGGTACTTGAAGCTCCAGAGTGCACGCGGAGCGCGCAAGGCAATGACACGCAGGAAGATTTGCTCATCGGGGAACGGATGCGTATAGAAAAGGAACGCCCCGGTGGCCATGGTCAGGATGGCCGAGATGAAGGCGCGAGATTCGAGTGCCCTTTGCATCAGGTCCTCGCTCGCGCTTCAGCGGGTTGGACCTTGTCGAGGCCGGGCTGTGCCGTGCGGCGCGCTCCGCGCCACTTGCGGTAGTCCTGGTCCCGCCACAGCACTTTCTTCAGGGTGGCGTTGACGACGTGGTCGGTGCTGCTCTCGATGAACCGGGCATAGTCTTCGAGCAGCTCATTGACCGGCTCTTCGAGTTTCACTTCCCGAGTCATGATCCCGGGTGCTTTCTTAATGATCGACATGTTGTTCCTCCTTCGGTGATTTGAGGTCCCTGTCACCGTGGAAAAAACGCGCGGCACGATAAACCGTGCCGGAGGGGGGGGGGGCCCCCCCCCCACAGTTTTTGGGCGGGGAGACCCAAAAAAAGGGTGGGGCCCCCCCCCCGTTTGGTTGTTTTGCACCGGGGCATTGGGGTTGGGG
>VFSW01005050.1_pt1 | contig 19598 bp, 22 predicted proteins | sample 5358111 | NCBI WGS metagenome assembly VFSW01 (sample SAMN11554181, study PRJNA540505) | mine drainage metagenome | isolation source: sediment from site ElyBrook_90M | place: USA: Ely Copper Mine, Vershire, VT | collected 2017 | reverse complement strand
TCTAAGTAGTTGACCCCATTGCAAACCAGTCATTTAATAGTGAACTGGGGTGCCGTCGGGCCTTGAACTGTCCACGTTGCGGCCATTCGGCAAGAATCGTGCGCACGCGGCCGCGCCGCCGCGGCGATCGGCAGGTCATCCGGGATGAGGACTGCAGCCGCTGCCAGATCCGCTTTTCCACGGTCGAGACGGTAGCCATGGGATCCATCCGGCCGCTCCCGCCTGTTGCTGAATCCAGCACAATGAGTACCGTTCCAAGCCTGCACCGTCACTAATGACGCAAAAGTGGGGCCTTTCCCGCATTTCCCATTGCATTCCCGCCAAGCTGCGTCACACTCGGCCAACTGAGAGGCTCGTTCAATCTCCAACGATCCCCGGGGCCGCTCCCTACACACCCTAGAGGCTGAGCGGCCCCTACCCTCTCAATTAGTTCCGGTCGCCCTCGGATGCCTACGGGTTGGGCCTTCGCGCCTTGAATGGTTCTCTATTGCCCAAACAAAATCGGCAGGAACGCAGAGCTGAACGAGCGAAAAAGCTTCGCCAGCTCGAAGTGTTGCGCCTCGGTGGAACGTACCGCCGCTTCCGGTTGAGCGCAACCCAGAATACCCTCGCAAGCCTCGCCGAAATGCCGGATCCTCCGCAACTCCATCGCCTCCCAGGCCACTTCATTTCCGAAATGCCAGAAGGCCGCTTCTACGAGAACGGACTCGAGCCGGCAGACGCCATGATTCTACGCATGATCGATCGCGCGAAAGGCGAGGCAGGAGCAGCATGAAGAAAAAGAATGGACTTAGAGCCAAAGTTCGCGCCTATCTCCGCGCCCGGGAAGCCGGCCGCCAAGAATATAAGCGCTCCGACGAACTCATGGCCGAGATCATTGCCATGATGAAGCCAGGCGAAGAGACCAACTTCGACGCCACGGGCCGCAAGGCTGTGCTGAAGGACCGGTTCGAGGGCAAGGAAATCGTGTGGACGCCGTGCGCCGCACGCCGGTGGGAGCTGGAAGTCGTTGAGCCTTCAAAGTAAGTGCTTGAATATCCATGCGCTTACAACGTCTGATAAGGGTCATATTGTTATGAATTCTGTTCCCTTCGCGGGCGCGGCGCGCGTAAAAGAAAGAATTTAAGGCACATGCGAGTGTTTTTGAATTCGCAAAAGAATCAAACGCGAGCGAGCGGGAAGTCGCGCATTTTCAATCGGCGATTTTTGAATTCCGCGCCCAATCGAAAGTTTTCGCATATTTTCAAAACGATGCTCACTGCTAAGTCCAACGCTGCCAGCGGCGCGGGGAATGCGTTTGAATCTTTCTGATTGATCCATATGCCCCGCGGGGGAAAACGCTCAGGAGCTGGCCGTAGAAAAGTTGAAGCTGAATCGAAGGCCCCGAACAAGGCCCGCGCAAGTAGCATCCTCGATGGATTGGCACTCACAGACGATGAATGGAAAGCCCAAGGCCATCCGGATCACGCAACCGCTGAGCCGGAACCAAGGGTTGCGGATTTCGCCGCCACGGGCGACTATCGGCAAGCTCGCAAGTGGTGGGAAGCGAGTAAAGCCTGCCAGTGCGAGGACTGTCTGTGGCGCCGCGACTGCCTGCAACCTGGGCCAGCGGGCCGGGAAGCGAGGCGCTACCTTTGGGACCGCCGCGACGGGCATTCGGTGAGGAATATCAACCATATTCACGACAAACCCATCGACCTGAATGTGAATCTCTCCATGGCCGAAATCGTCCGCGCCGTTCGCCATCGCAAACAGGAATATGAGCGCAGTCGCAAGTAGCCTCGTGGACGTGCAGCGCGAACTCGCCGAGTTCAACGACGATCCACTCGGCTTCGTTCTGTGCGCCTACCCCTGGGGGCAGGGAGAACTACAGGGCGAGCCGGGGCCGCGCGCGCACCAGCGAAAGTTCCTGATCGAACTGCGAGACCACCTGTCCAATCCCACGACCCGCCATCAGCCATTCCGCAAGGCAGTGTCCTCCGGTCACGGAATTGGCAAATCCACAGAACTCGCCTGGGTCATGCATTGGGGCCTGTCCACGTTCGAGGACTGCAAGGTCATCGTGATGGCCGGCACGGGCACCCAGCTCGAGACCAAGACGCAGCCGGAGTGCGCGAAGTGGTTTCGCCTCGCAGCCAATGCGGAGATGTTCGAAGTGAACGTCACTGCCATCAAGGTGCGCGAACCGGGCCATGACACGACCTGGCGCTGCGACTTCAATACCTGGAGCGAGCAGAATCCACAGGCTTCCGCCGGGGCCCACAACAAGGGCAAGCGCCTAATCATTGCCTACGACGAGGCCGCTACCATCCCCGATGCCATCTGGCAGATGCAGGAAGGTGCCTTCACCGACTCCGACACTGAACTGATCTGGCTGGCGTTCTCGCAGTGCACGCGCTCGGACGGAATGTTCTACGAGGCAACGCAGGCGAGTCAGCGCGATCGCTGGCAGTCCGAGATCATCGACTCCCGCACAGTCGAAGGCATCAACGTCGAGGAAATCAACGCCATCATCGCGCAGTATGGCGGCGAAGAATCGGACTTCGCCCGCGTTCGCTATCGCGGCCTGTTCCCGCTCGCTGGCGAAGGCAAGTTCATCGACCTGCAAGTCGTGAACGACGCGCAGAAGCGCACGGTGTCGGTAGCCTCGGATGAGCCTTTGGTGGCTGGCGTGGACTTCGCCTGGGGCGGCTCAGATGACAACGTGGTGCGTTTCCGCCGCGGCCTCGATGCGCGCTCCATTCCACCTGTCAAGGTGAAGGGCGTCCACACCAAAGACCCGGCCGTCATGCGCGACAAGTTGGCCCAGATCCTCGACCGCAGTTACAGCGGCCAGAAGGTTCAAGTGATGTTCGTGGACAATTCCGGCGTGGGCGGCAATGCCGGCGCGATTCTCGCGGGGCTGCGCGCCCTCGGCCACACCAACGCAATTGGCGTGAACTTCGGCGACCAAGCGCTCGACCAGCGGTTTTATGCGCTTCGTCGCGACGAAATGTGGGGCAAAATGCGGGATTGGCTGCGCGAGGGCGCGATCGACAGTGACATCGAACTCGCCTCCGACCTCCAAAAGCCCGTGCTGATGGGCGATCGCGAGCAGCGCATCAAGCTCGAACCGAAGGACGTAATGAAGAAGCGCCTCGCGAAGATGGGCCTCGACTCCGCATCTCCCGACGATGCCGATGCACTGGCCCTCACGTTTGCGATGAAGGTTCCACCGCCACAAAGGAAGCAGCAATCGAATCCCCCGCCCAGAGTCGGGACTTGGAGTTAATATGGCCAAACTGAATGCAGCCGCGCGTAAGCGCATCCCGTCGAGCGAGTTCGGGCTGCCGGATTCGCGGCGCTTCCCGGTTGAAAATAAATCCCACGCCGCGAACGCAAAAGCCCGCGCCACTCAGATGGTTAAACGCGGGAAATTGTCGGCCGCCAGCGCCGCGAAAATCCGTGCCAAGGCAAACCGAGTTTTGGGAGAATGAATTCCGACGTGAGAACGACTGACCGAGCGGCGGCGGGCAGCACACGGGGCAAGGGTGCCCTCGGCGAGAGCCGGTTACCTAAGCGCGCCGCACGTCGCGCCCAGAAGAGCATCACGTCGGAAGCCGCCGCAGTTTCATGGAGGTTGCTGAAATGGCAAACTACGCAGAAGTCCTAGACCACAACGCGAAGATGCGGAAGAAACCCAAGCCGCAGCTTGAGGCCATCCACTTGTCCAAGGCTGAAAACGGCGGGGTCATCGCCCGTCACCGCATGAGCGAATACATGGGCAAGGAGCCGGAGCATGTGTTCGGCGCGGAGGTGGGGCACCTGCTCGCCGCGCACATCCAAAAGCACCTGGTAATAAAGATGGGCGAAGGCCACGAACCGTAATAAGAGGAAGAAGAAAGCTAGTCCATGGAAGCCAAAGAAAAACGCCAGATGGAGACCCAACTGTTGCGCCTGGGTCTCGCCGGCCTCCAAGAGAACGGCAATCCATCCTCCGACCTGATCCAGCAAATCGCCGCCATCGTCAACAACTGGCAGACCTCTCCAAACCGGCACGGCGAATGGATCGACAAGCACAAGTTCCTGCGTGACCTCTTGGCCGAGTGTGATGCGTCCTACCGCAACGACATGTATTCAGCCATCGCTCCATACCTGAACTTCAAAGCCCTGCCGCTCGCTTCCTACGAGACCATGATCTCGGAGCGCATGGAAAATCTCATCAGTAAGGGCGCGGCAAGGGCGGAAGGTCGCGCGCCACATCCCATCGAAGTGGGCGGAAGAAAGTACGCCGAAGCCTCCCCGGGTGAAGCGACTCACGCCATGGCAACTATTTGCTGTCAGCGATGCTGGAAAAAGAAGCGCTTCATCGGCGAGACTCCTGTCGGCGCTTTGATTGCCGCGCGCGAAGCAGGCTGGCGTAGAATGCCCGATAAGTGGACCTGCCCGAACTGCGTCACGAAAGTTGCGGCGGGCAAGGCGTTGCTAAATTGAGATACGGGCACATGCTCATCGACGTAATGGTCAACGGCCAGCCTCAGAAAGTCGAAGCCAAGAGCATCCCGTTCTCGGTCGTTAGTGAGAACTGGAACGAATACCAGACCGAGGACGGCCGCACCGTGCGCGCGAAGTTGATCTTGACCCGCGTGCTCATGCCGCTGGACGGGCTGCGCAATCCCGATGGCACCTTGGTCGCCAGCATGAATTTCCAGCCGGTGTTTGTGGTGGAAGAGAAGGCGTGAGCTTCTGGCGTTTCGAGGAGTACCGCTTCATTGAGGCGGCGATTGGTTTCGCGGTTTTGCTCGCCCTGTGCGCGTTGGCTGCGCTCATCTCCGTCATCGTCGCCAATTTGAAAGGGAAATGATGCCGAAGTTCCTCATCGACAAACTCAAGAAAGAGTACGGCAAGAACAGCAAGATCCCGTACAAAATCGCCAACTCCATTGGCGCGATGCGCGGCAATAAGGAAACCGAAAAAGGCGCAGAGATGCAGGCCAAGCACGACGCCGACATAAAGAAGTACGGCGGCTCGGTATCCAGCTACAAGCACTCACGTCCGTCCCGCAAAGTCGTGAAGCGTTCCTTCGGAAATGCCTAAATTTCGCATCTCCAAGATTAAGGGCCATTGGTGGGTGTTCCTTCCTGACGGTTCGCCAGGGTGCGTCTCCGAAAGCTGGCACGAGCCTTTCCGCTACTTTCGGTCGGGAGATGCCCACAGGTTTTTTCGCTATGCAACCTCGCCGAAATTCCTAAGTCGCGAGAATGCCTGAAAACGAAATCGGCACAAAAGAAGAGCAGAAACTCCGCCACATCCGGGAGGAGTTCGCCTACTACCGTTCCTATTGGCGCGAGAACTACGACGAAGCGGCCAAGGATATGGACTGTATGGCCGGAATTCCGCCGAAAGAATTTTCGGAAGATCGCTCGGGTCGTCCCTGCATCTGGCCCGACGAAACAAGCCAGTACATCAAGCAGGCCAACAACAATCTGCGGCAGAACAAGCGCAGCATCAAGGTCTCGCCGCGATCCGAAGATGCCACCGACAAGGATGCCGAGCACCGCCAAGCCTATATGTACGGCATCGAATACGCCTCGAAAGCGCAGTCGATCTACTCGACGGGCCACGAGTCAGCGACGGAGTGCGGCTTCGGATTCTGGCGCATCGCGACGAAAGTGACCGGGCCAAAGGGCGAGCAGGAGCCTCGGCTTCGCCGCATTCCCAACTGGGCCACGGTGTACCTCGATCCTGACGCCATGGAAGCGGACTTCTCGGACATGAATGGGTGCTTTGTCCTTGATCGCTTCCGTGAGAGCACGTTCAAGCGAAAGTTTCCGAAGGCCAAGAACCAGAGCTTCACCGCGGAGGATCGTCAGGTCGCTCCCGACTGGCTCCAAGGCGATAACGTCATCGTCGCCGAATGGTGGGAACGCGAGGAAAAACAGGCTGCGGACGGCGAGAAAACCTACGAAGTGCGGCAATACCTCGTCAACGGCATCGAGTTCTTGCACGAGGCGGATTCAGAAGACGACAAAGACAAGGACGGCATCCCGTGCCGCAAGTGGCTCGGTTCGTGGATTCCGATCGTCGCGGTGCTCGGCGAAGAGATTTACGTGAAAGACGGCGGTCAGTCCAAGCGCCGCATTATGTCTATGATTCGCCGAGGGCGAACCGCGCAGCAGATGATGGCCTACATCGCGAGCCAGGAGCAGGAAGAGTTCAGCCAGGCCCCGCGCGCTCCGTATCAAGGCTGGAAAGGCACGTTCGACTCGGAGCAGCATAAAAGCCTGCATAAGGACCCTCGCGCCTACGTCGAATTCCTCGTCCCCGACGACTGGCCGGAGCAGTGGGGACCGCCGCCCATGCCCACGCGGAACCAGTACTCGCCGAACATCCAGGCGTACGAAATTGCCTACGAGCGCTGGCGGCGCAGTCACCAAGCGGCCATCTCGGGAAATCCGCTGCCCACCGACGCGCAGAAGGTCAACGACAAATCGGGCGTCGCGCTCGAAAAGATTCAAGACGCGGGAGCGACCGGGGCATTCGCATTTACCGACAATTTCGTGCGCGCATTGCATAACACCGCTCTCCAAATCAACGAGTTAATCACGAAGCTCGCGGAACTCGATTCTCTGCCAAAGCAAGTTCTCGGAAGAAACAAGAAAGACGAGGACGTGAGAATCACAGTGGCCAGCAAGAACTCCGCGCCGCCAGAAAGCTCCGAACATCTGCCGGAAGCAGATTATTTCTTCGCCCATCGCGGGCAGTTCGACGTTTCCGTGAACGATGGTCCGAACAAGCAGTCCGAGCGCGAGGAAGCCGCCGAATTCGCGGATCAAATCTGGGAACTCGCGGCCAAGATCGGACTGCCCGCTCCGATCACGATGAAACTCTTGGCGCTGGCGACCAAGATGCGGAATCTCGGAGCCCTGGGCGATGAAATCTCCGAACTTCTATCGCCGCCCGATCAGAACAATCTCCCACCGCAAGCGCAGGCCGCTATCGCGCAACTGCAAGGCCAACTTCAGCAAGCCATGCAGGAGCTTCAGCAGTTGCGCCTCGAAAAGATGGGCAAGGTCGTCGAGATGCAAGGCAAGACCGCACTTGCCGACAAGGAATTTTCGGCGCGCATGGCCGAAGCGGACAAGGACCGCGAGACGAAGTTGGCGGTCGCGGAAATCACGACCCGCGCACAAAGCATCGCAGAAAGAGTTTCGGCTGTAGAAGACCTAATGAGGCAGTTCCACTCGCAGGCCCACGAATTGAGTCTCTTGATGCAAACCCACAAGAATGCTCAGGAGATGGCAAACCAGAATGCCGCTGTTCAATCTCAGGCAGTGGCACAGCAACAACAGCATGAAAAATCTATGGCTCAGGAAAACAACCCGAACGATGCGGACATTACGGCCGCTTCTTAATGGTGCGCTTCTTATAGGGACCGCGCTTCGAGTATGGGCGATTCCGTGCCTGTTGCGCTCTCGTGGCCCAGCGGCAATTCTCGGGAGAGTAAGGACCGTCGTTGTCGATACGATCCAATGTGAGACCCTTCGGCCTGCGCCCCATATCCGCGAGAAACTTCGCGAAATCATTCCATCGTTTGCAAACCTTAATTCCGCGCGCGCCGTAGGTTGTATAACTTTTTACGCGAGGATTGTTGCAACGCGTTTTCATGTTTGTCCAAATAGAGTATTCCGCCGTGCGCCTGCCTCCATGTCGGAATACACGGTTGCGGGCGACCTCAGAATGCAGACATCCACAGGACTTCGTAAGGCCACGTCTCAGGCATTGCCTTCGAACGACTACGGTTTTCCCGCAATCGCATCGACAACGCCAACTTGTATAGGGAGTAGTCGCTATCAACTTAAGAGCGATGAGTCGCCCAAACCGCATATTTGCAAGGTCCAGTACTGGCATAGTGCGCTAATTAAAGCCCAGAACTTTACTGCAATACAAGCACAAGTTTAGGAGCACACCGCTATGAGTGAAGACGCAAAAATAGTCGGGGAACCGTCAGCCCCGACAGCAGTTGCTGACAACTGGGATGCGAACGGCACACCTATTGTCACCAAAAAGATTGAACCGCCGAAAACCGAGGAACCGGCAGCCTCCGCAACGCCTGCGAAAAAGGTGGAACCCGAGAAGTCCGCGGAGCCGGGAGCCGCAACGAAGGAGCCCAAGCCGAAGGCCAAGCCAACGGCGGAAGCGAGAATTGCTGAGCTAACGGCGGAACGCAAAGCAGCCGAAGATCGCGCGAAAGACTTGGAGGAGAGGTTGCGCAACCTCGAAGCGGCAGCGAAGCCGCCCGCCAAGACCGAGGCGGCCAAGCCGAAAGAACCTCCGAAACGCCCCAATCCATTCACCTGGAAAGGCACGCAAGAGGAATTCGACGCGGCCATGGACGAATACGAACAGTACCGCGATTCGCAAGTCGCCGCGCGCACCCGCCAGGAACAAGCTCAATCGGAAGCCCAGAAATCCATGGCCGAGATGCTGAAGCAGGCTTCAACGAAGCATCCCGACGCAGCCGAGAAGATCAAATCAGCCACGACGGAAATCATGGCGGACAGCGTTCCGCTATTCGTGAAAGCCTTCGTCAACGATTCCGAAGTGCTGGGCGAACTTCTCTACACGCTTGCGGACCAGGACACGCGAACGAAACTCCTCGAAACGGCAAAAACGAATCCAGGAAAAGCGTTGCGCGTCTTGCGGGACATGGAACTGGACATCGAAAAAGCGCTCGCCAAGCCGGAACCAAAGGAAGAGGCAAAGCCCAAGGAAGAAGCTCCCGAACCGAAACCTCGCGCCCCGAAACCGCCATCCGAAATCGGCGGCCGTGGGGCGTCCACCGAGGCCGCAGACGTGGCAGCCGCGAAAGACGGCAATTTTGCAGCATTTGAAGCCGAGCAGCGGCGCAAGTTTATGCGTGCCTCGTGATTTGCGGCGGCTGGGAGGTCGCCTAATCCTTGCCTAACAATTTTGCAGTAACCAATTGGGTCTCCATGAAGATCCTTTGGTTTTTGAAGAACTCGCTCGAAATCGCGGCAGCGTTCAACTCGGACTGGGAAGACGAATTCAAAAAGAAGTTTCCCGTCGGCTCCCAGGCCCAGATCAAGCTGCCGCAATCCTGGCTCGTCACGAGCGGCCTTGCCTATCAGGAACAGGGCATTCAGCGGCTCGTCACGACCATCAACCTCGACCAGATCAAGAACGTCCACTTCGGCTACGACTCCTACGAGAAACTGGTGAAGATGGAGCGCAGCGAGAAGGAATTGGACGAAGCCTACTTCCGTCCCGCCGGATTGCAACTTGCGCAGCAAGTGGATTCCGATGCGGCGAACTGGGGGCACCTCTGGACCAACAATGTCGTGGGCGTCCTCGGAACGGACTCCACGACCGTCGATTTCGCCTTGGCTGCGGATCAGGTGCTCTTTAACCTGGCCTGCCCTCCAGGCGGAGATCGCCATCTCGTCATCAGTTCTGGTCTCATGCGGTCCTACGTGAAGAACAACGTCACGCAGTTCAATCCGCAGAAGGACATCAGCGACATGTTCCGGGAAGGCGTGCTGGGCACGGCGGCCGGCTGGAAGTGGTTCCGGTCGAACTCGCTCATGACCCATACCATCGGGACATTCCCGACCCACGGCGTCACCGTCACAGGCGCCGGACAGTCGGGTTCCTCGCTGATCGTCACCGGCACGAGCGGCGACACGATTCAGCCGGGAGACAAATTCACCATCGCCTCGGTGAACGCCGTGAACCCACGGACGCGCATCAAGACGCCTCTGGGCCTCAAGCAGTTCGTCTATACCGGCGGCAGCACCTTCACCTTCACCGGCGGCAGCGACACGCTGACGATCAGCCCGGCCATCTTCGGACCCGGAAGCCAGTATCAGAACGTGGACGCGCTGCCCGGCAACTCGGCAGCTCTCACGGCCTGGCCTGGAACCTCCAGTCCATCGGGCGTCAGCGGCACGGTCGGCCTCGGCCTCAGCAAGTACGCATTCTTGAAGGCCTTCGGGAGATTCGAGAACCCGGATGCCGTCGAGCATGCGGAGGAAGCTGTGGACCCGGAGACCGGCGCAAGCCTGTCGTTGGTCGTGGCCTACGACCAGTTCAATCGCAAAATCACCAACCGCTTCGACATCTGCTACGGATTCGGCAATGCCTACTCCGATGCGGGTGCCGTTGCAGTGGCGGGAGCGTAATCGTGAACATCAAAAAGATCACACTGCTCTTTGCGCTCTTCCTGGCCTTCGCGCCGTTCGCCGGCGCCCAGACCATTCTGACCACGACAACCCTGTCCAGTGCCCTGCAAGGCATGGGATCGGTCAACGGCGCGACGCCCACGGGAAATATGAGCGTCGTCATCGTCGCTTCCGCAACGGGGATCAGCGCACCGGCCGCCAATACTTCGCTCACGAGCGGACTGGTAGCGACCTCCGAAGCACAGACCTATCTGTATGTGGACCGCGAACTCATGCAGGTGAAGGCCATCTCCGGAACCACTGTCACCGTGATTCGCGGGATGGCCGGAACGGGAGCGGTTTCGCACGCTTCGGGCGCCCTCGTCTTCATCATTCCGACGACGGCGATCGGCGTCTGGTCGGGCAACGGCTTTGAGGCGGCTGGCCAAGGCCCGTCCGAACCTCAAGGCAGTTGCACCCGGTCGAACGAACTCTACTTGCCGAGGATTCATTTCAGTTCGGGAATAATTTCCGACTGCAATAACGGCCAGTGGGTCAACGGAGATGCCGCGCAAACGACACGCGCGGGCATAACCGGTTCGACTTCGGGCGCGAACGGCTACCGCTATCCCGATCCCGGGGGCACGGCGCTAACCGCCCTCGAAACGAGCGGGACAGCCCCAGCAGCCGCGACTGAGATTTACTGTTCCGAACTCGACCTGCCTTTCAGCATGAACCTATCTGGTCTCGCAGCGCTGAACGGCACGACCGTCGGCACAGACAAGCACTGGGTCATCCTGTATGACGCAGGTGGCGCGGTGCTTGCAAACTCAGCGACGGCCGGGGCCACAACTTCCGGCGCTTCTACATATCAAAAGGAAAGCTTCGTGACCCCGTACTATGCGGTAGGTCCGGCGCGCTACTTTGCTTGCGTGGGATCGAACGGCACGACGGACACCATTCGGCATGCCGTCACGGGGACCAACAACAACATACTCGGCGGCACAGTGACCGGGCAGACATTCGGAACGGCGGCGGCAATCACCGCTCCGACCTCGTTTACCACGGCCAAGGTTCCGTACTTCTTGGCGTTCTAACCGTAAGGGCGGGCGCGGCTTCGGCCGCGTCCGCCTAACTTTTCAAAAGGAGAAAAAGAATGTCTGAAATAACGATTTGCAAGGGCGCAACTATCCGCGCATCCGAAGTAAAGCGCGTCAAAGAGGCAATGGCGAAGCTCGTGGAAGACAACGGCGCAAACCATGAAATTATGGTGACGGTCACGCTGCACAACCACAACGAATATCCGAAGATCGTTTACAAGGGCAAGGAGACACGCTCCGTGGCGGATGCCGACCAAGAAGCAGCGGCCACAGAAGAAGGCTTCGGCCCTCACGATCACAAAGCATTCACCGCAAAGGAGGCCTAAATGCCTTTCACCATCGACGAAGAAGCCGCAAAGAAGCAAATGCAGCTCAACATCATGCGCGGACAGGAAACCGTCCCGCGCGAGCCGAATGGAACCTTGCGCGAAGGCTGGGCCGGCACGATCAGCGGCGGCCTGCCGGTGAAGCAAATACCGCACCTCGAATTCCCGCGTGTGATTTATCTGCACCCGAACGAGCCGTACGTCGAAATCAAGCATCGGAACGATCGCCATGAGGTTGTCAGCAGGGACTTCGTTGCCACGGAACACAAGACGAAGATCGTGAACAACGAGGCGGAACTGAAAGCCGCGCTGGCGCAGGGCTGGGTCAAGGAACCATACATTCCCGAAATGCCGCCCGGCGAAAATGACGATCTCTACGGACCACAGAAGAAACACGCCGTCGCCAAGTGACCGTCGCCCTCTCGAACGCAAATAACTCGGTCTCAGCCCTGGCCATCGACATCATCCAGGGAGCCCTGGAGGATATTGGTGTCTTGGCCGAAGGCGAGAAGGTCTCCGCCGGCGAGCTTGCCGTGGGACTTCCGAGGCTGCAACGCTGGATCGATCAGGTCAATGCACGTCGGGAATTGATTTTTTCGATTTCGTTTCAACTGTTCAACCTAATTGCGAACCACGCGCCGCATACCATCGGGCCGGGCGGAGACTTCAACCTTCCAATTCGCCCGGTCAAGATCGTCGGCGCAAATTTCATCCTGAATTCCGGGAGTTCAAATCCCATCGACTCGCCGATCATCAAGATCAGGGATGCGGACTGGTGGCAGGCGAATCCAACGAAGTCCTTGCAGTCGAGCATCGTCACGGACCTGTACTACGATCCCGCGCCCACGCTCGGCAATTTAAACTTTTGGCCGGTCTCGAACGTCATCAATCCGGTGCGCCTGGAATTCTGGAACTCGCTCGCGCAGCCGATTTCCGCGCAGAGTTCGCTTGCATTGCCGCAAGGGTATTGGGATGCAACGGTGCTGAGCCTGGCGGAGAAACTATGCCCCGTGTTCAACAAGCCATTTTCGCCGGACTTGCAGAGGCAATTGAATAAGGCAATGCGGATCATCGAAGGCAACAATGACAAACCGCCGCGGATAGACACTGATTTGGGTTCGCCGAATAACCGCAAGGGCGGACGGCCAGACTTCAACTGGCAGACAGGTCTCAGGGAATAACGACGTTGCGCCAGGTACGGCGATTGCAAATCAAACTGATTGAGGCGATGTTCACGCCGAATTTCTTCGACAACTGTTTCAGCGAGTGCGTTGGACGCAGGGCCAAGATTTGAATCACATCTTGCTCCGTGAGTTTATGATTCCAGTGCCGACTTCCGCCGGGGGAAACGCGCCCGAGTTTATCAAACGAATGCTGCTCATTTTGACCTTGCGTAAGATATTCAAGATTCTCCGCGCGATTGTCGGCTTTGTTTCCATTCTTGTGATTCACTGTCATGCCTTGTTCGCATGGTCCAATGAAAGCCTCGGCGACGAGGCGGTGAATAAGGAATCTCTTCACATGGCAGTTGTTCTGCAAGACGATTCGGCGATAGCCAAACCGATCGCTGTCGCCAGCCATAAAAGCGACGCGGACGCTTCGGATGTTTCCCAAGCTAGAAACCCAATACAGGCCCTCATAGTTTTTGATCGGACGCCATTGTTCTCGCACGGCTTTAATTATACAGGCATGTGCGATTTGGAGGTGTAAATCCATGAGGAAATTCTCATTTCTAGCATGCTTGCTGGCTCTTGCCCCAGCGCTATTCGCCGCGCCGGTCTACAGCGTCGGCAACTCCGTGCCGATCGGCTCGGGCATGGTCGTCACCGTATGGAACGCGGAAACGCCCACGCCGGGGAACGGCACAACCGCCGCGAGCCAGCAGGTCCTGCTGCAGAACGCAGGTGTGTCGAAGCCTGGCACGCCACTCAGCGTGGACGGAAAGTTTTCGGGAGCGCCTGGAGCTTTTGAAGTGGACATCCAAGTAGCCGCGACGGACACGGACACGAACTACCAGACGTGCTCCAACTGCAACATCACAAGTGTGGACTCGACCAATAACACGTTCCACCTCGACTATAGCGGGAACGCCAGATTCGTCAGGCTTCTCATGCGCACACGAACAAACAGCGTGAGCATCACCGCGACGGTGACGGGCGGCTAAGTGCCTCGCTTCGGATTCTGTGGCGCCGCCTATCGCAGTCAGTCCGTATCGGCTGACGCCCAGATGCTGATGAATCTCTATCTGGAGAACGTCGAAAGCGGCCAAGGCAAATCGCAAGCCGTGCTCTATCGCACGCCGGGCCTTTTGGCGCAGTACAACCTTGACACGACCGCGGGATTGCGCGGCAACGGCCTCATTACAGCGCAAGGCCGCACGTTCGCGGTTGCTGGCAGCCAATTCATCGAGCTTCTGGCCCCTACCGCCGGCCCGCCGAACTTTACCTTGCGCGGGGCAATCCCGAACGACGGCAATCCCGTCTACATGGCGGCGAGCCGCACGCAGATCGTCATCGTCAGCGTTGGGACCATGTACGTCTTTACGCTCGCAACGAACGTGCTCGCGCCCGTGCTTCCATTCAACGCCGGGACGGGGCTCGGGCTTCTTGGGATTCCCGCCCAGGTCCGATATGCGGACGGCTTCTTCTTCGTCTTGATGGCAAACTCGAACCAGATCCAAGTGTCGAATGCCGGAGATGGATCGACCTATCAGGGCGTAGCGCAAACAACGGTCTCCGTTTTTACCGACAACGCGCTCGCCATCTTTGAAAATCAGCGCCTTCTGTGGGTCTTTGGCACGAATGCCATACAGCCCTACTACGATTCCGGGAATTTCCCATTCCCGTACGATGTGATCCAGGGCGCGAAGATCGAGCAGGGAATTGCCGCGGCAGCTTCTCCCGTCAAGGCCGATAACAGTATCTTCTGGATGGGCCAAGACGAGCGCGGGCAAGGCATCTTCTGGCGAGCGAACGGCTACACCCCCATGCGCATCTCGACTCACGCGATGGAATACGAATGGGGCACGTATACGACAATTGCGGACCTTGTGACATTTTCCTACCAGGAACAGGGGCATACGTTCATCGTCCTAAACTTCCCGACGGCGCAAAAAACATGGGTGTACGACATTGCTACAGGAACCTGGGGCCAGCGCGGCTTCTGGAACTCGACCACCGCGCAATTCCGCATGCATCGAGCCTTTTGCCATACGTTCAATTTCGGAATGCATCTCGTCGGCGATCCGACGACGGGAACGGTCTATCAGCAGTCGAGTACCATCTTGAATGATTTTGGCAACCGGATACGGCGGGTGCGCCGCGCGCCGCACATCTCGAAAGAGCAAAGCCGCGTTTTCCATCACGAATTGCAGGTGGATCTGGAAACCGGACTCGGCCCTCAGTTCCAAGGTGCTGCGACTCCCACCATTATTCCCATGCTCGACGCGGCGGGCGCTCTCCGCAGCCTCGAAGTGGCCGAGAGCGGGATTTTGTCCGCTCCGCTCAATCCCACAGGAGACGTTTCTTCCGCCCAGACTGTTTTTATCAACGATGAAGGCAACACGACTTCCTGGCAAATCAAGATCAGTGCGGCTGGAGTGATTTCAGCCACCTTGCTCACGAACTACATCGACTGGTATCCCGTGGCGATTCCTTTTGTCAGCGTGCTCGGCGATCAAAACTGGACGCTAAACCTCGTCAATATAGGCGGCGGCGTCGCAGACCTAGTTCTTATCGAGCAGGGGATTGTTGGCCGAGGGCCGCTCGTGACGCTCAAATGGTCGAACGACGGCGGTCATACGTGGTCGGATGGACTTGACCGCGACTGCGGGCAGGGAGGCGAATACACAAAGCGCGTCATCTGGCGCAGGCTGGGCCAAGCCCGTGATCGCGTCTATGAACTTTCGATGGAAGACGACGCGGACTGGAAAGTCGTGGACGCCTATCTGTCCACTGACAGCGATCCAATGCCTGCATCGAGGATCGCGACAGAGATGGCCAAGCGGGCCTAGGAGCGGACATTGCCAAAATTCCAACCGCCCGTCGTTCCCGGCCAGACCGCCGTCGATAAAGACGGCGAGCCCACATTCGCCTTTAAGCGATGGCTTGAAACCGTACAGCAGTGGCTATCAAATAGCGGTGCCCCAAAGACCAGCACATCGGCGGGAACGCCGCTACAGATTCAGGGTATTGAAACGGATGGCGTTTATTTGTACGTCTGCACCGCCCCAAACACATGGAAGCGTATACCGTTGAACTCGTTCTAATCCGCATTGTTGCGGACGAGTGCGACATTAGCGAAGCACAACTGTCGCCAGCAACTGAGATCGATTCACTGGACATCGACTCGCTCGATTTTCTGTGCCTCCTGACGCGGGTCCGCGAAGAAATCGGACCAATTGACACACGAATCGCGGTCACGAAGAAAACCATCGGGGAACTCGCTCAAGCGATCGTGAATTGATTACGTTCCAGACGGAATCCTGGCGCGAGCTCGCGCATGATGCCGCAAAAGAGATTTTCCCTCGGCATTGGCGGGAACTGGCGCTCGACCAGGACAAGATCAAGCTCAATCCCGACCATGAACTCTATGCATCGTGCAACGAAAAGGGCGCGCTCCATGTCGTCGTCGCCCGAGATGCGGGCAAATGTATCGGCTACATCTACTTCTGGACCATGCCGCACCCGCATTACAAAGACTCCGGCCTCCAGGCTTCGACGGACGCTTTCTACCTACTCCCGGAATATCGCCGAGGAAGCATCGGCGTTCGCATGTTGATTGCGGCGGAAGATTCATTGCGAGCGCGCCGCGTGGTGAAGGTCTCCATCAGTTCCAAAGTCCACGAGGATCATTCCGCCATTTTTGAAGCGCTCGGCTGGCACCTAACAGACAAGATGTACGCAAAACTTCTATGAGCATAGCTGCCACAATCGGAGCGGTGGGTGCCATCGGCGGCGGCGTAGCCTCGGCTGTTGGCTCATCGAGCGCGGCAGGCGCGCAAGCTAGCGCTGCGGAGCAGGCGCAGCAGCTCCAAGCTCAGGAAGCCCAAAACGCCCTCAACTTCCAGGAGCAGCAGTGGAACACCCAGCAGCAGAACATGGCCCCTTGGCTGTCTGCGGGCAAAGGCGCGCTCACGAACCTGCAAGCCATTCTCGCGCAGCCAGGTCAGGGTTGGAATGAGACGTTCACCGCACCGACGGCCGCCGAAGCGGCGCAATATCCCGGCTATCAGTTCCAGCTGAGCCAAGGCGAAGGCGCGCTACAAAACTCCGCCGCAGCAAAAGGCGCTCTCTACTCCGGCAATACGCAGGAAGCACTCGCCAACTACGCAGAGCAAGCGGGCCAATCCGACTACAACAACGTCTACAACCAAGCTTTCCAGCAGTATCAGCAGCGGTACGGCGAATATGGGAACCAACTCAGCCGTCTGTCCGCCCTCGCCGGAGTCGGGCAGACGGCCGGCACGACGCTTGGCCAGGAAGGGCAGAGCGCCGCGAACAACATCAGCAACACCTTCCTCACTGCGGGCGCCCAGCAGGGACAAGACATTCAAAACGCCGGAGCCGCAACCGCATCGGGTTATGCGGGCATGGCGAATGCTTTCGGCGGGGCATTGAGCGGCAGTACGAACAACATCATGAATATGCTCATGCTCCAAAAGATCTTGGGCGGTGGCGGCGATACCGGATCATGGGCATAAATTGATACCCAACGTCAATTTCAATCCCAGCTTTGCGAACCTCGCGGCGCTGCGAGGCATGGGCGGATTGCCGCACCCAGTGCGGCCAGGACCAACTCCGACGCCTGATCCGGTCGGGCCTGGCCGTTTTATGCCTGCCCCGACACCCAGTAGCTTCAATCCCGGCGCCGGAGGATTTCCGGGACGGTTTCCGATGCCCGGCCCCCAGCCGATTGGCCCAGGACAGATGGCGTTTCACCCTATGAATAATTTGCTGGCATTGCAGCAACTGTTCGGTCGAGCGAGAGGAATGTAATGTCATCCATTCCCCTGCCAGCCCTGTCCATTCGCCCTCCCCAAGAGCCTGACCTTGCTGGAAATGTAGAGCGGTTGATGGCCCTGAAATCCATGCTGGGCAGCCAGCAAATGCAGCAGCAGGACATCGCGCTCAAGCAGCAGCAGGTCCAGGACCAGAAAACGGTCATGGGCTACCTTCAGCAGAATCCGGGAAGCACCTTCGGGGATGCCGCTGACGCGCTCAAGGGCAAGATTTCCCTGCCCGCCTACACGAACCTAGTCGATACCGACGCGACGATCCGCCAGAAGCACGCGGCCGCGACCGATGCAGAACTGAAAAACTTCCAGGGCGTCCATGACGCGCAGCAGAAGATTTACAACAACGTCGCCAACCTTTCCGACGAGGACTTGGCAAAGCAATGGCCGTCCATCGCGCAAGAGTTCAACAGCATCCCCGGCAACACTGCGAAGGTTGATCCAAATCAGCCGCTAACAGGCCAACAACTTCAGCAGCATGGGGCAATACTCGGGCTCCAGGAAGCCTATCTCAAGCAGGAAGCTGACAAACGAAAAGAGGTAGCGGAGACGGCTGAAGCGCAGAGCAAGGGCGCTGAGGCAGCAAGTGGCGCATCCAAGAATCAAGCCGAGGCCCTCTGGTACAAGCAGCATCCCGAAGCTGGAGCGCCCGGCATCCCAGCGGAAAACATCAGCGCCGCCGACTGGCTGGCAAAGAATCCCGGCAAGACCTTCAGCGACTACACGGTTGCGATGAAAAAGATCGTGCCGGCCTACAACTTTAGCCTGCAAAATAATAGCGGAGCTGGTCAACCCGCTGCTAATGTGGCAAAGCAATTTGGAATGACGCCTGAAGCGTTCGATCAGGCCGCAGAGAAGTACTACCAGACCGGGAATCTCCCAGCCATCGGACGCGGCACCGCAGGTCCGGCACTCCAAAAAGCGATTATGAATCGCACGGGCGAACTGCATCCGGGGGCGAGCCTTGCTGCCGGCTCGGCAGAATATGCGGCTAATAAAACATCGCTCGCATCCCTACAAAAGAACTTCGATCAAGTGACGGCCTTCGAGAACACCGCAGGAAAGAACCTAGACACCTTCCTCGGCACGGCCAAGAAAATCGTGGACTCTGGCTCTCCGCTCATCAATAGGCCGCTTCGCTCGGTTACGCAATCCGTTGCGGGCAGCGAGAACATGGCAGCATTCGATGCGGCGCGCACGACGGCGCTAACGGAGATCGCAAAAGTCCTGAACAGCTCGAACGCTTCAGGCGTGCTTTCCGACTCAGCACGTTCCGAAGTCTCAGGTCTCATCGGGCCGGACGCCACGTTGAAGCAGATTTATTCCGCCGCGAACATTCTCAAGCAGGACATGGGCAATCGTCACCAGTCTTATCAACAGCAGATCACCGACATCCAAGGACGCATGGGCGGAAAGGCGAACGCCAGCGGCGATCCCTCCAATTTCAGTGTGACCGATCCTCGGGGGAAAGTTCACTACTTCCCAGACCAGCAGTCCGCTGACAACTTCAAGAAAGCGGCGAACATTCAGTAGTGCCAAACGGCAACGGGCAGACAATCGACTATGACGCCCTAGCCCAGCAGCACGGGGCTATCAGCGCGGGTCAGCCGATCGATTACGACGCGCTTGCGCAGCAGCACGGCGCGATCCATGAGAGTGCGGATTATGGCAATTCAGGAGGTTCTTTCCGCACCTTGAACCCAGCGGAAATTGACGCTCAGATCAAAGCGAATCCCTTCCGAGCCCTCCAAATCCCGTTCGAGCAATTAGGTGCGACGGCCAATCGGGCACATGACGCCCTGGCCGACCAAATGCTCAATGATGCGGCTAAAGGAAAAGGCATCAGCAAGGCCGACTATGTGAAGTCCTTTCTGCTGGGCAGTGGAGCAGACGCGGCACGGATGACGGCCGGCGCGGCCTCGCCCACTGGCGTAGCGGGGGGCCGCGCGGCCGCCCCCCCACCACAAAGTTTTGGGGGCCGACGGGGAACGCCCGGCGG
>VFSW01005049.1_pt1 | contig 19600 bp, 18 predicted proteins | sample 5358111 | NCBI WGS metagenome assembly VFSW01 (sample SAMN11554181, study PRJNA540505) | mine drainage metagenome | isolation source: sediment from site ElyBrook_90M | place: USA: Ely Copper Mine, Vershire, VT | collected 2017 | reverse complement strand
CTATCTGACTAGATTAGTGTAGATTTATTTTACTTGAGCCTTATAGTATCCAGGTTCATAGGCGCTCTTCCTTCAACGTGAAGCCTTCCTCCAAGAGCCCTTGCAAGCTCCTCGCACCTGCTCTCCTCCCCGTGCATCGTGAAGATCTTCTTCGGCGAGGGCTTTAGGTTTTCTATGTAATTTAGGAACTGCCTCCTATCGCTGTGCCCTGAGAATCCATCTATGGTCTCGATCTGCATCTTTATCGCTATAGGGACCAACTTTCCGTTCTCGTCTGGGAGCACGACCTCAGATGCGCCGTTTTGCACCCTCCTTCCCATGGATGATGTGCTGTTGTATCCTACGAATATCAGCTTGTTCTTCGGATCTGGAGCCATTTCCTTGAAGTACTCTACGCTCACTCCGCCGTTTAGCATTCCCCCGCTTGCAAGAATTATCGCAGGGCCCTTGTCCATTATGCTCGACCTCTCGCCCTTTGCAATCTCGAATATCTCGCTCTCGAAAGGCGAGCGGTTGTTTAGTATCCTCCTCTCAAGGTTCAATTTGAGATACTCAGGGTACGCTGTGTGTATCGCGCTTGCCTCGAGTATCATGCCGTCTAGGTAAACCGGAACGTCAAGCTTGTAATTGGAGTTTGCCGTGAGATAGCTCTCAAGCACTAGCATCATCTCCTGCGCCCTTCCGGTGGATATTACTGGGATTAGGACCTTTCCGCCTCCCTGTATCGTCCTCTTGATCGAGTCCATCAGCTCGAGCTCCTCGTCTTGTCTCCTTGCGGTTATGTTGTTGTTTCCTCCGTATGTGCTCTCTATGAATAGCGCATCTATTCTCGGGAACTTGGTGTCAGCCATGTCAAGGAGCTTTGTGAAGCCGTACTTCATGTCCCCAGTATATACTATATTGTATAGTCCTTCGCCTATGTGCAGATGCAGCTGAGAGCTTCCGAGTATGTGGCCAGCATTGTGGAGGGTGAGCTTTATCTCGTCGGTCACGTTTGTGACTTCCCCGTAGTCCCTTGTGATCATGTGCATTAGCATCTTCTTAACGTCCTTCTCGTCGTATAGAGGGGTTCCCCCGCTTCTTTGGACAAGCTTTATGTAGTCGTATAGCAAAAGCGCGGCAAGGTCCCTTGTCGGCGGCGTGCAGTACACCGGCCCCTCGTATCCATACTTGAATAGGTATGGCACGAATCCTATGTGGTCCATGTGCGCATGCGTTAGTATTATCGCGTCTATGTCGTTCATGGTGACGTTCGCGCTGTCAAGGTACGGGAACGCCTTGTTCTCATCATCGGTTACAGCGTCGCTTCCCTTTATGCTAGGCTCTGGGCTTATCCCGCAGTCTATGATTATCTTCGAGTGGTTTGTCTCAAGAAGCATCGAGCTCCTTCCGACCTCCTTGAATCCGCCAAGCGCGGTGGCCTTTATCCACTCGCTCTTCCCTATCGGCTGGTTTATCTTCTTGCCTACGCTTGTCAAAAACTTCTTCCTAAAAGCGCTCTCCTTTACAAGCATCTGCCTAACTCCCTTTATGACGTCGCTGTTCATCGTCGGGGTACGCAGCACTTTTGGCACCCAGTTTGTCTGCACCACTATGGACTTGAGCGTGGACCCGCTCTTTCCGATTACAAGCCCGGGTTTTAGAGCCTCGATGTAGACCTCTCCGAACTCAGATACGAAGTTCACGTTGCTGACTCCGGCATCAGGAGGTATTATCGTCTTGATTATCTCTATTGCCTTGTCCGCTGCCATTAGTTTTGCGCTGTCGCTCCTGACAATTAGCTTCTTCTTCACAGTGGCGGATATGTTTCTTATCACGCTCTCATCAGTGTAGAGCAGAGGTATGTTGCTTACGTATATGGCTATGTCGGGCCCTTCGTATGCCGCCTTGACAAATCCAACGTCTGCAGGAACCATCTTTGCTATTTTCTCCAAAAGGTCTGTTTCTTCTTTCTTTTCTTCGTTCAATCCATCACATAAAAAACGTCGTGTAGCCTATGCTATCCACTAGTTTGCTTTCAAAATTATACTGCTAGTTCTATCTTTCACTATTACCAGCGTTATTTCGCTGAGAGCAATTTATCAACTTCCGCGCCATAATATTCCTTGTAGCCGCTCTTTGTGATCACTGCTATTCGGATATTGTTTCCCGTAGCTGAATCTCTCTTCATTGCTATCTTTAGCGCCTTGACGGCGTCCTTGACGCCCTCTTGGGTCGTCTTCTCCTTCTTGTAAACATCTTCAAGGTAACCTAGGGCTGTGAGCGAGCCGCTCCCTGTCGCAGTGAATGTAGGCTCCTTTGAGTATCCTCCTGCAAGGTCGAGGTTGTATATCTCAGGCACATCGCCATTGAGACCTGCTATTATTAATTGAACATAGTACGGCATGTACTTGTTCTCCTGGAGTATTAGCGACATGAGAGATGTTGCGGATGTTGGAGACAGTGGCTTGTTCTCGTTCATCTTGTAGAGCTCGTTTTGCACCTTCATTATCTTTACCAGATATTCTGCGTCCCCGACAGCCCCTGCTATCGTCATCACAAGGTTCTTGTCTATCTTGTTTACCTTGACCGCCTCTGTGCTTGCTATGAACGTGTCCATCGTCGCCCTTGAATCTGCGCCTACAACCACTCCGTCTGCGCATGCTATCGCAACAGTAGTTGTACCCTTCATTGTGCTGTCCACTATGTCTTTGTATTCCTTCATCATGATCACCTATATTTGATAAATTCAAAAAGCAAAAAGGCTTCCTAATCAAAATGAATCGATCAGGATTCTATTAATAATCCACCATTACCTATAAAATACTTGCTGCTTTCGGCAGGCTCAGCGTATGCGAAGTTGTCGTGCACCTGCGTTATCTTCACCTTGTAGACCTTTCCAAGCCTGGTCTTCGAGTTCTTTATGAAGACTATGCAGTCCTTCACCTTCCCGATTCCGTGCCCGTGTGTGTTCTTTGCGTCCACTTTTACGTCGTATAGTTCGCCCTCTGCTACGACGCAGTTCTCATTCTCCATTTTCCCATCTCTCCCAATTTTTTGTGTTTCCTGCCCAGAAATCCCAAAATTTCTGACTGAAATAAAACTTTCGCCAAATTCAATGTTATGGTTGATTGTAGCTATTTAAAGGTTGTGTACACATTTTGGTTTGACGTAGCAAAAAAAACCTTTTTAGATGTACCGAATGAAAATAGATTCTACAAATAAAATCAGTGCCTAATTTTTCAGTCGTTTTGCGGCAGTTATTTTGTTGCATTCACAGTTATGTTCTCGATTCCGTAGTTTATTGTTGTGTTGCTCTCGTTTACATATGCGCTCTGCCCGTAGAAGACAAGCTCGTTTAGGCCTTGGCGCAATGTCATGTTGATAGTGTAGCCTTGCGGAGTGGTGTTGAGGTTCTCCTCGTCTATTATGTTCTGCGGAGTGTTGAGGATCATCTCGAGCCTAGATGGCGCACCGTAGCTCATCGCCGAGAAGCGCATAGTGACATTTGTCTGATTCGCGGGCGCGAAGATCATCATGCCCCTTGCCTGCGGACCCCACCACATCGATGCAAGCGTGGCATTGCAGTTGTACGGGCTCGGGCACAGCGAGAATCCGGGAGTCCATGGGAAGGTAGTGTATGCTACAAGGTGCTTGCCAACGTTTTGCGTGAGCGCATTTGATGTGGAGAATATTATGGTAGTGTTGTCCTGGTATACGGGCACGCCGAAGAGAGAGTAGAGGTAGTTGTATAGCACAGATAGCGAGGATGTGTTGTATGCAGACCTGCTCGCACCTACAAAGTGTATGTTGTACTCTGCAAGCAAAAGCAAATTCGCGTTGCTGACATTCTCGAGTATAGGAGAAGGATAGATGAATCCGTATCCCTCCTCAAGATAGAGCGATGACAATGAAAGCGGAATGACCTCGGCGGTAAGCAACTGGGTAGAATTGGTCCTGCTGGTGTACCCTCCGACCATTGGCTGGTGGAACGCGCTCTGGTAGTACTCCGCCATTCCAGGATACAGGGCGGGATACGTTATGTTTGGTAGATTTGGAAGTACCATCACCGTGAAGTTCCCTTTCAAGGCCCCAAGCTCTTTGTAGCCAAGCGGGATCTGCGCGTTTATGAACATCGCGTGCGCAAAAGCGGGTGTAGTTATTCCTACATATTCTATTAGTATTATTATGCCAAGCCCGACTGTCAGGTAAGTTGCCATGTTGGACTTTGAGATCCCTTTTATCTTTTCGTGATCAAAGATCTCCTTTGCGCCGATTGCAGCGAGTATGCTGAGCGCGACTGTGAAAATGAGGTCGAATCTTCCAGGTTCCCTTACAAGGTTGAAGAGCGGAACCTTCGAATAGAGAAGGTAGAGACCAGGCACAGAGCTTACTGACGAGGCTGTTGAGAATTGGATGTATGGGCCAAGTGAGAGCCACAGGAATATTATCCCTATGAACAGCCATGGCGCGGCCTTGCTCAGATGCTCTTTCTTCCAGTCGTATGCTATGCCAACCGCTGCAAGTATTGCTGCTATTATCCCGATGTATGCGGTTCTTTCCGTTGGATCTGGGGAGAAGATCGATCCTGATCCCGCAGATAGGTTTGAGAACTGGTTGTTGAAGGAGCTTGGAACTATGTATGAGAGTATGCTCTGGCTCCATATCTCGTTGTACTGAACCGATGATTGCTGCGATGCAGATGCAAGAGCTCCGTAGTGGTTGATTCCGTATAGTATCGAGAGAAAGAATGGTGAGCCTATGATTGCGATAAGCAGTATCATTGCGCCAAATGATGCAGCGAACCCCTTGTTTAGGACGCTCGATCGCCTCTTTGTCGCAAGATAGTACAAGAGCAAGAAGAACGTTAGCACCACAGTGATTATTCCCTGCTCCACATCGCCCATGAACGTCAGGAGTATGAAGCTCACTGCAGCGATAGCTGCATATTTTAGGCTGAACTTCTTGTGCTCAATCATCTTGAGGAAGAATAGTATGTAAAGTGGCAGGAACTCGATTGTGGTCCAGTTTAGATGTCCGTATGATTGCGCAACGTGCATTGGGCTGAATGCGAATATGAGCCCTGCGAGGAACGCCGCATACTTGTTGTTTGTTATGTGGTCTGCAAGCAGGTACATGAAGAGTCCCGCAAGCGCGAAGTCAAGGAAGAATATTATGTTGTATGCAAATGGCAGGCTTACGAACTGGAACGGAGCGCTTATGATACCTGCAATTGGAGTGAGTGTCTGCGTAGCGAGGCTTGCACCTACAGGATAGTACAATAGGTTAGTGTAGTATGGGGATGTGTGGAGAACAAATAGAGAGTAGTTGACCCACCACAGATTCCACATTGTCTGGAAAACGTCGCCGCTTCCATTGACCACAGTGGTTGTGAGATTTAGTGTCAGTGGCCAGAAAAGTATAAGTGTTATTACAAGATAGATCGCTGCTATCTTTAGATACCTGAGATATTTGCTGCGATTTGAGCTGTTTTTTTCTGCTGCTTCGCTCGTCTCCATCAAATCAGTTCACAAATCTTGAATCGTTAAAATTAATAAACTCATGCATCTGCTCATGATAGTTTCAGTGACGGCTGGTTGCACTGGAGGCTGTTTGCCTGCCCGTATATGTGGATCTGCACCAAGTAGCTGCCCTTATCAAAGAACCTGGAAGGCGCCTCGCCCATGCAAGAGCCGTTGTATTGTATGAAAGATGAAACATATGTCGTATTGGTGGAGTTGAATGACTTTATGGTGTATCCAAGTGTCGAGTTTGGGCCCTCTATCGAGCGCAGCGTTAGATTGCCGCCAGACCAGAAGCATGCAGCGCTTGCCGATGTCTTGTTCGCAGGAATGGTCACCGTGAAGTTAGCGCATTGCTCCAAGGTGTTTGTCGGTATTGTAGTATAGATCGTGCTGGTAGTAGTTGTTATGGAGGTTGTTGGTAGAGAGGTCGTGGTTGGGGATGGTGCAGCGACAATCAGATACTGGTAAGCATAATAGGCGGCTATCACTGCGAATATTGCAATTGCGATTGCTATGTAGGTTTTGTTGGTTTTGGGCATTGCCTGCGGTATCGCGCTATTTTCTTCCTTTGCTTCCATATCGCTTTTCTAATCTGCATGAATGTATTAATAAGCTTGTTTGGATAATTAGAGTAGGAGTTTTCGTATGGAATTCACCGACGACTTTGGTGTTGGAAACAGCGCTGCGCGAATGCTATACTCTCTATTTGTCGGAAAGTTCTTGGGGGCGGCATTGACTGCGCTCACGCTGATCATACTTGCAAGGATCCTTGATCCTGCAGGCTATGGAATTTACACTGTTGCGGTGAGCTTCTCGACATTGCTCTCGATAGTCGCGCCTTTCGGGATCAATACATACCTGACAAAGTATCTTGCAGAGGCCACCACCAGAAAGGAGGCGCTGCAAATTGCAAGCATAGTCACAGACGCGTATTTTGTAATTATAATAGTCGCCATAGCATTTGCTGCGATGGGGGTATTGATGAGCGGGTATGCTGCACATAACATATTCTCCAATGTCCCGGTAAACGACCTCGTCATAGCTTCCGTAACGGTGTTCTTTGCGACGATATTTCTTGTATCCTACTCCGCCCTTGTAGGCCTTGGGCGAGGAAGGGATGCATCGCTTGTCACCGCGCTCACAGCGCTGATACTCCTTGTTGCAAGCGTGTCATTGGTTCTGCTTGGATACGGGGTGTACGGGGCGATGATAGGGCTGCTGATAAGCGATGTGTTTGGATTCGTGGTAGCTACATGGATGGTCTATGCAGACTTGATAAAGCAGTGGTCGTTTAGGTTCACGAGAATAAATGTGCCGCACATAACCTCGATACTCAAGTTCTCGCTTCCACTTGCAACAAACAACATACTCAGCACCGGAGGGATAAACTACTTCTCGGTGCTGCTGCTTGGCGCGCTTGCCAGCGCTGTCATAGTTGGGAATTACGGGGTGGCGTTCAAGGGATTTAGCCTGATGGTGATATTTTACAGCACCATGACCACGGTGCTTCTTCCTGCCATAACAAAGGCCCTTGCAAAGACCAATGACAAGAGAAGGGCAGAGGAGATATACAACAAGACGATGCTCTATTCGATGCTGCTGAGCCTGCCAGTGATAATATTCATGGGCGTCTTTTCCACCCAGATAGTCGACGTGCTTATATCAAGCAGCTATTCGTCTGCCCCGTTCTATTTGTCATTGATAGCAGGAGGGGTCATAATAGATTTCATAGGACTCTACACAACAAGCTTCTTCACGGCAGGGGGAGAGGTGTACAAGGTTCTCAAGTACACGCTCGTGTCCACAGGGATAGAGATAATCTCGCTTGTGCTTCTAGTTCCGCAGTACGGCGCTGTTGGGGTCATACTTGCGATATTCTATTTTGGAAATATAGCAGATGACATAATGTATTGGTATGGGATGAGGAGCGCATTTGGAATCAAGCCGGATTTCTGGCTTTTCGTTAAGGTCATGCTTAGCGGGTTTGTTCTGTTTTTGCTCTTCGAGGCGATAAACATAGCCAACCTATTCGGGTCGGCGCCGTATATCAATTTCGCAATAGACATAGTGCTGTGCATATTTGTGCTGGTGTTCGTTGCGCCTGCGCTCCTGGTGGCGCTGAGGCTTGCAGACAAATATATAATAGCGGACATAAAGAAGTCTACTAGGGCGATTCCGCTGGTTGAGCCGTTTGCAAACTTCATACTCAATTACATGATCGCGGTAAACAAGTTCATTTGGAGATGATTCATGGAGTTCGGATACAAGAGCGACAACATCAGGGACCTTGGGATAAGCGCTGGGGGAGTCGCCTCTTTTGTGCTGATGGGCAAGATAATATCCGTGATACTAGGCGGCGTAAACTTCATACTTATCGCAAGGCTGCTTGGAGCAAGCGACTACGGGCTCTATACCCTTGCCGTTGGGCTCTACGGATTGTTTACCACGCTTGCGGCCTTCAACATAGGAGCATATTTCAACAAATTCATACCTGAGATGGCTGCAAGGAAGGATCACGAGCACCTATCCAAGCTTCTTGGGAACGGATTTGCGCTATCGTTGCTTTTGGGGCTCATATTCACTGCGATAGGGTTCGCTGCGATAGGCATCATCAACAATTCCATATTCCACAGCACGGGGACATACGTACTGGTTGAGACCGCGTCGCTTGGGATATTGGTTGTGGCAGTGTGGAACATAGTGTACAACGCGCTGATAAGCTTTGGCGATGGAAGGCATGCGGCGATTGCGAGCATAGTCGGGTCCTTCGTGCAGGCTGCGGTAAGCATAGGATTGGTTGTGTACGGATTCGGAGTCGAGGGAGCGTTCCTTGGGATATTCGTTGGGCTTTCGTGCGGGGCGATATACGGGATTATTTATGTGCTCAAATACAGCAGGATAGTCTTGGATCTAAAGTACCTTGGCGAGAAGGCAAAGGAGATGCTCTTCTTCTCCATGCCGCTTACAATATCAAACATACTAAGCGGTTTCATAAGCAATTTCGCAGTTTTGTTTTTGGGGATCTTATTCGCATCCAGCATAATCGGGTCTTTCGGAGTCGCAAACAAGATAGGGAATTTGATGGACATAATAATAGGATCCATAAGCGTGGTGCTGATCCCGATGTTCGCATCTGCGTACACAGACATATCCCTATCAAAGCACGTTGGCAGGCTCTATGATTACTCCATATATTTTGGATTTCTCTTCGCAACTCCGATGATAGTCTACATCATAGCGTACTCGACCCCAATAGTCTCGGTCCTGTTCTCATCGTCTTATACTAGCACCATCCAGGTGCTCAACATTCCTTTCGTAGGGAACGTGGATGCGGGCACTCCATTCTTCATATCGATGATGGGCGTTGGGATACTGATAAGCATAATAGGAGCATTCGGAACCGCGCTTGCTACAAGCAAGGGAGACGTGGGCAAGGTTCTCGAGTACTCTGTGATACTTTTTGCGGTGCAGCTAATATCGATATTGGCGCTTGTGCCAGCATATGGGATAGTCGGGCTTATATTCTCGATATTTTTCATAAATAACATACTTGCGATAGCGCTCTACTACAATTACGTGAAGGCAAAGCTCAAGCTCAAAGTCGGATACAGCGTAGGCAGGGTGCTGTTTGCAAACCTTGTGCTGCTTTTGTTGCTCTTCGGCGTGCTTTCGCTGAACATCAAAGGATTAATCGGCATACTCGCAGGGGCGGTAGCGGTTGTAGTGGCATATCCCCTGATACTGAGCCTTAGCGGGGCGATAAAGCGCTACGAGCTAAATCTCCTTAGGCAGATAGTCAATAAGATGCCGTTCTTCAATATGCTGATAATACCGTTCATAGATTACGCGGGCATGTTTGCAAGGAAGTGATTTTTTGGGATACGACGATCTGACCATTGTGCTTCCTACCCTAAATGAAGAGGAGAACATAGGCAAGATAATAGAGGCTTTGGTTAGAGCGTACCGTGGCATAAGCATAATCGTGGCAGACGACGGCTCCAGCGATTCTACAAAGAGCGTCGTCAAAAAACTCTCATCGAAGAACAGGAGGATAGTATTTTTGGACAGGAAGATGAGCAAGACCAAGGGACTCACTGCGAGCGCGATTGAGGGAATAGAAAAAAGCAAAACAAAGTATGTCATAGTCATGGACGCGGACCTTCAGCATCCGATAAGCGCGATATCCCAGATGAAGGAGAAGCTTGAGGCAGGAAACGACATAGTGGTGGCGGTAAGGGAGGATGTGAAGGATTGGGAGCTTTACAGGAAGATGATATCCAGGGCGCTCATATATTTGGGATACTCTCTCCTGGTGGTACGCGGGAAAGAGGTGTGCTCGGACATATTCTCCGGGTACTTTGGCGTAAAACGCAACTTCTTTGTGAAGGTTCAATCCAGCAATAGGCGAAGATTTGTAGGGGAGGGATACAAGATACTCTTCGATTTGCTAAAATGCCTAGACAGCCGCAGCGTCAGCATAGCTGAGGTTCCGTATACGTTCAACTCAAGGAAGGCTGGCAGATCTAAGGCCGGAACAAAGCAGTTCGTTGCCTTGCTAAAATCATTCTTTTCCTAATGAAGCATTTATCAGTCCGGAAAAGAGCGGGGCAGGAGCGCTAAGCCTTGATTTTAGTTCCGGGTGTGCCTGGGTGCCTATCCCAAATCCACTCTTCCATTCTATCATCTCGACGAGTTTGCCGTCCATTGTGGTGCCGGATATAACAAGCCCGTTCTTCGAGAGGATTTTCCTGTATTTGTTGTTGAGTTCGTATCTGTGCCTGTGCCTCTCGGATATCTTGCCCTTTTTGTATGCTTTGTATGCCACGGTGTTCTTGGATGAGATCTTGCAGTCCCACGCACCAAGCCTCATCGTGCCGCCCTTTCCCTTGACGTTCTTTTGGGACTGCATCAAATCAATGATTTTGTAGCGCGTCTTTTCATCGAATTCGGAAGAGTTTGCATTCTTTAGCATGCACACGTTCCTTGCATACTCTATCGCCATAAGCTGCATTCCGAGGCAGATTCCAAGCATTGGTATTGAGTTCTCCCTTGCGTACCTTATCGCGCTTACCATTCCTTCGATCGCCCTGTCCCCGAATCCGCCAGGTATTATTATCCCGTCTGCATCCCTTATGAACGATGCAACATTGGCGTCGTTTATCTTATCTGAGTCCACCCAGTTTATCTGAGGCTTCACGTTGCGCGCAGCACTTGCGTGTATCACTGCCTCCTTCACGCTTGCATACGAATCCTGAAGCTCCGTGTATTTTCCCACTATTGCTATCTTCACGCTGCCCTTTGGGTTGATTATCTTGTTTACTTGCTCCTTGAACTTTCCGAGTTTCAACGCGTTTATCTTCCTGCCGAATCCCAGCTTCTTTAGCAGCAGCCTGTCGAAGTTCTGGTCTATTAGATGCAGCGGCAATTCGTATATAGAGCTTGTATCCTGGTCGTCTATTATGTGTTCTATGTCCAGGTTCGTGAACATCGCAAGCTTTCGCTTCACCTTGGGCTCGAGCTTCTTTTTGCTCCTGCACACAAGGAAGTCCGGCTTTATCCCAAGCTGCATGAGAGACCTAAATGCGAGCTGCGTCGGTTTTGTCTTTTGCTCTGAAGACGGGCCTATCTCCGGGACGTATGTGAGGTTTATGAAGACAACCTCGTGCTTTAGTGAGAGCTGCCTCATCGCCTCTATGAAATAGTTGTTCTCTATGTCGCCTACTGTGCCGCCTACTTCTATCACAAGGACGTCGAGCTTGTTCTTTGTAGCCACATTCTCTATTTTGCTTATTATCTCGTTTGTCAGGTGCGGTATTATCTGGACATCCTCTCCAAGGAAGTCCCCTTTTCTCTCCTTTGCCGTCACTATTCCGAATACCTTCCCGCCTGTTATGGACAGCTCTCCGTTGAGATCCTTCTCCAAAAAGCGCTCGTACATTCCAAAATCCATGTCGAGCTCGCTCTTGTCGTCAAGCACAAATACCTCGCCATGCCTGTAAGGATTCATCGTCCCGCAGTCGTAATTTAGGTATCCGTCGAACTTTATAGGGAATACGTTGTAGTCGTAGAAGTCGAGTATTTTCAGTATAGAAGAAGTGACGACGCCCTTTCCGAGCCCGCTCATTAGTGAACCTAGGACAACAACAAATTTCGTCTGCATATTCTATATAGGAAAGATAGCTATTAAAAACTTTTTAGCAGCGAATGACCTGCGCGCTATATTTGTTTTGAAGAAACATTGAACTTTCCAGATGGAAGCGATTGCATTATTGAATCTATGTCAGGCGATTTGAAGAAGTTGGCAATCTTCTTTGCTGCATCGGATTTCTTCGAGTTCCCTATCCTTACGCTAAGGAATTTCTTGGCGTTGATGGATTTACAGGTGAGGGACGGGGTTATTGCAATGTATGTCTTCCCTTCGGGCTCTATCTTTCTCTCGAATGCGCACATTTCAAGAGAGGTGTTCCTATACCATTCCCTTTCGCCTTCCAATAGAAAACTTCCTGTTCCCAAAGAGCCCTTTTGCTTTGATTTGCTTACCTGTTCCCGTCTCATTGCATATACGTTTGTTACAGCGGATCCCTGCTCCCATGCTCTTGAGTGGCATGCTGCAAACTGCGCGACTTCCATCTTGCTCTGCTCGCCTGCACTCTTGCCGCCTTTTAGTATTATTACGGATGCGCCGAACACGTCTGCGTGAAAGAACAGATCTGTGTCGTCGAAGTATTTTGAGTTGAGGGTCTCGTTCTGCATGGCGTCCTTCCCCCCTATCGCTAGAAGGCCCTCGCTCGTGAAGAACCACCTAAACTTCTCGTACCATTCCTTCTTTGCGATCTCCTTTATGGTGCTCTTTTGCTCTTTCTCGTAGTTCGACTCCTGCCTCTCCTTTACCCTCTTTTCCAAGTCCTTTATCGTTGCCTGCGCACCTGCCTTTTTGTGCCTTGCTTTCTTTGCCTTGTCGAAGTAGTCCTTCGCATTGTCCTGGGCTGATTTCGTAAGGTCGATTTTAACCTTCATTTTATCAGACTAAGAATCCGATGATTAGAGATATTATGTATCCCAGAAAACCGAGTATCAGTATTCCTATCAACACAACCTTTAGGGTCCTCATGAAGCTCGGGCGAGTGGGCTTGTAGCTTATGCTCAGCACGTGCTTTGACTCGTTGTAGAAGTGCTTTACTTTCTTGTGTGGCTCGAATGCCATTGGAATCGTAATACTAAGCCACTAAGAATTTTTATACGTATCATTCTTTGCGCCAACCAAAATGTGAATCACCTAAGGCAGTAATCGTATTTATATTCTTTTGGTTTGAAAATAAACTAGTACAGGTGAGCTGATGGCGGAGGAGAAGAATTTCATAGATGATAAGCTTAAGCACACGATACTTATGGTAAGGGTTCTGCACCTTCTCAAGACAAACAAGAAGGCGTATCCGTACGATCTCCTAAAGAGGATGAAGGATAAGCGCAATCCCATTTTTTGCGACCTGGACAAGAATGACGTCTACAATGCAATGAACGCTCTGGAGGCGAAGGACCTCATAAAGTACATCAGCGCGAAGGGAGACAAGAAATACTACAAGATCACACTCAAGGGAATCACCCTGCTAAAGAGCTCAAAGCTATTGCTGGTAAAGCACCTTAGGGAACTACAAAAAATGCTTGATGGGAAGTGATATGGAGAAATACGCAGTCCAGCTAATGGACGTGGTGAAGAAGTTCGGCGACTTTACTGCGGTGAACGGGATAAGCCTCAACATAAAGGAGGGAGAGCTCTTCGGGATCCTAGGACCGAACGGAGCGGGGAAGACGACCACGATCAATATGATACTCTCACTTCTTGAACCGACTTCCGGAAAGATAATAATCGGGGGCTTAGACAACAGCAAGCATCTTGAGGCGATAAAGCAGATGCTCGGGCTCATGACGCAGGAGACAGTAGTCGAGAACGATCTTACGGCAAGGGAGAACCTTGAAGTGTTTGCAAGGCTATACCACGTTCCTGCCGACGAGATAGAAGGCAGGGTGGAAGAGGCGCTAAAGGAGGCGGAGCTTGTCGACTTTGCGAACAAGAAGGCCGGCACTTTCTCCGGAGGAATGCAAAGGAGGCTCGCCCTTGTCAAATCGATGATACAGCGGCCAAGGATACTGATACTCGACGAGCCGACAACGGGACTTGACATACAAAACAGGGTGAAGATGTGGGAGCACATACGCGAGTTGCAGCAACGGGGAGTCACCATAATTCTTACAACGCAGTACCTCGAGGAGGCAGACGAGCTGTGCGAGAGGGTTGCGATAATAGACCACGGAAAAATCAAGGCGCTTGGAACGGTCTCCGAACTTAAGAGGCTGGTAGGAACCGGAAGGGTGCTTGAGATAGTGCTTGAGACAAACAGCACTGCAGAGAAAGTTGCATCGATGCTGCATTCGAAGTTTAAGCTAAGCTGCACGGTGAAGGGGGACAAGGTAACCACAACTGTTGAGGCTCACAAAGACGACTTTTTGGCCAAGATAACCGCGCAACTCGACAAATCTAACATAAAAGTGCTCTCCCTTGGGATGCACATGCCGACTTTGGACGACGTCTTCATAAAGCTCACAGGGTCTGGGATGAGGGACACCACTGGAGAGAATGTCAGTGCTATGTCGAAGATGAGATGGGGCAGGGGATAATGGGAGTAGTTTCTGACGCAACAACGATATTCACCAGGGAGATGCTCATCTTCAAGTCCAACCTTAGGGCAAACATAATGAGATCTGTCATGTTTCCTGTCATAATAATAGTGTTCTTCGGGAGCATAGGCGCGACTTTGTCGAACGTGCCGGTTGCCGTAGTGAACTATGCAAACAACCCGCAGTCGCTCTCTTTCATAAATGCATTGCAGTCGCACAACAGCGTTACCGTGAGTACGCTGACAACGCAGCAGGATGCAATGAACATGCTAAGCGAGGGAAATGTCGCAATGGTGATAGTTATACTTCCAAACTTCCCGAGCAATTCCGGATTGACTCCGAACATACAGGTGTATTACAACAATGCGCAGCTCTCGGTTGCACAGTCAACCTTGCCAGTAGTGGAGCAGGCCGCCGCGAATTTCGGCGGAAGGATACAAAACAGCGATGTTGCATACCAGCATCCATCCGGAACCCTCTCTACAGTCTCAGCCGCCCCGACGACGGCCGCAGAGGGAAGCTATAAGGATTTCATAGCGAGCGGGATAATAGGGATGGTCGTCATATTCGGATCGATATTCGGGAGCGGATTCTCGCTCCTAACCGACAAGCAGCTAGGAAACCTAAAATCATTTTTGATTACCCCGATAAACAAGAACGCTATAGTTATAGGGAAGCTCATGTCCGGAGCGCTCCAGGCCCTGCTCTATGCCTCGCTTGCCATGATAATCGCGGTGCTTGACGGAGTCACGATAGCAGGAGGGTGGCTTGCGGTGCCGGTGATCGCGCTTGCCGCAATGATAATGGGAGTCGGGTTTAGCGCAGTAGCAATTATAATCGCAACCAAGGTGAACAAGGTGGAGATATATGCGATTGTCGCACAGGCAACAAGCCTTCCCCTCTGGTTCCTCTCAGGGGGGATAGAGCCGATATCGAGCCTGCCGAACTGGCTGATCGCATTCGCTGATGTGAATCCGGTCACGTATGTCACCGACATAGTTAGGTCTGTGATGCTTTCTGGATCATTCTCGCTATCGATATTGATACCGGATTTCATCATAATCACAATATTCGCGATAGCAATGACACTACTGAGCTTTAGGATGCTAAAGCCCACAATAGGATGACATATTTATGATTAACAAGGTGTGAAATATGAACGCAACAAGAAATTTGCATGGCAATAGCATGATATTGCTAATCGCGGCATTCTCCATGATGCTGATGGTAGGCGCCGCAAGCGCGCAGACAGTCTCGTCCAACGCTGCAACAGACGCCCTATCGGTCACCAATTTAGCCGTCGGACCACAGCCGGTGTATCCTGGGCAGAACGTTACCATAACCTTCGAGCTATACAACTCGTATGGCACATTGACTAATGTCAACCTCGGGCTGCAGGGCTCGTATCCGCTGCTTAACTATTCACCTTCAAGCACTCAACTAATTAGCAGCATCGGGCAGGGAGTGTACGGTGGCACTGGCTCATATTTCAAATACACAGTTCATATTCCAAAGTACACCAGCGCTGGGTCATACACGCTAGATCTTGTTGCAACATACGAAGCAAGCATCACTTCATCCGGAACAACACAGGACGTTGCCTCGGAATCCGAGATACCTATAACCATATATGTGAGCGGAAAGCCGGATGTCGTTCTCAACGCAAATCCCTCAACCTCCATAGTGCCAGGGCAGGCATCAGAGGTCGCGATCACAGGGCTAAACATAGGTACAGACATCGCAAAGAATGTCGGCTTCACCATCCTTAGCAACCCAAATTTCACAGTTGTTGGAACAGACCAGCTCAGCCTTGGGGAGATAGATGCAGGGTCTTCTGCAAGCGGAGATGTTGTGCTGCAGGCGAACAGCACATTAAGCGGCGGCACTCACTACATACCGGTTGTGCTGACATACCAATCAGTGTACGGAGTAAACACTTCCATGACGCTTAACGTGCCGCTTAGCGTTGTGATAAACCAGCCAAACATAGTCGTGAGCGTATCGTCTGCGCAGCCGCAGTTCCTCTATGCAGGCACAAACCAGACGCTTGTTATGTCTATACAAAACATTGGCATAGGCACAGCGAAGAACGTAACTGTTGGTTTCCAGAGCACTCCATACATCAGCGTTGGAGGATCGTCCGCATCGTTCTTCATAGGAAGCCTTGATGCCGGCTCGTCCACTTCCGAGGACGTCTTCATAACAGCAAACAAGAACGCGAATAGCACAAACTACTTGCTGCCCGCGTTCATAACATACAAGAACGCAAACTACCAGCAGACATTCAATGCAACGCAAAATGTCCCGATAAAGCTGCAGCAGGGCGCGATATTCACCGTAGAGAGCGTGAACACGACGCTAAACCCTGGAGCTACATACGTGCCTGTGACATTCGTTGTGAAGAACACAGGCTCCGAGGAGGCTGACGATGTATCCCTGAGCCTGCAGACGGTGTATCCCGTTACCCCGATAAACTCGAATGGGTACATAGCAAAGCTTGCGCCGGGGCAGTCCCAGAGCGTTACATTTTATGTGAGCGTTGATCCGAACGGGAATGGCGGAACATATCCAGTGATACTCTTTGAGCAGTGGACGCAGCCTAACGGCCAGACGACGCAGCAGTACACAAGCTCGCAAGACTACTATGCACCCGTCACAAGCTCGGGATCAGGGCAGAGCAGCATCTTGACATACGTGATAATAATCGTGGTTGTCGTGGCTGCTGGATTCATCTGGATGAGAAGGAGCAGGGGCAAGCAGCAAACAGCAGGTGCGAAGAAGGAGGGAAAGAAGCAATAAGAAAGCAGATAAAATAGGATCAGAGGCTTACTCCGAAGTAGATCCTTGCCAGAGTGCCTATTATCGTAGTTATAACTGCAGCGCCGAATGAGACTGCGAGCATCTCTAGTATCCTTCTTGGTATGCTCTCCTCGCCTATTATGCTTATCACTATTGACGCGATTATCAGGACTATTGCCGTGAGGACCATTGCGATCCCGATGCCAGTGTATCCGTTGAAGCCTAGTGCAAACGGGGCTATCGGCACAAGCGCCCCGAAGAAGTAGAACACTCCAGTGTAGTAGGCCTCGCGAAGCGGGGTCGTTTTGCTCTCTTCATCTTTCTTGCCAGTCTCATGCTCCATGCTTAGCGAGACTATTGCCTGGGATTTTGCGGCAAGATACGCTCCGGCTGCCATGGAGAGCGATCCGGATACGTCCACTATAAGCCCTGCGATTGCGACAAATGAGCTTGACCCTGCTGCCAATGCAGCAAGACCTGAGACCACTGCAAGTATCTCGACAAGGCCATCGTTTAGACCGAAAACTATTGACTTGATGTAGTAGAGCTTCTGCTCGTATTGATGGAGTTCCCTTAGCAGAAGGTTCTCGCTCTTCTTCTCGTTGTTTATTATCCTGAGCAGATTTTTCTTGTTCTTGTTGAATACCTGTTTTTCCATCAAGGCTTCATACTTATGAAGCAAAGACTCCTCCTCGCTCTCTAGCAGCTTTATCATGAATGCTATGCCGAAGAGCGAGCGTATTATCTTGAATATGAATATTGAGAGATTTGGAAACAGCGGCCTTCTCGGCTGCGTCCCGTGTTCAAGCAGCTCCTTCTCCCAGATGTTTCTGTGCTCGAGCTCCTTTAGGCTTAGGTTCGTGAGTATTTTCTTTAGGTCCCTGTCCTTCTCTGAAGCTGCAAGTTTTAGGTAAAGCTCGTAGTGCAGGTATTCGTTTCGGTAGTAGGCCTGCTCTATCTTTATCTCTTTGGCTGTTATTTGCCTGCTTGTCAGCTTGCTGGAGTTTGAATTTTTTTGAGGCATATCATCAATTTAAATAATCCAAAAACGTTATTACTACTGTGGCTGGCAAGTTTAATAATGCTTCATATTCGGGTACGGATTCGTACAGATATGTAGACCAAATGTTCAAATCCAGCAGGAGGATTTTAATCGTCTCGCCATATATAGACGACTACTATGCGAAGTTCATCTCATCGCAGTCTAGGGGAAAGGAGATATATGTAATAACATCGAATCCGCAGCATGGCGCTATGGAGATACTGAAGGGAGCGCGGCGAAGCGCATCGCCGCTTGCGCTTTCCGCAATTGCAATGCTGGGAGGATTTGGATTCCTTGCATTTGCCCACCCCCTGATAGGCACAATGCTTCTGTGCATATCGGTGCTGGCCTTCTACTTCCTGCTCGGAAACAGGCGCGATAAAGGAAATGTAAATTTGAAGGTTCCTAGCAAGTTTGTGCATGCCAAGATGTATATAGGGGAGGAGAGCGCGATTTACGGATCTGCGAATATGACTTACAATGGAATGCACAAAAATGTGGAGCACATAGAGAGGATTGATGATCCGACCCAGATTAAAGAGCTAGAAAATCAATTCTGGGAGATTTGGAAGTCGTTTTAATGAGCTAAATGGTTAGTTTAACAGGCCACTTATGGTTCCGGATGCGAATACTCTTGGTGAATGGCTCCTCATCAGCATGAATTCGTCTCCGACTTCCAGAGATATATCTTTTTCGAATTTTAGAGTTGCCAGATCTCCATCGATGCTTTCTACAGTTGCATCGACGTATGAAAAGTTGGATACGAATCCGTATCTGTCGTTCACATCCACTTTTTGTTTTGTAAAAGCGCTTATGTTGAGCTTTACCTGAGCCTTTCTTGATTTTTTGTACTGATTGCTGAGCAGTATGTCGCCTTTCTCTACTTCGTCGTATTCTATTCCCTTTGCTGCTATGCCCACCCTTACGTATCTTTCTGCTTCCTGCACATCTATATCCTGGCTCTGTATCGACCTCACTACCACCTCCTTTCCAGATCCATGATAGAGCTTGTCGTGGACCTTGAGGGTGCCCTTTGTCACAATTCCAAGCAGGATAGTTCCGACCCCTTTTACAGGGAAGGCCTTGTCTATGTCCACCCTAACTTCCTGATCCGTGTGCTTTGAGTGATGCGACGTGATCTTCTCCAAAACAAGTTCCCTGCCTACAACTTCGGGAGTATTCATGCCTAGGCCAGTTACAAACTGTGATACGTCGTTATCGTCTGTAAGTATCGTCCTTTTGCTTAGAAGAGACGCAGCTACAAGCACCTCCCCGAATGCCTTGTCTACCGTCAAGGTGCTTATTATTATCTGCTCCGCTATAAGCATGGTTTCAGGGAGTGCATAGAATTTGTCTGAGAGGGAGCTTGGGGCTATTGCGACCACTACTGCATCATCGGTTTTGCGGTTGTAGAAGGTTATGCTGTTTTCCGACCCTCTTTTGCCTATGAACTCTGCCAGCTTGGGATCCAGGGGTATTGAAACAAGGTGATTTGACTTCATTTTGGCACTTTTATCTCGTCATTTTATCGAAAATTTGTAAACAAATGTACAGAAAGGTTTAAATATCTATCTTACGT
>VFSW01005048.1_pt1 | contig 19605 bp, 16 predicted proteins | sample 5358111 | NCBI WGS metagenome assembly VFSW01 (sample SAMN11554181, study PRJNA540505) | mine drainage metagenome | isolation source: sediment from site ElyBrook_90M | place: USA: Ely Copper Mine, Vershire, VT | collected 2017 | reverse complement strand
CCAGCAGGCCGAGCCCGATCGCGTCAAGGAACCGCAGCGGCGCTAATTAGAGGGCCGCTGTGGTGCGGCCGCGACGGGCGCGGTCACCACCGGCAGCTCGAGGTAGCTCGCATCGCGGCCGCCGGTCGACACCCGTACGGTGGCCTTGCGGTAATCGGCGGGTTTGGCGAAGAAGATGTTCTCGACGTAGGTTTGCGGATTGCGGTCATACACCGGGAACCAGCTGGACTGCACCTGTACCATGATGCGGTGTCCCGGCAGGAAGACGTGATTCGCCGTGGGCAGGGAAAAGCGGTAGTCCTCCGGCTTGCCCGGAGAGATCGCCTGCGGATTGCTGAAGGAGTGCCGGTAGCGCCCCCGTAGGATGTCCGCGCTGATCATCAGCTGGTATCCGCCGAGTTCGGGCTGCCGACCCATCTCGTCCGGATAGACGTCGATCAGCTTCACGATGAAGTCGCCGTCCGTGCCGGTGGTCGCTGCGACCAGGTTCGCGAGCGGTTCGCCGCTGATCTTGAGCGGCTCGGTGAGCACGGCCGTCGTGAAGGTGAGCACGTCGGTGCGTGCCGCCGCATCGCGCTGGTCGCTCACGAGCCAGGTCTGCCAGGCAATCCGGCCGTTGTCTCCTTCGATATGTATCGGGCGCGGCAGATAGGGCACGGGCTTGGCCGGGTCCGACACGTACGACTCGAACGCCGGCGCGGCCGCCGGTGCGAATCCCAAGCCGCCGGCGGGCTCGAGATAGAGCCTGCGGTGCTCGATGGCGCAGCCGGACGCGCAGCCGGCGGGCCAGCGCGACAGCCGCGACCAGCGATTGGTGCCGGTCTCGAAGGCGGTCACCGGGGCGACGTCCAGGGGCGGCGCGGCGTCCTTCAGGTAATGGTCCAGAAACGGGCGCAACAGGTGGTCGCGAAAATAGGCGGCGGTGTCGCTGCCGAACTGAATGGCGCCGATTCGATCGCCCGCGAGGCGTTCCTGATGGTGGAACCAGGGTCCGATCACGAGATACAGATCGCCGTGATCGGCGCCCGCCGCCAGCAGCGCCTTGTAGACCGCGATGTTGCCGTAGATGTCCTCCTGATCCCAGAGGCTGTGCACCAGCATGGTCGGTACGGTGACGCCGCGCCGCGCGAGCAGCCGATCCACGGCCTGCCCCTGCCAGAACTCGTCGTAGGCCGGATGCGCCATGAGCTTGCCGGCGAAGCCGACCTGCACCAGCCCGTGCAGGCGCGCCATCTCGCCCGCCGAGCCGGCCTCGAGCCAGGTGTCGTAATCGTCGTAGCGGTCCGTCCACCAGTGCAGGACGCTGCCCCGGGTGGCTTCCTGATCGTGAACGTAGGTGAGGCTGTCGAGGCGGAACGCGCCCTTGTGGAACCAGTCATCGCCCATCCAGCCGTCCACCATCGCGTTGATGGGCACGGCGGCGCGCAGCGCGGGATGCGGGTCCACGAGCGCCATCAACGAGGTGAAGCCGTCGTAGGAGATGCCGAGGATGCCCACCTTGCCGTTCGACTCGGGCACGTTATGGACCAGCCAGTCGATGGTGTCGTAGGTGTCGGTGGCGTGGTCGATGCCGGTGTCATTCAGCGGGCCGGCGAGCGGCCGGTTCATCACGTAATCGCCCTCGGAGCCGTGTTTGCCGCGCACGTCCTGCAGCACCCGGATGTAGCCGCCCTCGGTCACCGCCCGATCCACCACGTCCGAGCTGTCGAGCACCGTGGCGAGGTGGGCGCTCGGGTGCGGCGCGAGGCGGTCGGCGGCGCCGTAGGGCGTGCGCGTGAGCAGCATCGGCGCCCTGGCGGCGCCGCGCGGAATGAGGATGACGGTCTTCAGTTTGACGCCGTCGCGCATCGGGATCATGACGTCGCGGCGCACGTAATCGAACGCGTCCACCTGGGCCACGAATTCGTGCGGCGTCTCGTTCTGCAGGGTCACGGCGGCGCCTGCCGCCGCATCGCCCGCCGCGCCCGCCGCGCCCGCCAGCCCGGCGGCGAGCCCCCCCCCCCCCGCCCCCCGCCGCCCCCTGGGGCGGGGCATTTCGCCCCGCCGGGGCCCGGCGCGCCGGGGCGCGCGGCCAGCCGTTGATAGCAGAACCGACGGCATCGGCGCAATCTGCGGGCCGCCTTGCGGGCGGGCGTGCGAGTGGGCATGATCGGAGTGCGGAGGAGGGCTACCCATGAGCGACTCACTGTCCTTCACTGTTTCCGACTCGGTGGCGACACTGACCATCGAACGCGCCGCCGTGAGCAACGCGATCGACATCTCGGTGATCCGCGCCATGCACGCCGCGCTCGACCAGATCCAAAGGAACGACAGCGGAGTCCGCGCGGTCGTGATCACGGGCAGCGATGACGTCTTCTGCAGCGGGCTCGACCTGCATTCCGTGGACATCAAGAGCCAGGAAGCGCGCCAGCGCGCACATTTCGAGATGCGCCGTTTCATGGATCCGCTGATCCTGCGCCTGAGCGGGTTCCGCTATCCCATCGTGGCCGCGGTCAACGGCGCGGCGGTCGGCGCCGGCATGAGCCTCGCCCTCGCGAGCGACATCATCATCGCCGGCGAGAACGGCTACTTTCTGCCGTCCTTCGCGCGGCTCGGGCTGGTCCCGGATGCGGGCATCACCTTCCACCTGGCCCGGCGGATCGGCGGCGGCCGTTCACTCGCGTCGTTGTTGCTCGCGGAGCGGATCGACGCGAAGACCGCGCTCGATTGGGGCCTGGTGTACGCGGTCGTGCCGGCCGGCGAGGTCGCCGTGCGCGCGCACGCGATCGCACATCGGTTGGCCATGGGTCCATGCGCGGTGCTCGGCCAGATTCGCACGTTGCACGCCTCGGCGTTCGACCACTCGCTGCTCGAGCAATTGAAGGCGGAGCGCAGCGCCCAGGAAATGTCCCTCGAATCGCATGATTGCGTCGAGGGCGTCCGGGCCTTCTTCGAGAAGCGCGAACCGCATTTCTCGGAGCATTGAGGGCGCGCGGCGCGCCCGCCCTCAGCGAAGCAGGGTGCGCCGCAGCGCCGCGATGTCCTGCGGCGTGGTGCGGCAGCAGCCGCCGATGAGCCGCGCGCCGCGGGCGCGCCAGGCGCCCGCCCGGGCGTGCAAGGGTGCGCCCGATTCGCCGCCCGCCCAGCATTTGGCCGACGGATCGTAGCGTTCGCCCGAGTTCGGGTACGCCACGAGGGGCTTGGCCGTGGCACCGCCCGCCCGCTCGAGCAGCGACTCGAGGTGCTCGGGCGCGGTGCAATTGATCCCCACGGCGAGCACCTGCGGATACGCCTCGAGCGCGGCGACGCAGTCGGCCAGATCCTCCCCGGCGCTGGTATGCATGCCGTCGCGGCAGGAGAAGGCGAACCAGGCGCCGATCGCCGGGAAATCCCCGAGCAGCCGGGCCAAGACCAGCGCCTCGCGCAGGCACGGGATGGTTTCGCAGGCGAGCAGATCCGCGCCCGATTGCGCCAGCACCGCAAGCCGCGGGCGATGGAATGCCGCAAGCTCGGCGTCGCCCGCGGCGTAGTCTCCGCGGTATTCGGAGCCGTCGGCGAGCATCGCGCCGTACGGGCCCACCGAGGCGGCCACCAGCGGACGGCGGCGATCGCCGGCGGTGCGGCCGCGCACGAATTCGTCGCGCGCGGTGCAGGCGAGCCGCACGGCGTCGAGCAGCAGCCGGCGGCCGCCGTCACCGGCGATGCCGCGGCGCGCGAAGCCCTCGAAGCTCGCCTGATAGGTCGCGGTGGTGAGCACGTCGGCGCCCGCGGCGAGATAGTCCCGGTGCACGCCGCCGATCAGGTCGGGCCGCTCGATCAGGCAACGGGCCGACCACAGCGGGTCGTGCAGGTCCGCGCCGCGCCGTTCGAGCTCCGTGGCGAGCGCGCCGTCCAAGATCACGCAATCTTGCGCCGCGAGCAGGGCGGCGATGGGGTCATGCATTGAGTCGCCTCGGTCCACTCAAGCAGGCGCTGCCCGCCACGAAGTAGCGCAGCCGCGCCTCGGCGCCGTGGGTGATGCCGATTCGGGTGCTGCGGCCGATCCTGCGCACCGGGGTCCCGTCGTCGCCGATCCACAGCGGCGGCCCGGCGAACAAATCCATGCCGTCATGGCGCAGATCGATGCCGAGCGCCGCGGTCAGTCGGCCCGGCCCGCGCGCCAGATCCTCGGTCCGCACGGCCTCCGCGCCGCCCGACCGGCGCCCGCGGCGCATCCGCTCGGCGCCCGCCACCGGCTCGAGCGCCCGCAGCAGCACCCCGCAGCCCACGCCGTCGCGCCCGCTCGAGACGTTCAGCAGGTGATGGGTGCCGTAGCATAGATACACGTAGGCATGTCCCGCGTCGAGAAACAGCGAGCGGTTGCGCGGCGTCATGCCCCGATAGGCGTGGCAGGCCGGATCGCCGACGAGGTAGGCCTCGGTCTCGACGATCCGGCCGAGCATGGCGCCGGAGCGCGACTCGCGCACCAGGAGCTTGCCGAGCAGATAACGCGCCAGGGCGACGGTATCGCGCGGTATGGCAGTGCGTTCGATGCGGCGGATCGTCGCGATGGACAATGCTAATCTGACCTCCTATTCAGGGGCTCAATTATTGTGACGCCAGGCGTTCCGTTCAAGCGGCACCGGTCCGTCGCGCCGGTGGCCGTGCTGCTCGTGGCGATGGTCAGCATCCAATGCGGAGCGGCTCTCGCGAAGGGATTGTTCGCCGCGGTCGGCCCGGCCGGCACGACGGCGCTGCGGCTCGCCTTCGCGGCGGCCATGCTGTGGATCGCGCAGCGGCCGTGGCGTCTGCGGATCGGCGCCCGCGAGCGCCGCATGATCGTGTACTACGGTCTGGCCATGGGCGCGATGAATTTCCTCTTCTACTCGTCGTTGAGCCTGATTCCGCTCGGCATCGCCGTCGCCTTGGAATTCACCGGGCCGCTCGCGCTCGCGATCGCGGGCTCGCGCCGCGCGGTCGACTTTCTGTGGGTGGCGCTCGCGATCCTCGGTCTCGCCGCCTTGCTGCCCTTGCGGTCGGGCGCGCCGCCGTTGGCGCCGGCGGGCGTCGCGTATGCGCTCGGGGCGGGGATTTGCTGGGCGCTGTACATCGCGTTCGGGCAGCGTGCGGGGGCGACGCACGGCGCCGGCGCCACGGCGCTCGGCACCGCGGTGGCCGCCGCCGTGGTCGTGCCCGTCGGGGCTGCGCACGCGGGCCTCGCGCTGCTCGCCCCCGCGGTGCTGCCGGCCGCATGCGCGGTCGCACTGCTGTCGAGCGCCCTGCCGTACTCGCTCGAGATGTTCGCCCTGACGCGCCTGCCGGTGCGCACCTTCGGCGTCTTGATGAGCCTGGAGCCGGCGCTCGGTGCCTTGTCGGGCATGGTCTTTCTCGGCGAGCGCCTGGGCGCGACCCAGTGGGCGGCGGTCGGCTGCATCATGCTCGCCTCGGCGGGCAGCGCCGCCACCGCCGCGCCCGCCGCAGCGCCGCCGCTCGCGGAGTGAGCGCTCATGCGCGCGCGGGTCCCCGCGTGGCCGCTCGTCAGCCGAGCACATGAACCGCCAAATACAGCACCGCGGCCCCGCACAAGGTCATGGCCGTGGTCAGGAACTTCGGATGGGCGTGGTAGCTCTCGGGAATCAGGTCGCTCGCGCCGATGTACAGGAAGAACCCCGCGAACAGCGCGAGCGCCACCCCGAAGTCCCCGGCCGGCACGGTGTAGGCCCAGGTGGAGGCGATCCCCGCCGCCGGCGCGGCCGCATCGAGCAGCAGCCAGCGCAGGGCGCGCCGGCGGTCGCCGCCGTCCTTCAGCACGATGTTCATCGTGTTGACGCCGTCCGAGAAGTCGTGGGTGAGCACGCCGATCGCCACGATGATGCCGATGGCGCGCGAGGACTGGAAGGCGACGCCGATGGCGATGCCGTCCAGATAGCTGTGCACGCACAGCACCGCGGCGGCGAATCGGCCGCGGGGGGCGGTTTCGCCGTGAAACATCTGAATCCGGTCGAGCACCAGGTAGGTCAGGAAGCCGACCGCGCTCCACGACAGCAGTTCGGCGGGCGAGTGGAAACCGCGGCCCGCATCGATCGATTCGGGCAGCAGATCGAAGAAGGCCACGGCGATGACCGCGCCGGCGCTGAAGCCGAGGATCAGATGCAGCTTGTCGCGCAATCGGAGCGCCAGCAGTCCGCCGATCAACGTGCTCAAGAAGGTCGCTGCGCCTATCGCCGTCGTCAACACGATCCGTCCTTTCCGGTGGCCGCCTCGAGACCGTGCATGTCGGGAGGCCGGCGGGTACTATTGCAACACACGATCTGCGGCACGCTCGGGAGGGCACGTGAGCTACGACACGTATCATAAACGCAAAATCGGCGATCACGTGCTGAAGCCCGAAACCCAGATGATGGGCTACGGGTACGATCCGCGCCTGTCCGAGGGCGCGCTCAAGCCGCCGATCTTCCTCACCTCGACCTTCGTGTTCAGGACCGCCCAGGAGGGCAAGGATTTCTTCGACTTCTCCTCCGGCCGGCGCGAACCCGCCGCCGGCGAGACCTCGGGGCTCGTGTACTCGCGCTTCAACAATCCGAACCTCGAGGTGCTCGAGGACCGGCTCGCGCTCTGGGAGCAGAGCGAAGCGGCGGCGGTCTTTTCGAGCGGCATGTCGGCGATCTCCACGTCGCTGTGGGCGCACGCACGGCCGGGCGACGTGATCCTGATGAGTCAGCCCCTGTACGGCGGCACCGAGACGCTGATCGAGCGGACCTTGCCGGCCTTCGGCGGGGCCGCGGCCGCCCGCCCCGCGGGCCCCGCCGCGGGCGCCGGGCCCGCGGCCGCGCGGCGGGCCCCGGCCGAGGCCGCCGCGCGCGGCGGCCGGGTCTGCCTGGTGCTCGCCGAGACGCCGGCGAATCCGACCAACACGCTGGTGGACCTGCGGCTGCTGCGCGAGGCCTCCGAGCGGATCGGCGCGGGCCAGGCGGGCGGGCGGCCGCCGGTGCTGGTGGACAACACGTTCCTCGGTCCGCTGTACCAGCATCCGCTCGCGCACGGCGCGGACCTGGTCATCTATTCCCTCACCAAGTACGTCGGCGGTCATTCCGACCTGGTGGCGGGCGGGGTGGTCGGCACGCGCGAGATGGTCGGGCCGATCAAGAAATTGCGCGGCGCGCTCGGCACGCAGCTCGATCCGAACAGCGCCTGGATGATCATGCGCTCCATGGAGACGCTGTCGCTGCGCATGCGCAAGTCCGCGGAGAACGCGGCATCGGTGGCGCAATTCCTGCGCGCGCATCCGAAGGTCGCGGCCGTCAATTATCTCGGATTTCTCGAGCCGCAGGATCCGCGTTACGCGCTGTTCCGGCGGCAGTGCTCGAGCGCCGGCTCGACCTTCGCGTTCAACGTCAAGGGCGGCGAGCGGGAGGCTTTTCGCATGCTCGACCGGCTGCAGGTGATCAAGCTGGCCGTCAGTCTCGGCGGCACCGAGACGCTGATTTCGCATCCGGCCAGCACCACCCATTCGGGATTGCCGAAGGAGACCCGCGACCGGATCGGCATCACCGACTCGCTGATCCGGATCTCCGTGGGCATCGAGGATGCGGACGACCTGATCGCCGACCTCGGCGCCGCACTCGATGCGGTTTGACGGGCGGCCGCGCGCCGCGTGGCCGGTGGTCGCGGCGCTGTGGCTTGCGTCCGGCGCGGCGTACGGCGCCGCGGCCCCGGCCGATCTCGCGTACCGCAACGGCACCGTGTACACAGTGGATGCGCACGACAGCGTGCGCCAGGCGGTGGCGATCCGCGCGGGGCGGATCGTGTACGTGGGTTCCGACGCCGGGCTCGCGCCGCACGTGGGCGCGGCCACGCGCGTCGTCGATCTTGGGGGGCGCATGCTCATGCCGGGCCTGGTGGACGGGCACATGCATCCTCTCGAGGGGGGCGCCCGCCTGCTGAAGTGCAGCCTGAACTACGATCGCTTGACCGTCGCGGACCTGCAGGCGCGCATCCAGGGGTGTCTCGACGCCGCCCGGGATGCGGGGCCGGACGCCTGGCTCGAGGTGGTGAGCTGGTTCCAGGAGGGCATGCGTCCCGCGGGCACGGTCACCGACCACACCGTCCTCGATGCGCTCAAGACCTCCCGGCCGATCATCGTCATGTCCTCCTTCGGACATACCTCGCTGGTCAATTCGCGCGCCATCGCGCTCGCCGGCCTCGGGCGCACGACCCCCGATCCTCTGGGCGGGCGTATCGGGCACGATGCGCAGGGCGAGCCTTCCGGCATTCTCGAGGACGAAGCGCAGGAGCTGGTGACCCGCAAGATCCCCTCGCCCACTCCCGCGGACGATGTCGCCTCGGCGCGGGCGGCGCTCGATGCGATGCGCCGCCAGGGCATCGTCACGTTTCTCGATGCGGCCGCGACCGCGCCGGCGCTCGCGGCATTCACCACACTGCAGCATGACGGCGAGCTCACCGCGCGGGCCCATTTCGCGCTGCTGATCACGCCCGTGGAGGGACGGCACCCGGAACGCGCGGTCGAGATGGCGCGCGAGCTGGCGCGCCGCTACGACCAGGGGCCGATCGCGCCGGCGCCCGGCGTGACGGTGCGCAACGTCAAGCTGTTCCTCGACGGGGTGATCTCCGCGCCGGCGTTGACCGGCGCCATGCTCGAGCCGTATTTCACCCCGTCCGCCGACGGCGCCACGCCGTGGGCGCCCGGCACGAATCGCGGGCCCGACGTGTACTTCCCCGCGCCCATTCTGCGCGAGCTGTTCCTGCTGCTGGCGCAGGCCCGCCTCGACCCGCATCTGCATGCCGACGGCGACCGCGCGGTGCGCGAGGGACTCGATGCCGCGCAGGCGTTGCGCGATCTGCGCCCGCGGGCGGACGTGCGGGTGGCCATGGCGCACGACGAGATCGTGGATCCGCGGGACTTCGCGCGCTTCCGCCGATTGGGCGTGCAGCCGGTGCTCTCCCTGCAATGGGGCAAGCCCGCGCCGGACACCATCGACGGGGCGCGCGAGTACCTGGGTCCGGCGCGCTTCAAGTACCTCGAGCCGGCCGCGTTCCTGGCGCGCACCGGGGCGCGCATCGCCTACGGCAGCGATTGGCCCGTGGATCCGCTCGATGAGTGGCTCGCCCTGCGGATCGGGGTGACGCGCGAGAACCCGGGAGTGACGGACCCGAAATACGCGGGCCGTCTCGGGGAGGATGCGGGGCTGTCGCGGCGCGAGGCGCTGCGCGCCATCACCATGAACGCCGCGTACGAGCTGCGCCAGGAACGCGAGACCGGGTCCATCGAGGCGGGGAAGCTCGCGGACCTGCTCGTGCTCGACCGCAACGTCCTGACGATCCCCGCCGAGGAGATCGCGCACGTCAAGGTGCTGCAGACGGTGGTCGGCGGCCAGGTGGTCTACCAGGCCGAGGGGTTTCCCGGCCGGTAGCGGGCGGGCGCGCGGCGCGCGACAACCCCCGCCCTGTTGGGCCCTGTAGGGCGCCGTAGGGCCCTACAAGGACTTCGAGAATCCGAAGAACAGCCCGCGCCGCGCGCCGAACTGCGGCGCGCCGACCCCCACACCGGTGCCGTCGCGGATCTCGTAGATCTTGTCGAAGGCGTTGATCAGGTCGATGCGCCCGGTCAGCGTGCCGTGATCGTCCAGGTGAAAGACGTGGCTCAGGCCGAAGTTCACCTGCGTGTAGTAGGGCAGATGGGCGCCGTTCGGGATGCTGGTGCCGTTTGCGAGCACCTCGTTGGCGCGCAGGCCCGAGCCCATTAGAAAATCGGTGCTCAGGCGCGTGCCGCTCCACTGATAGGAAGCGCCGCCCGATGCGGTGAACTGCTGCTCGTGATCGAGCGGGATGTAGTGGGTCGCGATGTAGGCGAGCTCGGTGGGCGAGAAATTGAACTGCGAGGAATCGATGTTCTTGCCCTCCGCCGTCTGGTACGCGAGGTTCAGGTACGCCGAGAAATCCTCGTCCGTGAAGTTGCCGGTGAGCTCCGCCCCGTATTGCTTGCCCTGCGCGTAGTTGAACGGGGTGAGGATGATCGGGGCGCCGAATTGGCCCTCGTCGATGAGGTTGGTCGACTGCTTGTAGTAGGTGTCGAGCCCCACGTTCAGGCGGCGCGAGACCTTCTGCTGCACGCCGACGTCGTAGTAATTGGCGCGCTCGGGCTGCGGCAGATTCGACTGCGTGATGGACGGGGCGGCGGTGGTGCCCACGAACTTCGCGACCGTTTCGCCGCCCACCAGCTCGAACGGCGGCGGCGACAGGTAGCGCGAGTAGCCCGCGTGCACCACGGTGTCTTCGAGGGCCTGCCAGACCACGTTCAGGCGCGGGCTCGCCTGTTGGCCGCTCGTGTATGCGCTGAAGTGGTCGAGCCGCAGCCCGTAGTTCACGGTCAGTTGGGGCACGAGCCGCCATTCGTCCTGCAGGTACAGGCTCTCGAGCCATTCGGTGCGCGCGCCGCCGTCGAGGATCGTGAGCGGCGCGTCGCTCACCTGGTTGCCGGCCGGGTCGAGCCCGATGACCTGGGAATTGGTCTGGCTGGTCGAGCGGTCGGTCTGCACGAACACGCCGGCGCGCAGGGTGTGTGCGTCGTTCGCCTTGTAAGCTGCATCCGACTGCAGGGCGTACGCGACGTTCTGCTTGAACGCATTCTGGGCGATGCCGTTGAACAGCAGGTCGCCGACCGGGTCGGGCGTGAAGGTCAGGCTCGTGTAGCGCGCGGTCGCCGAGGTCTGCACGTCGAGCGCCCCCTGTGAATGCTGCCAGCTGACGATCGCGAAATGATTCAGCTCCCGCTGGCTCTCCTCGAGGCCCGCGCTCGGGTAGGTGGTGCGCCCGTCGACGGTGAGCGGCCGGCCGTCGGCGTTCAGGATGCCGGGCGTGAGACCCGCGATGTTCGGGATCTGGAACATGCCGGTCGAGCTGCTGAGGACCAGGCTCAGGCGATTCGCCTCGTCGAGGATGTCCTCGAGATAGGCGAAGCCGTGGTACTGGGTGGTGTGATCGTGAATCGGGTTCGAGCTGCCGTCGGGGGATTCGATGCCGAGATCGTTGCGCAGGAAGTCCCCCGACACGAAGTAGTTGAGGCTGCCCTCGGAGCCGCCGTAGTTGATGCTCGGCATCACCTCGCCGTGGCTGCCGCCGTAGATCGCCGCGGTGCCGCCGGGCTCGATGGCGCCGCTCTTGGTCTTCAGGTCGACGATTCCCGCGGTGCGCAGGCCGTATTCGGCGGGCAGGGCGCCGGTGACCAGTGAAACCGAGGAGATGAGGCGCGGATCGAGCGCCTGGCCGAAGCCGCTGATGCCCTCGGGCAGGATGATGCCGTTCAGGCGGTACTGCAGGCCGTTGTGCTCGCCGCGCACGTGAAATTGCCCGAAGGAATCCTGCACGACGTCCGGCGCCTGCAGGATCACCTGATTGAGCAGCGTGTTGTCGCCGCCCGGGGCCGCGTTGATCGCCGCCTCGTCGATGACGTAGGTCGAGGCGCCGGTCTGGGTCTGAATGCCGTTGCGGGCCTCATCGAGGTGGTGCGCGATCACCGTGATGGCATCGAGCGTCTCGCCGCCGGCGGCGCCCGCGGGGCTCTGGCCTGCCGCGAGCGACGGTGGCGCCACGCATGGCGCGATGGACATGAGCGCCGCGGCGAGCGCGGCCGGTGGCCTGAACGTCAACATGTGCAATCGATCTCCTCGTCGGGAACGGCAAACCGCGCCACCGGGGCACGGCGGCGCCATCGGCGAATACCGTCAGACGAGGGCGGGAGGGGCCCGGGAGCGGAAGGCGAGACGTGCCGCGAGGCCGATCAGGGCCCGGCCGGCCGAGGCTGCGATCGGCGGTGCGCCGTGCGCGAGCAGGGCGGGCCCCGGCGATGGTGCGCCGGCGCCGGCCCGGAGCGGGGCGAAGGCCAGGCAGTCGGAGCAGAAATCATGGCTGGTCGGCAGCAGCGTGTGCGCCGGCAGGGCCGTTGGTCCGGCATCGTGCGAATACGCATGGCCGAGCGCGCCGAACTGCGCCGAGAGCAGCATGAACGCCGCCATGAACGCGATTCGCATCGCGAAGCGCCGGGTTTTGAAGAAGGCCGCAGTCATGGTTTTTCCTCGAACGCGCATCGTAGCACGTCCCGCCAAACCGGAACTGGTTCACGCCCGACGCCCGTCTGCGCGCGACCTGCGCGCGGCCTACGCACGGCCTGCGGCCGGCCGCCCGCCGATGTGAGAGTGGCCCGGCAGATTTGGCGGAAACTTGAATTCCGCCTGCGCATTCTGCGACCGCGGTCACGACGCATTGCACCGTCGACGTAACAATAACCGTCGACCTTCAGGGATGCCCTGAAGGCCGGTTAATGAAATGAATCAATATCCCGAGGAGTTCTCATGCGTAAGATCCTTTCCACGGCCGCCGCAATGGGCTTGATGGCCGCCGGCGCCGCCCAGGCGGGCACCAGCACCGCGAGCTTCAACGTCACGGCCACGGTGCTCTCCAACTGCGTGGCGAGTGCGACCAACCTCGCGTTCCCGAACTACACGCCCGGCGGCGGTGCCAAGAACGGCTCGTCGACCATCAGCGTGAACTGCACCAAGGGGACCGGCTACACGGTCGCCCTGAACGCCGGCACCACCACGGGCACCGCCTTTGCGCAGCGCCTGCTGGCCTCCGGCGCGAACACGCTGCAATACAACCTGTTCAAGGACGCCGCGTTCACCACGGTGTTCGGCGACGGCACGGGCTCGACGCAGACCGCGACCGGCACCGGCGCCGGCATGGCGGCCGCGAGCGCGACCTCGATCACCGTGTATGGACAGCTGCCCGACAGCGCGCCGAACCAGGCGGCGACGCCTGGAACCTACGCGGACACGATCACGGTCACGGTCACCTATTGAGCGAATGGTGATCTACCGACCGATGTCCATTCCCCTTCGCCAGCATGAGCCCGTCCCCGGGCGCGCGGCGGCCGCCGTCGGCCGCCGCGTGCGTGGGCCGCTCGCCGCGGCGCGCACCGTCGCGGCTCTGGGCCTGCTGCTCGCCGCGTGCACGCAGGTGGAGGCGAGCAGCTTCGACATAGCGCCGATCCGCGCGGAGCTGAATGCGGGACAGCGCACCGAGGCGCTCACCCTGACCAACGAGGATGACGCGCCGGTGGTCGTCGAAGTGCGGCTGCTCGCCTGGTCGCAAAGCGGCGGCGAGGAGCGGCTCGAGGACACCCGCGATCTGCTGGTCACGCCGCCGGTGCTGCAGGTGCCGGCGCATGGCGAGCAAATCGTGCGCGTGGCCCTGCGCGGGGTGCCCGATGCGGTGCGCGAGATGAGCTATCGGCTGGTGCTGCAGGAAGTTCCGCAGGCCGCGCCGAGCGATTTCACGGGGTTGCGCGTGGCCCTGCGCCTGAGCGTGCCGGTGTTCGTGGCGCCGGCGCACGGCAAGGCCCGCGGCCAGCTCGAGTGGGAAATGCATGCGCTGCCGGACGGCAAGCTCGAGGTGGCCGCGACCAACCGCGGCTCGGGTCACGTGCAGGTGATCGATTTCGAGCTCGACGCGCCGCAGGGCGCGGCCGGCGCGACCGGCGCACTCAAGGCATTGACGCCGCGCTACGTGCTGCCCGGCAGCCGGATCGTCTGGGTGCTGAAGCCCGACGCCGGCAACGCGCCGTCGGGGCAGTGGCGTCTGCGCGGTCACAGCGATCAGGGCGAGCTCGCCGCCGATGTCCCCTACACCGGCGTCTGAAGTCCGCGCATCGGCGCCCTTTCGTGACCACTCGACGACTCCGCCGGTTCGCGATTCAGACATATTGTGGCCTGGTGCTCGCCGCCGCTCTCGGCGGCGGCGCGTCGACGCCGGCGGCCGAGCCTGAGGGCGTGGTCGAGGCCGTGCTCGAGGTGACGGTGCGCGCCGACGCCGCCGGCGAATCGCTGGTGGTGCTGCGCGGACCGGGCGGGGCGCTGTACCTGGAGGAGGGCGACTTCGCGAAACTGCGCCTGCCGCTGCCGAAGACCGCTCCGTACGAGTACCACGGGCATCGCTATTTCCAGCCGACCGCGCTCGAGAGCTGCACCGTGAGCATCGACGAGGCGCATCAGCGGGCCGTCATCAAGGTGCCGCCGGCGGACCTCGCGCCGACGCGCGTCAGCGCCGCCGCGCGCCCCTACCCGAGCGTCACGGCCGCCTCGCCGGGCGGATTCCTCAACTACCAGATGTCGGCTCAGCAGATTCAGGGGCAGAGCATCGGCGGCGTGCTGGGCGAACTCGGCGTGTTCGCGGCCCCGGGCGTGCTCACCAACAGCATGGTGGGGCGCTACGAGATGGGCACCGAGCAGGCGGTGCGGCTCGACACGACCTTCACGCGCGACTTCGTCGATTCCCTGGACACCTTGAATCTCGGCGACTCGATCAGCGATCCGGGCACCTGGGGCAATGCGGTCCGGTTCGCCGGCGTGCGCTGGAGCCGCAACTTCGCCTTGCGTCCGGATCTGCTCACCACGCCGCTGCTCTCGGCCGGGGGACTCGCGACCGTGCCCTCCACGGTCGATGTGTTCGTGAACAATCAGCTGGTGAATTCCAGCCAGCTGCCGGCGGGACCCTTCATCGTCGACCGGCTGCCGACGGTGACCGGCACCGGCGACGTGAGCGTGGTGGTGCGCGACGCGCTCGGGCGCGAGCAGGTCATGACCCAATCCTTCTACAGCAGCGCCAGTCTGCTCGCGCGCGGCTTGACCCAGTATTCGGTCGACCTCGGCAACGTGCGCAACAACTATGCGCTCGCGAGCGACGATTACGGGGCGATGCTCGCCGAGGGCAGCTACCGGCGCGGCATCACGGACGAGTTCACGCTCGAGGGGCACGCCGAGTACCTGAAGAACGCCGCGCACGCGGCGGGGCTCAATGCCGCCTTCGGGCTGGGGCATTTCGGCATCCTCAACCTGACCGCCGCGAACGGCGGGGATGCCGGCGGCTCCGGCTGGTTGAACGGAGTCGGCCTCGAGCATCGCGGCGCGAATACCAGCCTGGTGGCGAACACCCAGTGGGCCACCCGCGATTTCTCCCAGGTGGGGGAGCCCCTCGATCCGTCGTACCGCATCCGCCGGCGCAACCTCCTGCAGGCCGGCGTCGGCCTCGGCATGTTCGGCTCGTTGTCGGCGGCCTGGGTCCGGCAGACCTATCAAAGCGCGCCCGCGCAGCAGACCGTGAGCCTGACGCACACCGTGAGCTTCGGCCGCCTGGGGACCCTGAACTTCACCCTGTCGCGCACGCACATCGGCGAGCAGATGCCGGATGCCGCGTTTCAGGTGGGCAACCTGCCGCCGCTCGCGCTGATGAGCGCCCAGAATTCCACCAGTGCGTACCTGATTTACGTCATTCCGATCGACGGCCGCCGGGCGGTCACCGCCACGGCCGCGGGCGGCAGCGGCCTCGGGGCTCCGCAGAACGAATTGATGGGCACGTACACCGAGACTGCGCCGGTGGGCCCGGGATACGGCTACCGTCTGACGGCCGGCACCGCGGGGGACTACGATGCGGACTGGCAGCAGCAGGGCACCGGCGAGCAGATCGAGGTCGAGGCGGCGCGCAATCTCGGCATCGAGGGGCGCAGCGCCAGCCTGAGCGGCGCGCTTACCTGGCTCGACGGCCGCTTCGATACGCTGCGGTCCGTCAATGGGAGCTTCGCGATGGTCGACGTGGCCGGGCTGCCGGACGTGCCGGTCTACGTCGAGAATCAGCTCACCGCGCGCACCGACGACTCGGGCAAGGCGCTGCTGTTCAATCTGCGCCCCTACGAGGCCAACCACATCAGCATCGACCCGCAGGAGCTGCCGCTCGACACCACCATCGGCGCGAGCAGCACCCTGGTGGCGCCGCCGTACCGCAGCGGCGTGGTCGCCCGCTTTCCGGTGCAGAAAACCCGGGGCGGCACCTTCAAGCTGGTCATGGACGACGGCCAACCGGTGCCCGTGGGCGCCCAGGTCACGTTCAACGGCGGGCAGTTCCCGGTGGTCTTCGACGGCAAGGTGTACGTGACCGGCTATGACCATGGCACCGCCGGGCAGGCGGCGTGGCCGGGCGGGCAGTGCGAGTTCCGTCTGGAGCCGCCGCCGGCCGACGATCCGCTGCCCGATCTCGGCACCGTACGCTGCCGCCCGGCGGCCGCGCGGCCGGGGGCGGGGCGATGAGCGGCGTGCGCATCGCCCGGGCGATCTCGGTCGCATCGCTTGCGCTGTGCGCGACGCTCGCCCGCGCCGCGCCGGGCACGGTGGCCTGCACGGTCGCGAGCAGCGGCATCGCGCTCGGGATCTACAATCCCGTGAGGAGTTCGCCCACCAGCGGGACCGGCGCCGCGCAGATCGACTGCCGGCTGACGTCCGGCCGCTTCGCCCGCGTGGCGGTCACGTTGAGCCTCACCGCCGGCAACAGCAACAACTTCGCGAGCCGGCGCATGGTGTCGGGGGTCAATGCCCTCGCCTATGAGATCTACTGGGATGCCGCGTATTCGCAGATCGCGGGCGACGGCACGGGCGGCTCGATCATGGATGGGCCGTTCACGGCCCGCCTGAATCGGCGCAATTCCACCTTCAGCCAGTCGGTGACGATGTACGGCCGGATCCCCGCCCTGCAGGACGTGGCGCCGGGCACGTACGTGGACACCATCATCGCGACGGTGACCTACTGATTCAGAGCGATTCGAGCGGCCGGACCGAGACGCGCAGCGGCCACGGATAGGTGCCGGCTGCGAGACCCGGCGCGAGACCTAACCGCAGGCGCAGCGAGAGATTCACCTCGTGCGGCGCGCGCCAGCGCTGCACGATGGTGCCGCCGTCGGGCCCCAGGATCTGCGGCGCGTCGAGCCCCTCGACCGTCAACGAGGAGAACAGCGGCGCGAGCGGCGCCAGATCGAGCGCGAAGCCTTCGCGGCTGTTGCTGTGCACGACCAGCAACAGCGGTTCGCCGATGTCGATGAAGCCGCGTCCGAGGTCGGCCTGCGAGACCCGCACGGCGGCGGGCGCGGACCGCAGGTCGAAGCGCGCCACGGCGTTCACGGTCGCGCTCACGGCGAGGCTGGTGCGCGCGTCCTTCGCGCTCGCCGCCGCGCAGCTGCCTACGATGAACAACGCGACCCGCGCCGCGCGCAGCCCGGAATGGTGTTTGTGGGCTTTCAAGCCCGATTTAGCGGCCCGCCGGCCGCGGACTTGAGCGCCGGCGGCCCGCCGGCTGCTGCCGCCGGCCGCGGGCTGTGGCCACCACGTAGTGCGCGGCGCGCGGCCATGACTTAACATCATGAGGCTGGCCGCTTGCGCCGGCCATAATCACGATCAGTTACGGGGATGACGCACATCATGCGCAAGCTATGCGCCGGCGCCTTGCTGGGCCTGGGGTTGACGATCGGTTGGTGCTGCCGGGCGATGGCGGCGGAGGGCGGGTTCGAGGATTCGCCGATCGTGGTCACGGCCACCCGGGTCTCACAGGCGAGCGCGGACATCCCCGCGTCGATCGATCGGATCGACCAGCAGGAGCTCACCTTCGCCCAGATGCAGGTGAATCTGTCCGAATCGCTCATGACCGTGCCGGGCGTATCGGCGCAGAGCCGGCAGAACTATGCGCAGGACCTGCAGATCTCGGTGCGCGGCTTCGGCGCGCGCTCGAGTTTCGGCGTGCGCGGCGTGCGTCTGTACTCGGACGGGATTCCGGGCACCATGCCCGACGGACAGGGGCAGTTCTCCCAGTTCGACATCGGATCGGCCGATCACATCGAAGTGCTGCGCGGGCCGTTCTCGGCGCTGTACGGCAATTCCTCGGGCGGCGTGATCGCGATCTTCACCGAGGACGGCCAGTCCGGCTACGAGGTGGACGGCACGGCGCAGTACGGCGCGTTCAACACCCAGCGCTACGCGCTGAAGGCGGCCGGCGACGACGGTGCGGTGAACTACGTGGTCGACGGGACCCATTTCCAGACCGACGGGTATCGGTTCCACAGCGACGCGGAGCGCAACAACTTCAATACGAAGGTGCGCTTCAATCCCACCGACAGCTCCAAGCTCACGTTGGTCGCGAATGCCATCCAAACCCCCTACACCCAGGATCCCCTGGGCCTGACGAGCGCCCAGCTCGCCGCCGATCCGCGGCAGGCCGGGGTCGGCGCCATCGCGTACGACACCCGCAAGAACCTCGATCAGGAGCAGGCGGGCGCGACCTTCGAGGATACCTGGAGCGCGCACGACACCCTGAACGCAAGCGCCTACGTCGGGCATCGCGCCGCGACCCAGTACCTGGCCATTCCACAGGCGGTCGAACAGCGCTCGCTGCTGTATCCGGGCGGCGTCATCGCGCTCGATCGCACGTTCTGGGGCACCGATGCGCACGTGACCGACCAGCGCGAGCTGTGGTCGGGCCCGCTGCAGATCACGGGCGGCGCGAGCTACGACGATCTCGCCGAGGCGCGCCGGGGTTACCTCAACTACGACGGTTCGCAGCTCGGCGTCGAGGGCGATCTGCGCCGCGACGAGGCCAACACCGTCTATGACTTCGATCAATACCTGCAGGCCCAGTGGGATCCGGCGGCGCGCTGGCGGCTGGTCGCCGGCGTGCGCCACAACTTCGTGGAGATCGTCTCGCACGGGCACATCCCCACGGTCGACGGTGCGGACAGCGCCGTGCGCTACTCGGCGGTGGATCCGGTCGGCGGGGTCACGTTCCGGGCCAGTCCCCACGTGAACCTGTACGCCTCCTACGGCAAGGGCTTCGAGACCCCGACGCTCAACGATCTGGCCTACCGGTCGACCACGGGCCTGCTGCCGGGCCTGAACCTCGGATTGCAGCCGGCCCGCAGCGACAACTACGAGGTCGGGGTCAAGGCCGGCAGCGGACCGGTGCGCGCCAATCTCGCCGCCTTCTACATCAAGACCGAGGACGAGCTGGCGGTGCTCGCGAACACCAATGGCCGGACGGTCAATCAGAACATCGGCGAGACCAACCGGCGAGGCCTGGAGCTATCCACCGACGCCACGCTGGGCGCCGGCTTCAGCGCGCACATCGCCTATACCTACATCCGGGCCGTGGTCGGCCAGTCCTACAGCACCTGCGTGGGCGCGCCATGCCTGCCGGCGACGGTGCTGGCGGGCAGCTATCTGCCGGCCGTGCCCATGAATGCCTTCTACGGCGGCCTGACTTGGGGGTATGCTCCCTGGGGCTTCACGATGACGGCGGAGACCGAGGCGCGCTCGCACATCTACGCCGACGATCGCAACACCGCGCAGGCGTCCGGCTACTGGATCGAGAATCTGCGCATGGGCTTCGTCCAGGAGACCCGGCGATGGCGATTCAGCGAATCCGCCCGCATCGACAATCTCACCGATCGGTTCTACGTCGCTTCGGTGATCGTGAACGAGAGCAATGCTCGTTACTTCGAGGCGTCGCCCGGGCGGACCGCCTATATTATGTTCAATGCAGCGCGACGCGCCGAGTGAGGGCGTGAGCAATCGCCGGCCGCCGGTGCACCAAATAGCCTGAACCGCGTTGATCTCATTGAGTCTCAATGGGTATGGAATACGGAGAATGGCAGTCATGAGCAGCAATGGTCGGCGATGGATTCTCGCGGCTGCGGTCCTCGGTTCCGTCCTCGGCGCGGCGGCGCCGGCGCTCGCGCAGGGTGGTCACGCCGGGGGCGGCGGG
>VFSW01005047.1_pt1 | contig 19609 bp, 17 predicted proteins | sample 5358111 | NCBI WGS metagenome assembly VFSW01 (sample SAMN11554181, study PRJNA540505) | mine drainage metagenome | isolation source: sediment from site ElyBrook_90M | place: USA: Ely Copper Mine, Vershire, VT | collected 2017 | reverse complement strand
CAGTCTCGAATGAATTGAGCGTGGAGTATGCCGGAAGTTATCGCGTGGGGCTGGACCTGGCGGTAAAGGGCAACTTTGATTACGATCCGGGCCGATGCCGCGCCATTTTCAAGGTGAATGACCGGGAATTGTTGAGCAAGGAATTCGGATGGTACGACAACAAGACTTTTCATTTTGACTTCGATGAAACGTGGACTCCCGGCGAGCAGCGCATGACCCTCGAACTCCAGCCGCTGACCTCGGAGGAAGACAAAATCAATTCCCTCGAAATGCGAATCGCCCAGGTGACCGTCCGCGGCCCGCTGGAAAAGGAGCACTGGGTGCGCCCCACCAACTACGATCGGTTTTTCGTGCAGGAAGCGCCGGAGAATCCCTCCCAGCGCCGCGCTTGCGCCCGCGCGGTGCTTGCAAGGTTCGCCACAAAGGCGTTCCGGCGGCCCGTGGACAAACAAACTGTGGATCGCCTCACCCGGCTGGCCGAGAGCGTTTACACACAGCCGGGAAAATCCTTTGAGGCCGGAATAGCCCACGCAATGGTTGCCGTTCTCGCCTCGCCGCGCTTTTTATTCCGCATCGAGGAACCGGCCGGCGGCAATTCTTCGGCAAGCACCGCGTATGTGGATGAATACTCGCTGGCTTCGCGGCTCTCTTATTTCCTTTGGTCCACCATGCCGGATCAAGAGTTGATGGGACTGGCCGGGCGCGGAGAATTGCGCAAGAACCTGGACGCGCAGGTCAAACGAATGGTTGCCGATTCGCGCTCGCAAAAGTTGGTCGAGAATTTTACCGGCCAATGGCTCCAGACCCGCGATGTCGAGGGCATTTCGATCAACGCCCGGGCCATTCTTGCGCGGGACAGCGGCCAGGAGAAGCAATTGCGCGAGCAACAGGCGTTTTTCCGCGCCCACCTCGTCGAACTCGCCAAAGAACGCGCCGCAACCGTGGCTTCGACCGATAAGGGCAATTCGACGAACCAAACTGCCTTGACCGACAGAATTGCCTCCACGAACCAAGCCGCTTTGGGCGACAAGGCCGCGTTGACCAATCTTTTGGCGGCTGGAGTGACCAACGGGCTGTCGCAAACCAATTCGCCAAGCTCGACCAACGCCCTTGCAGCCAGGCGCCGCTTCGGCAAGGGCCGCCTGAACCTGCCGAAAACCGACCTTGATCGCGACCTGCGCGAGGCAATGCGGCGCGAGACCGAAATGTTCTTCGCAAGCATCGTCCACGAAGACCGTCCGGTAACAGACCTGATCGACACCGACTACACTTTCCTTAATCAAAAGCTCGCCAAACTCTACGGCATCACCAATGTTACCGGCCCCGAAATGCGCCGCGTGACTCTGCCGCCCGACAGCCCGCGAGGCGGCGTCCTTACCGAAGGCAGCGCACTGGTCGTCACATCCAATCCGGACCGCACCTCGCCGGTCAAACGCGGCCTGTTCATCCTTGAGAATTTCCTGGACATGCCCGCGCCGCCGCCGCCGCCCAACATTCCCGCGCTGGAGGCGGCGGAGAAAGACATCAAAGACCACGAACCGACGTTGCGCGAGTCATTGCAGCAGCATCGCGACAAACCGTTGTGCGCGTCGTGCCATGTGCGCATGGATCCAATCGGGCTGGCATTTGAGAATTTCAACGCAATGGGAATGTGGCGCGACAAAGAGCGCAACCAGACGATTGACCCCGCCGGCAAGCTCGTCACTGGCGAAACTTTCAACGGCGTCCGGGAATTAAAACACATTCTTGCCAGCGACCACCGCATTGAGTTTTACCGGTGTTTGACGGAGAAGCTGCTTACCTATGCGGTGGGCCGGGGCCTGGAATACTACGATGTCGAGACGGTCGATAAGATCGTCCAGCGCCTCGAGGCCGAAGACGGGCGATTCTCTGTGTTGCTGATGGGCGTTATCGACTCGGCGCCCTTTCAAAAAATGCGAATGCAGGCCACCGCGGCGGCGTCCAATAGTGACGATGAACCGAACGGGCGCCCCGCCGCAAAACAGGTCGCCCAAATTAAACAAAGCCCATGAGCACGAACCCTATGCAGAATCGCAATCTGGCGGCGGAGCGCCAGGCCAGTTTGAGCCGTCGCCGGTTTCTTCGCGGTATTGGCGCGTGCATGGCGCTGCCGGCCTTTGAATCGCTTGTCCCCCTGAAACTTCTGGGCGCGCCGGCCGTCGCGGCAAAAGCCGCCGGCAAAAGCGCGCCGATGCGGATGGCCTTTGTGTATGTTCCCAACGGCACCATTCCCGGGGCGTGGTGGCCGGAGGGCGGCGGCGGAAGCAATTTTGAGCTTTCTCCCACGTTGCAGCCGCTGCAAAAAGGCCGGAATGAGATGCAGGAGAACTCGGGTCGCGAAGACATCAGCGCCGATCCGGGGGTGGACGGCGGAGGCGATCACGCGCGGGCCGGGGGCACTTTCCTCACCGGTGTTCGCATCAAGAAAACGGCCGGATCGAACATTTGCGCGGGAACCTCGATTGATCAAGTCGTGGCGCGCCAGATTGGACATTTGACGCGATTCCCTTCGCTGGAATTGACATGCGACGCGGTGCGAAAGGCGGGCAATTGCGACACCGGATATTCGTGCGTCTATGAATACAATCTGGCCTGGCGCTCACCCACGCAGCCGTTATCGCCGGAGCCGAATCCGCGCCTGGTCTTCGAGCGGCTCTTCGGGGCGGGTCCGCCCAATGAGCGGGCCGCGAACCTCAAGCGGCGTCAAGAAGAACAGCAGTCCATTTTGGATTTTGTGATGGAAGACGCCAACGCCGTCGAGCGCAAGCTCAATGGACGCGACCGCCAAAAACTGGATCAATACCTGACGAGTGTGCGCGAAATCGAGCAGCGCATCGAACTGGCCGAGCGCATGCCGGTGGTCAATCCCGCGGTGGACGCGCCCGCGGGCATCCCGCGGCGTTTCGAGGAGCACATCGCCCTTATGTTTGACATGCTGACGCTGGCGTTCCAAACCGATTCCACGCGCGTCGCCACGCTGCTCATGGCCGCGGAGGGAAGCAACCGCACCTTCACCGAGATCGGCCTCTCCGAGGGGCATCATAATCTCACGCACCATCGGGGCAATCCGGATATGATTGACAAGGTGAAGGAGATCGATCTTTGGTATGTCAAACAATTCGCCAAGTTCCTGGAGAAACTTGACCAGACCAAGGACTTGGACGGCCGCTCCATGCTGCACAACTCCATGATCGTTTATGGTTCCGGCAACGCCGACGGCAACCGTCACACGCACACCAATCTGCCGATTCTTCTGGCTGGTTCCGGCGGCGGCGCTTTCAAACCCGGCCGCTACATCAAGTCCGCGCCGGCCCCGCTCACCAATCTCTTTCTAAGCATGGCCGATCAAATGGGGGCGCAGGGCATCGCGAAACACGGCGATTCGACGGGGCGATTGGAAGCGGTCGGCTAGATTTTAACTTCGCCGCATGGCATGTCCAAATTTATGGGCATCCCGGAAAGGCGCAATGGCGCAAGAGGGCAATGACGCCCGGTTTTTATTTTGAGCCGAACGCGCGCGCGGCGTCAGGGCTTCACGGGAAGGATCGACGCCGGATCAAATTCGATGCCAGGGAGCGCCGAACCGCGCAATTTATGCTTGTCAGTCACGATGGATTTTGAAAGATAGCCGCCATTGGACGGCTCGCGATACACGGCCACCAGCCGGTCTTCGGGCCGCGCGAGCCAGTATTCGGGAATCCCCGCCTGCGCGTATATTTTCGCCTTGCCCTCATCCACAGACGGATCGCTCACCGCGACTTCGACGACCAAAGCGGCAGTTGTCGGATGCGCTTGCGCCCAATCCCCGGCTTTGCCCCGCACGATGGTCAGGTCTGGCTCGGGTTCTGAATCGCCGAGTGTCAAAGGTCCTTCCCGCCGCACCTCGAACCCGGCGGGCGCCTGGGACAGCAGCAGCTTCATTAACTTATGGCAGACCAGTTCGTGCAGGGGGGATTTGGCCATTTTCGTCACTACGATTCCGCGCAACAGTTCCACTTTGTTTGACAGGTGTCCAATCTCGGCGAGGCGGTGATAGGTTTCCACTGAAGCGGTTCTCCCGCCACAGGCCCATGCGAGTCGTCGCTGAGATCGGCTTTTAATCATCCTCTCAAAAAATGCGCGCGTGGCTTCATACACTCAGGAAAAGCGTTGCGATGGTGTTGCGCTCGGAGCCAATGCCGCTTGTTTATCAGATCCCGTCGCTTCCGCCTGAGGGCGCGGATCACGATTTGATCACCATCGTCAAATGCAGTTCATTCCTTGAAGCACACCGGGTCGTTAAGAAGCTGAAGCGCACCGGCATCGTCGCTCGAATCCCAAACAAGGTTGGTGTCGCCTTATCCGACGCCGCCGATTTGAGAAACTGTTATCCTCATATCCGCATCCAAGTCGCCCGCGCGGACTATGCCGCCGCCAGAGAGCAGCTGAGTGGAGCGGACTAGCTGGCGATCGCCGTCCTTGCCGGACCAAATGGCAGCGGACCGCGGCGCGGCGTCGCGGTTTATTTCAAAGAATTGCCCAATGTTTCCAGCAGCTGGGCGAGTTTCTCTCGCAATTGATTTCGGGCGCGGTAAAGCCGTGTTTCCACGGCTTTGGCGGACCATTCCAAAATCTCGCCGATTTCCGCGTGCGAGAGTTCTTCGTACTCGGAAAGTATGAGCGGGGCGCGAAGTTCCTCGGGCAGTTGTCCCACGGCTTTGCGGACGGCTTCCGCCCGCTCTGCGTTCTGCAAAGATTCGCTTGGTGTCGGCTTTTGTTCTGGCACACTCTCACGGAAACTTCCGCCTGTCGCCTGGTTCTCGGCGTCCAGCGAAACTTGCGGATGGCGCGTCCGATGGCGATAGCAGTCTTTCACCAGATTGGTCGCAATCGCGTAAAGCCACGTCGAGAATTTCCCGCGCGCGTCGAACTTCCCGCGGTTCCGAAAAACCCGGACGAACGTTTCTTGCGCCAGGTCGGCGGCGTCCTCCTCGTTTTGCAGGCTGCGAAGAAGGTAATTGAACAATTTAGGGGCGTGACGCTCCATGAGTTCGTTGAGCGCCGCGCCGTGTCCGGCGGCAAGCCGAGCCATGTCCGCGGGGTCGCATTCGTCGGGACAATCGTCGCGCTCCAACGGCTGGTTCAAGTTGTCCGTCCTCATTGTTCACTGTTTTACGGTGACGGAGAAGCTGGCTTTGCCGCTGCCGCGAGGGCCTTCGTAAGCGAGCGTGGCCGTCCAATCACCGGCCATGCCGGGCGTCACTTTGGCATGATATTGGCCGGGCGCGCCGGTGGGTTCAACGGTTGCGCCTTTGTTCATCACCATGCCAGGCATGTTCATGTTGAGGTCCAGTTTGACGGTTCCCGCATTGACCGGTAGACCGCCGGCGTCCTTGAACTGGACAAGAATGTCACTTGCGGCGCTTCGCAAGTCGCCGGTCAAAGTGACGGTCAAGCCATTCATGGTTTGGCTCGCCAAGAGTTGGCCCGAGGCGGCGCTCGGAGGAGCGTTGCCGCCAAACTTTTGCCAGGCGAAATAAACCCCAACCAAAAGGCCCGCAACACTGAGAACGAACAAAAGAATCCTCAACCATTTTTTGCCTTTGGATTTTTCAACCGCAGGCGCAGGCGCGGGCGCAGGGACAGGCGTGGGAGCCACCGTGCCCGCTGTGAGGCTCATGTCATTTCGCTTTTCCTTGGGAAGAGACCGGCGTCGCCAGATAACGTAAATGGCGGGATAAATCATTAATTCGAGCACGCCGGAAGTAAGCACGCCGCCAATCATCGGAGCGGCGATGCGTTTCATGACATCGGCCCCGGCTTCCGTCACCGGGGACCACATGATGGGAAGCAAGCCGAAGAGAATCGCGCAAATCGTCATGGCCTTTGGCCGAATACGCCGCACAGCCCCTTCGATGACCGACGCCTCCAGGTCCCCCAGCGTATTGAGGCGCTGTTGAACCCGGAATTTTTCCCAGGCATGATCCAGATACAAGAGCATGACGACCCCCGTCTCCGCATCCAGCCCGGCCAGCGCAATCAAGCCGACCCATACGGCCACGCTCATGTTGTAACCGAGGATATAGAGGAACCAGAAAGCGCCCACCAATGAAAATGGGACAGCCAGGAGCACAATAAAAGTTTTGACCGCTGACTTCGTGTTCAGGTAAATCAAAACGAAAATGATAAGCAACGTAAACGGGATGACGATCTGGAGCCGCTTTTCCGCGTTCCGCATGTATTCAAACGAGCCGGCCCATTGCACGTAATAACCGGGAGGAAATTTCACCCGTTCACTCACGCGCTTGCTGGCGTCCCGCACATAGCCTCCGATGTCGTCCGTGGTGACATCCACAAACACGAATCCGACCAGTTGGCCATTTTCATTGCGAATGGATGGAGGGCCGGTTTTGAAATTGATGTCGGCCAGCATCGAAATGGGAATCTGCGCCCCTGCTCCGCCTGGGTTCGAGAATCGTTGAGAGCCGCCGTTGCGTTCCGCCGTCGGGGAACTTGACGCATCCGTGCCAAGTTCGCCGCCGTTTCCCGGCGTCGGGACGAGCACTCGTTTGAGCGAATCGAGGTCCTCTCGAAAATCCCGCGCGTAACGGACGTTTACCGGGTAGCGTTCGCGCTTTTCCACAGTTGTGGTGATCGTTTTTCCGCCAATGGCGGTTTCGATGATGTCGTTGACATCCCCGACGGTCATGCCGTACCGCGCGGCGGTCTTGCGCTTGACATCGAAATCCAAAAAATATCCGCCGGTGGTGCGTTCCGCGAACACGCTGCGGGTATTCGGAAAATCGCCCAGCGCTTTCTCAATTTGAACGCCGATATCCTGGATGACACCAAGGTCGGGGCCAAAAACTTTGATCCCCAGAACACTGCGGAATCCGGTCGTGAGCATCTAGGTGCGGGTCTGAATCGGCATCCAAAAAATGTTGGCCATGCCGGGTGTTTTCAGTTTTTGATTCATCTCCGCCACGATTTTGTCCCAAGTCATGCCGGCTCGCCATTGGTTGATCGGTTTCAAGACGACGACGGTTTCAAACATCGAGAGCGGCGCCGGGTCGGTGGGAGTTTCGGCCTGGCCCGCCTTGCCGAAGACGCTCGCCACTTCCGGCACAGTTTTCAAAAGCCGGTCCTGGATTTGGAGGATTTTCGTGGCTTCACCGATGGCCATTCCAGGGACCGCAGTGGGCATGAAAAGGATTGTGCCTTCGTTCAAGGGCGGCATGAATTCTTTGCCAAGCTGAAGGTAGGGAAAGACGGTCGCGCCCAAAATGGCAAGCGCCAGAAAAATGACCAGCCAACGGAAGCGAAGGACGAAGTGGACGACGGGCTGATAGGCCCATATCAGAAATCGGTTTACGGGATTTTTTGCCTCGGGCCTTATCTTGCCGCGCACAAACAGCAGCATCAGCACCGGCACCAGCGTCACGCCAAGGAGCGCGGCAAAAAACATCGAGAACGTTTTTGTAAAGGCGAGCGGTTTGAACAGCCGTCCTTCCTGCGCCTGGAGCGAGAAGACGGGGATAAAACTCACGGTAATGACAAGCAGCGCGAAAAACAACGGACGCCCCACGCTCTTGGCCGCGCTGATAATCACCTCGATGCGCTCGGCGTTCGTCGGGTCGCGGGCGTTCTCCTCCCGAAAGTGTTCGAGAAACTTATGGGCGTTCTCGACCATGATAATGGCCGAATCGACCATCGCTCCAATGGCGATGGCGATGCCGCCCAGCGACATGATGTTAGAAGTCAGGCCGAGCCAGTGCATCGGCACAAATGAAAGTATGATCGCGATGGGCAAAGTGATGATGGCCACCAGCGCCGAACGGATGTGCCACAGGAAAATCAAACAAACCAGCGCGACGACGATGCTTTCCTCGATCAACTTTTTCCGCAACGTGTCGATCGCGCGTTTGATCAACTCACTGCGGTCGTAGGTGGGAATAATCTCGACGCCTTCCGGCAGGGATGATTTGATTTCTTCGATCTTCTTTTTGATGCCGTCAATGACTGTCAGCGCGTTCTCGCCATAGCGCATCACAACGATTCCCCCTACCACTTCGCCCTGGCCATTTAGCTCCGCCACGCCGCGCCGGAGGTCCGGGCCAAGATGGACGATTCCAACGTTCTTTACGTAAACCGGCGTGCCGTTCTGAATTTTGAGTGGAATGTCTTCGATGTCCTCGATGCTTTTGATGTAGCCGCGACCGCGCACGTAGTATTCGGTGGAAGCCGCTTCAAAGATTTTTCCGCCCACGTCGGCGTTGGAATTTCGAATTTTGGCGATTACGTCGCTCAGCGGGATGCCATAAGCCAGCAGTTTGTTCGGGTCGAGATCCACCTGGTATTCCTTGACGAATCCGCCGACGACGGCAACTTCCGCCACGCCTTTGACCGCTTCAAGGGCGTAACGCAAATTCCAATCCTGAAATGAACGAAGCTCCGCGAGATTGTGCTTTCCACTTTTATCAACGAGCGCATATTCATAGACCCACCCGACACCCGTCGCGTCGGGACCGATGACCGGATTGACGCCTTCCGGCAGCATCCCGCGCACTGAATTCAAATACTCGATGACACGCGAGCGCGCCCAATAGATGTCCGTGCCGTCCTCGAAGATGACGTAAACGAACGATTTGCCGAACATGGACTCGCCGCGCACGAATTTCACCTTGGGCGCGGCAATGAACCGGGTGGAAATAGGGTAGGTAATCTGGTCTTCGACCAGATCGGGTGAGCGCCCTTCCCAATCGGTGTAAACGATCACCTGCACGTCGCTGAGGTCGGGAATGGCATCCAGCGGTGTTTGTTTGAGCGCCCAAATGCCTCCGGCGATGCCGAAGATCATCAAAATGACGATCAGGAAAAGATTCCGGCCACTGGCCTCTATAACGCGCTCGAGAATAAATGGCTTCCGCTGCTCAAGGGCTGCTGGGCGCTCGGGTGCCGGAGTTGGCGTTTCCATGCAGTGTTGGTTAAAAGTTTTTCAGCGCCCCCTGCACCTTGGATTCCGCGTCGATGAGAAAATTCGCGCTGGTCACGACACGCTCTCCTTCTTTCACTCCACTTTTGGCCTCGTAGAAATCGCCATATTCGCGGCCCAGCTCGATGTAGCGCGGCTCCAGTTTGCCTTCGCCTTTGTCCACGAAAATGATGTTGTGCAAACCAGTCGGCAAGACGGCGTCGACCGGCACAGCCAGGCCTTCGCCCATGTTCATCGTCAATTCAATGTCCACATACATGTCGGGACGCAGTTTGAAATCAGCGTTCTCGACATCAATCCGCGCGCGCTCCGTCCGCAGCGTGTCGTTGATGAAGGGATCGATCACCGATATTTTGCCGTTGAACTTCCGGCCCGGATACGAGGAGGAGGTGATGGTGATAGGCAGCCCTGTTTTTAGCATGGGCAATTCATCCTGATAAAACTGCGCCCACACCCAAACCGTGGAAAGGTCGGCAATGTCCACCAGATGATCGCCGATCCTGACACGCCGGCCTTGGTCAACCAGGAGGTCTTGCACGACGCCTTTGAAGGGCGAGTAGAGCGTTAGCGTTTCTTGCGGCTTGCGCGTTCTCTCCAATTCCGCGATTTGCCCGTCTGTGATGTTCCATAGGCGCAGCCGCTGCTTCACGGAGCTGACAAGCCGTTCCGTGCTTTGCAAAACGGCGCCGCTTCCATTGGTTCGCGCCTCATCCCGCGCTTGGAGCAAGTCGGTAAACTCATTCTGCGTGGTCAGCAAGTCCGGGCTGTAGAGTGTGAGCAGCGGCGCATTTTTTTCAACCAACTCGCCGCGTGAGAACACGAACAACTTCTGAACGTAACCGTCGACGCGGGTGACATAGTCCCAATGGCGCTGTTTGTCGTAGGCAACCATGCCCACGGCGCGGATCGTGTACTTGAGAGACCTCTTCTCGACGGTTCCGTACGTCACGCCGATTTGTTGCTGCCGCGCGACAGGCACCATGAACTCGCTGGGCTCATCCCCTTTCATTTCACCCGTGCGTTTCACGTCCATCCCTTTCATGCCTTCCATGCCGGGCATTCCTTTCATGTCCCCGTTGCCCTTCGCCATCGTTTCTTCTTTGCCGTGCGTGTCCGTTCCTTTTGTCTCTTGCATTGCGGGCATGCCCTTCATGTCGTTGATTCCCTCGTTGCCTTTTGCCGCCTCCATTTTGGCGTGTTCTTGCGAGGACATGCCCATGCTGTTCGTGCCGGCCTTTTCGTCGGCGCTGCCGGAGGTTTTCTTTTTCATCACCGGAACCAGATCCATTGAGCAGATCGGACACTTCGCCTTCGGGTCTTGCGATTTGACCGAGGGGTGCATGGTGCAGGTGTAGTAATCCACGTTGTCAGGCTTGCCCTCCGCGCCACGCTTGTTGCACGCCGTGGCAATCAACGCCGCCACCACGACCAAGATGACGGCTGCGATAAAAGAAACGGGATTCTTCATGGTAACGGCCTTAATGTTCATGGTTGGGCAGCAGAGAAGGCTCGCTGGCCAGCGGAACCAGCGCCTCGCTGTTCTCCAGTCCGCTCCAGAGCAACAGCTCCGCAAACATCTCGTTTTCCTCGGCGACCGCGCGGGCGGAAGTCAACTCGCTTTCGAGCAACAGGCGCCGCGCGTCCAGCACGTCACGAAACACGCCGCGGCCGGTTTCCCAATCGGTCAGGCGGCTGGCAAGCGCCTGCCCGGCCCGCGCCGTTATTTCGCCGTTGTAAAGAAGCGCCTCGCGGCGGCTTGCCTCGATTTCCACGGAAAGGTGATGAAGCTCTTCGCGCACCATCCACACCTGGTCTTCGCGTTCTTGTTCCGCGGATTTTTGTTTCTCCTTATCGCGCGCGTAATCCGTGCGATACTTCTCTCCGTTAAACCACGGCAGCGAGAAACGCACCGTAAAATCGCCTTCGCGGAAGCCGCCGTCGCCACTGTATTGACGGCCTTCAATTCCCAGGCTCACATCCGGCAGGCCGGACTTGCGGGTCAGCTCGGCCGCCGCCTTGGCTTGCTTGATTTCCTGCTCCATGACTTTGAGTTTCGGTTCGTTGGCAAGCGCAAGCGAAAGCAGTTTCGGAGAGAAAGGGATGGCCGGCCCCGCCGGAGGCAATTGCAGCGGCGGCCAGGACGAATCCACCGGGCGATTCAAAAGCCGGTTCAGGGCAAAGTATTCGTGAGCCAGCAAGTGGCGATCCGTCCGAAGACGGTCGTTGCGTTCAGCCAGTTCATTCTGGATTTGCAAGGTATCGGCCAGCGCGGCCTGCCCGTCGCGGTATCTGGCCTCGACCGCTTTGACCGTTTCTTCCAGCCAGCCCAAATCTTGCCGCCCGATGTCCACCACCCGCTCGGCCAGGGCCGTGGCCAGCAATTCCTTGCTGATGTCGCGGCGCAATTGTTGCACACGATAATTCAAGTCCGATTTGCGCGTGGAAGCCTCCGCTTGCGCGGCGCGGCGCGTCAACTTTGGCCTGCCCCACAACGGCAGCTTCTGTTCGACGCCGTAAACGAGGTCGCCCTGCTGTTCCGGCGACATGCCAAGCGGGCTGAAAACGCTTCCGCCGAACATCCCCATCGGGTTTTCCCAGGTTCGCACCGCGTCGGCGTTGAGCGTGGCCGAACGGACGCGGGAGCCGGCCGCTTTGAGCGACGGATTGTTCGTCCGCGCCTCCGCAACAAGGCCGTTGATGTAATCGGTCGAAATGACGACGGCTTTGGGCGGCGCCTCCGCCGGGGAACTGTTCCGCGCCGGCGCCGTCCAAATACCGCCGCAGATTACACAAATGGTTGCCAAAATTTTCATACACGGATTCTGTCAAAACGAATTAAAAGGTCGAGAAGAGAAACAAGCGTCCCCTATGGAGACACCGCGCTTGTAACAACCGAAAACTCAGAGGAGATAACAGCAGTCCCGCTGGAAAAAGGGAACCGCTGCCACCGAAACGGACGGGGAAAATCGCAGGGGATATTCGTTCGCGGGCAACGGGGGCAAGGTCAGAAAGGAATTGAGAGACACCGACAAGGCCTGCAACTCATTTTGGGGGGAAGAGGAGACGACAGACACCGGTGCAACCGGGCCGGAAGAATCTTTTGGCGAGGCGCAACAGGCGATATTGCAGCAGTGTCGCCCGTTGTGGCAGCACGATTTTGCCGCAGGCGAAGCTCCCGGCATCGCAACAATCGAGTGCGTTGCCAGAATAAATCCCAGCAACAACGCGACCGCCATTTTTGTCACTTTCAATGCCATGCCGCTTTCAAGCTCGTTTCTGATGACCGACCCCTTCCAAACTCTCGCACATCAGGGCGAGGACGCAAACATTTATTTGTCGCCCTGCCGGACCGCCGCGCATTGGTTACTTCTTTTCGTCCGCCATGCCCAGTGTCGGGAAGGCCCCCTTCTTCAGCACATAACAACCGAAGTCCTGGCTGCCACATTTTTTGCATGTGTGAACCAACACTTCTTCGGCCTGTTTTTTGCCATGCCTCACTTCAACGGAGCGATTTCAATCATCGGCTCGCTAAGAAAAAGTTCGAGATGTTCTTCCCGGAATCGAGGGTTGTTTGCCACAGCCGCGTTATCCGTCAGCGCCTCCAGCCGATCCGTGTCGCTGACTGCCTGTGGGTATTCCGGTAACGCGCCTGCCCACCGCAGTTCGGGATGCGCTTCGCGGAAGCGCGGACTATTGGCTAAAGCGGCGTTTTCAGTGAGTTTGGCCAGCCGGTCCGCGTCCATCACAGACGACTCTTTGCCGGAGGACTGTGCGCGCAATAGTTCCGGATGCCCTTCCAAGTACCGAGGGCTTGCGAGCACAGCCGAATTACTCGATAACCTTGAGGGGACGCATGACTGGCCACCTTGAGCGGGGGACGATGCGGTAAGCGCCACCGCGGCCGCAGCCGCCAACAGTAGTGAATTCGATGTTTTCATAGTCTGCTCTTTCCATTGTTTGCGGCGGTTGGTCGCCGCTTCTTGTTGTCTCTTCCAATCCTTAATACGCCGCCGCCGGGCCGTTCCCTCAGAGCGTGTCAGATAATCTTCATGGCCGTTGCGGTAATCCACCAAGTCTATTTTTGTCCATTCATGCCATAATTGGGCAGGAAGACTTTCTCTTTCACCCAGGACAGATAACGGCGTCCCTGTTCAGGCGGCATGGTCTGGCTGACTTGAAAAAAGTGGTGCAGCATCATTATCTGGCATCCTGAACGCATTTGCGCAACCTCGGCCAACGCAACGTCAATTTCAGGCGTGGCGTTTGTCGCCACCGCCAGGAGCCCCTGGAGATGCGCGTTCTGCTCGCCTATCCTGCGGCACATTTCCCGGCATTGCGGCAAATAGGCCGCATGAAGTTCGGACACCTGATTGAACGCGGCGTCACTCAGTTGAAACTCCTCCTTTAACCATGCCAGCTCTGGCCGCCGGCTCCGCTCCATTGTGCGGGCTGGCGACATGCAAACAGTATAAATACACCCGTAGGCGGCCGCTCCCACGCCCAAACCCAGCAACAGAATGAACATGCTTGGCTTCATGGAATTACTGGCGGGGAGTTTGACGGGCTTCAGGCATGCGGATGTCTCGCCGCCTCAGATTGTCCTTGATGGATGCAGTCTCCTGACGAGCCTCTGCCCCACCGAATGACGCGCCAGCGGCAAGGAATACAAGGGTGTTTGGTAGGGGTCAAGCGCCCGGACATAACGCCGGCCTAATTCCTCCCTGACCCGCGCGGTTTTCTCGTAGGCCTGCGTCCAGCCGGCGCCGCCGCCGACGACCAGAACCACCGCAATATAAGCGGCCGCCCCCGCGGGATGAGCCAGCGCCGTGGCAAACCAATCGCTAATCATCCGCGGCACTGAGCGCGAGGCTGGCGCTTTTGCGCGTTCGATGCGCCGCCACACCGAATCCTGAAAATGCGGCGGAGGAGAAGCCTCCATTCGCCATTCCTTGAGCAATTTGCGAAACGCCCTGTCGTCGTTGCTTGGCTTGTTGGTATCCATATTCAATCCGCGAGGGCGACGGAAGAGCCCGCCGCCCGCTGTAGGGCAGGCATCCTGCCTGCCGGTTGGCCCGGCTTCCAGCCGGGCGCTTCTGGCATCAGTGCTGATTAGCTATCAGTTATTTACAAAGAACGCTGACAGCTACTTGAGCGGCGCAACCATGACGTTCTGCGCGCCCCGTTCATCCATCTGCTCCCGGGAATTCGGCGAGGCCGCAATTCCATCGGCTCCAACGGCCTGGTATCCAGCCGAGGCAACCACGTCAGAAGGCGTCGCCTCCACCATCATCCTCTCCTGGAACATCTCGCGGCTTTTCGGCGAGCCGGCGATGCCCTCGCCTCCAATCGCTTGGTATCCAGCCACTGTTGGCGTGGCCGACTGGTAAGACATATCAGGCGCTGGCGCTACAACCGTTTCGTGGGCTATTTGCAGCTCATCCCCTTTGGGCGACTCAGCTTTTGTGCTGGACGCAAGGGTAAAAGCGCCCGCCACCGCGACGGCAATTAGAAGTGTTCTTTTCATAATTATCATGCCTTTCTCTCTTTGTGCGGCTCATCGCCGCTGTTTACCGACACCCCTTAATACGCCGCCGGCGAAGCCAACCCCTCAAGAAATTTCCAGAAAGGCAAGAAAAGCGCCATAACATGAAATCTCTTTCATTTGCCGGCCCGAAAAACCATCATTCCAAATGCTTGGACGATGCGTATTCTTATCGACGTCGCAGATTTATGAAAAAACGACTGACACGCATTGCGGTCGGTGTCCTGGTGGGGCTCTTGATTCTCATCGGCGTAATTTGGGGGCTTGCCCTTGTCTTGGGCAGCCACGAAACATCTTACGCGGGGCAGCCTCTGGCCCACTGGCGGCAACAACTGGAGAGCCGCGACGCCGGCGCCAGCAATCAAGCATACATCACGGTGAACACTCAGGTCATCCCGCAGCTGGTTGAAACCATGTTCCACGACACAAATGATTCCAGCCTTCGATTGGCTGTTATTGCACAATTGAACAGCCTGCCGCTTGTCCACATCAACTTTATCGAGGCCGTCGGGCGACGCGCTTTTGCGGCCTTCTCCCTCGGACAACTTGGCCCGCCGGCAAAGGCGGCCGTCCCCTCCCTGCTCCAAACCCTGGAGGGAACGGATGCGAGTGTGCATGAAGCCGCCATCTACGCGCTGGGAACGATTCACAGCGATCCGGACGTCGTGATTCCGATCCTCATCCCCTTTCTCACAAATGACGACCTCAACGACGACGCGGCAACGGCGCTCGGCAATTTTGGGAGCGCGGCCAAGGTCGCCGTTCCCAATATCATTCCTTTGTTATTCTCCAAGGACAACGACGCGCGCTCCGCCGCAAAAGCAGCCTTAAAAAAAATAGACCCCGCCGCCGCGGCGAAGGCCGGGGTTAGGTAAATCGCGCCGTCCTTTGCGCTCCCAAGACCGCCAGCGGCGCCCGCCTCATCGCTCCGCGTCACATCCCTCCGCGGTGATAATTCAATTGCGGTCCGAACCCATGGGGCGGCACGGACCGAGAATCAAGCGGCCTTCCCGGGCATCAATCGTGACTTTGGAAAAACGCGATAGCAGTCCATTGCCAAGCAATCCGGCTTCTCCAGGAAAGATGGCTTTTTCGTGAAGTCCTGTCGGCACGTTATTAAATCTGAGTCCGCCGATGCCCACAGTCGTTTGGGTTTGCGGCACCGAGATTTCAGCCAGCCCGATGGCGATTTGGCGGGCGCATTGGTCGGGCGCCTCGGAAGTCACCCATTGCAACGCCGTGGCGCAGCCCGTGTCAAGACGCACCCATTGGCGTTTGCCGTCGTTCACGCTTATTGGCACTCGCATGCCGCATGAGCGCATTTGAAGGGGCAGCGTTTCATCGGATTTTCCCGCGCTTTCGCGTTTGAGAAGCCGAATTTTCCGCGCGCCAAAATCAATCTGAACGACACGCTCGCGAAAAAAGTCCGCGCCAATGAGTCCGTCAACGGGCCGCTCACATGACCGGCTCAATTTCTCCAGATCAACAGCCAGATATTCATGCGGCAGTCGCACCTCGCCCGCTTTGGCAGACATGTGTCGCTCCCAATATCCAGTCAGCGTCGCCGCGACGCCTTGAACCGTGACCGGCTGACCCAACCTCAAGCCAAGGCGTTTTGCCGTGCTGAGGCTGATGGCACTTACAGCGGCCCCTGTGTCCACAAGGAAATTGAGCCGTTTTTCCGACTGTGGAATGCTTGCCTCAACCCACAACAGCCCTTCACGAAACTCAAATGGGAACTCCGCCGACGATGCGGACGCGGCCTGCATCCGACTACTAAGTGCAACAACCAAAACCATCGCCGTGCTCAAAAGGAAACGCACACAAGGCTGGTAGCAGCCGCCATGCCAGCATTGAGATTTCTAAAGCGTCCCAGTGGATCCGCCTGCTTTTTTGCGGAGAAATCCGGCGCGATCCAATCGCAATGTCATTTCGTGACCACCAGGGATAATTTCGACCAGTGGCAGGCGTATTTCCAGCGATTATCGCCACTCCTCTTTCCATGGCGCCGACGGACCGCCCGTCGGTGGTCGGAAAATGAACGTCAAGCGTTTGAATGGCCGCAAAGTTGTCCGGCACCCAGCGCGATGGTCGGGACCCCTGTTGGGTTCAACATCGCGCCAGCCGCCGGCGGGAACCTGAGCCTTACACGTTTGCTCCGGCCAGTTGGCAAAAGTTCTTCAAGTTGCCGCTGAATTAGTCATCTGACGGGAGCGCGATCGTCCCGGCCGCTTCCCTCGGCGTCCCTCCGATGGAATGTTGAGTCCGGCAACTGAAGCCATGTTCCGCCTGCTGTTGCGTGATCTTTCCTAAGCCAATTTAGACCGCCAAAACAACATACTCGTCGCTTTCCAGCTGCAAGCATGCTTCAACTGTTTTTCACCGATTCGGCCCACACCAATTCTTGGGATGATTTTAAACAACGGTGGGAATCCCAATTGGTTCCGCGCGGATGGATTTATCAGAATATGGTCGTCACCGCCCAAAGAGCGCGCGAAGTGGACAGTTGGTTGGACTCCGTGAACCAAGTGGTGTTCCCGAAGCAAGTCGATGCCGATCAGGCAACCCTCTCGTCCCTCTCCCACCGCTGGCCCCACAGTTTCATCGCCGTCAGATTTATTCCAAACACTGCCAGGGCTTGTCAGAGGGCCGCGCTAAGTCAAACGGAGGCGCATCAGGCAATCATCGCCTGCGCCCTCGATCGTTTTAAACTGGCGCGGGGCGAATATCCCGAAGACCTCAACGCGCTTGTTCCAAAATTCCTCGACGCGATTCCCGACGACGTCATCGGCCGCGAGCCTCCCCATTATCGCCGCGCCACCGACGGAACATTCCTGCTCTACTCCATCGGCTGGAGCGCCAGTGACGGCGGCGGCGTCTCCAAACCGAACAACCAAGGCGATTGGGTCTGGCCTGAATCACTGTGAGGAACAAATTGTCTTGCGGCAAACTGTAGTCTATCCCAGGGTCTCATCAGTAAGCCGCTTTGCTATCTCCCCAACTCGGTCATGGCCTGGTTTTTGGCGGCATCGCAACGCCGCCGGAGATCATCCCTTCCGGTGGTAATCCACGGCGACATTCCGCCTATCCAGCACAATCACGGACCGGCCCCAGGGCACATACCGGGCAGGGCCTTTGCGGTCAGGATACATCACACGCCATGCGATGACTTGCCAGCCATCGCCGGATTTCAGAACTTCCCATTCGGCCCGGTCGGCCCAATCCTCGTTCTGTTCCAACACCCGCCTGGCCGCCCCGATCTGCTCGCTATAGCGGCCCTGCGGGTCTTCGGGCTGCCCCATGCGCGTGATTTCTTTCTCGCCGCATCCAAAGAGCAACACGAAAAGCAGAGCGATCATCCGGCGCCTCGTCATCCCTTTTATATCGGCCGCAACCCAGCCGGACTGGAGTTTGGACATTTATTGCCGGATTTCACGAATGGGAAATGGAGTCGGGCGGCGCGATTTTCATCCGTGTAATTCGGCCATCCGTGATAAAATTTTCGTGTCAACCCAACGATTCAACCCATTCAGGGTTGATGCCGGTTTTGGGAAGTTTACCCAAGGTAGCCCGGGCTGAATGATTGCCATCCCGGTCCAATCTCCAGAGACGGGCATTCAGCCCGTCACGCGGGGGGAACGGGGCGGGACGCCGACCCTACCCCGGATATTTCACACTCTGGGCGATTCAAAGCTGGTGTGAAATATGCGGGCCAAGAGGCTGCCGCAAAAGTAAATGTTATTTTGCGGCAGCCCCTACGGTGAGTCCGGCTGCTCTCCATCGCCGTTGAATGAGGACGCGGAATCGCCCGCCCAAGTGCTCCGGATGGGTGAGCGTTGCAAATTGGCGGACCTGCGCGGGCGTCCAGGGTGTCAGCGTCGCCGGCTCGGCTTGGCATAGCTGAGCGGCTTGGGTCAGGAACCGTTCCTGACGCATGAGGCCCTCGGTTTTCAGACCGCGTCGTTCGCCCGCGTTTTGCAATGCGGAGAAATTCATGTGCGCGGTAATGTCCTGCCCGCCGATATTGTCGAAGAGGCTGGCGGCGATCCGATGGCGGGTGTAAGAGCGCAAAGTTCCCCGCGGGCGCTCGGGCTGAATCCATTCCTCCTGTGTGAGGCCGTAATCGCAGGTCAGCAGCGCGCCGTCAAGCAGAATGTCGGCGGCTTGCTCCCACCATCGAATGGCCTGCGGAGAGATTTCGACGGTGAATTTGTCCGGCAGGACCGCCTCCAGTTCAGCGGGGAGCACCGGGCGGCAATCCGCGCCTGCGGCGGACAAAGCAAGTAGTTGCCAGGAAAAGCCGCCGTTTTCAAGCGCCACATGCCATTCGAGCCATTGTCGTTTTGCGGCGTTCCAGCCCAGACGATGGGCCGGGAAGGCGTCCAAAAGTTCATTCGAGAAAATGATTCCGTTGACTCCCCGAGGCTCCATGTCAGCGAGGCTTGGGAACCATGCGATGTTGCTAAATTGTTTTGACAGATTCTCTTGCTGCCAGGCGCGACGGACGGGCGAAGGCTCGACAATACAATAACGGAGGCGCGAAAATAGCGCGGGGCGATGCCGGGCCAGCCAGTTGAGAATGTCCGCCGCCAGCCGTCCATCGTGCGCGCCTGCTTCGAGGATTTGAAGGTCCGCAAAACCTTGAGGGCGTTGCGCGACGCTGAAGTTGCTTCGTTCATCGGCCGAGCCAGCGGCACCCCCTGGATCGAGCCAATGGGCAAATTGACAAGCCAGCAACTCCCCGAACAGACTGCCGACGCTTACATTTGTAAAATAATCGCCTCGTCTGCCCACGGGTCGCCGGCGTTCGTAATAACCCAAAGCCGGGGTATAAAGGGCCAATTCCATGAACCGCGCCAGGGACATTGGCCCTGTTTGCTTGATTTCAGCCTGGATGAGGGAGGTGAGCGGAGTCATTGGATTTGGGACGCGCGGCAGCGTAGCCCTGTCATAATTGACGGCAGCCATTGGGTGCGATTACTGCCAAGACGGTGGGATAGACGACACTTCTTCACGGTTATTTGGTTCTCCGGCGGCGTTGCTCGCTCGGGCAGAGACCGTTAACAGGTATCTTT
>VFSW01005046.1_pt1 | contig 19613 bp, 17 predicted proteins | sample 5358111 | NCBI WGS metagenome assembly VFSW01 (sample SAMN11554181, study PRJNA540505) | mine drainage metagenome | isolation source: sediment from site ElyBrook_90M | place: USA: Ely Copper Mine, Vershire, VT | collected 2017 | reverse complement strand
GCTCTCCTTCTTCGCACAGCGGCTTCATCAAACTACCGAGCATCGCGTGCAGCACCTGCTCTTTCGCGATCGCTATCATCTTCTCTCTGCGTTGCGGTCGTTTCGCGCCTCGATCTATCAGTTTTGCGACGAACACTCGCTCATCGAGAGCGCGAGGAACGTTCTGCACGAACGCACGCGCTGCGACGCGACAATCGTCGCCCTGCGCGATAGCACGCAGCGGCTACGCATCGAAGGCGGCGCCCCAGCGGGGACCAGCGACCCCGACGACGACCCGCTTGCCGGCGAACTGCGCGAACGCACCGCTCCGGTTGACGCCGCAGGACTTGGCTCCGCACTCGGGTCGGGCAGCGCGTTTCCATGCCCGTTGCGCGGGGAACTCTTCGGCATCGTTCTATTGCGGCGCTGCGCGGAAGCGGAAGCCTTCGCGCCCGACGAGTCGGCCGCCATCGCCGATGTGGTCACGCAGATCGGCCTCGCCACGGACGCCCTGCGCGCTGCCCGCCTTCGGACCATCGTGAACCAAGTGCTGGCAGATCGCGTCGGCATCGAGCAGCTTGAGAGTCTGCTTTCCACGGAGGAGTCCGCGCGCTCGCGCTGAGGATGCCGCTCCGGCGCGTCGACGTAGCGGATCTCCTCCGACGCTAATAAGGAAGGGCCATGTTCGATCATCTGTTGACCGACGAGCAACGACGCGTCCGCGACGAAGCGCGCGAGTTCGTCAAAGCCACGCCGCGCGACCTTATTCTCGACATGGATGCGGAGCGAGTCCGTTTTCCCAAGGAGTGGCTGCGCGAGGCAGCGCATCGCCGGCTGCTAGGGGTACGCCATCCGGTGCGCTGGGGCGGCCGGGGGCTCGATTGGGTGACGGCGAGCGCGGTGTCCGAGGAAATCGGTAGCCTGAGCTACGAGCTCGCCTGCGTCTTTGGCGTCGGCGCCGACCTGGTGTGCGACGCGATCCTCAGTCACGGCACCGATGCCCAAAAGGAACGCTACGTCGCGCCGCTTCTCAAGGGCGAACTCTTCGCAGCCGAATGCCTCACCGAGCCGCGCGGCGGTTCCGACTTCTTCGGCGCCACGACTCGGGCCGAGGATTGCGGCGACCATTTCTTACTCAACGGCCAAAAGCGCTTCATCGTCGGTGCAGAGGGTGCCGACTATTTCCTGGTCTATGCGCGAACCGATTCTCGTCACGATGCCCCACCGCAACAAAGCATCACGTGCTTCATCGTCGATCGCGGCCCTGGGGTCGAAACGAAGTACGTCTACGGCCTCATGGGCTGCCGCGGCGGCGGCACCGGGCGTCTGGTGTTCCGCGACGTCAACGTGGCGAAGGAGAACGTTGTCGGCGATATCAATGGCGGATATGCGGTGTTCAACACCATGATGATTCCCGAGCGGTTGGGCACCGCCGCCATGACCCTGGGCCCGGCGCGTGCCGCGCTCGACATCGCCACGCACTATTCGTCGCGACGCAAGGCATTCGGCCAGGTGATCAATCGCTTCCAGGGCGTGAGCTTCCAGATCGCAGAAGGTGCGACGTTGCTCGACGCCAGCCGATCCATGGTCTACACGACGTCGCGGGCGGTCGACGACGGTGTAGAGACGGACCGCATCAGGCGCCTGATCTCGGAGACCAAGAAGTTCGTCACCGAATCCTGCCAAAAGGTCGTGCACAACGCGATGCAGGTGGTAGGCGGCATCGGCTATACGAATGTCTTGCCGCTCGAGCGCATATACCGCGACGTGCGCCTAGCCTCGATCTGGACCGGTACCAACGAGATCATGGCGACGATCGTCGCCCACGAGTGGTACCGGGAGGCGGCGCTGGCTCTGGCCGCACGCCGCGATCGCGACTACGTTGCCGATGCCGCCGAAGCGCACGCCGAAGACGAAATCGTCTACGAATAGCCAGGAGCGTCGCACGCGAACCGGAGGAACGATGGGTAATCGGTCGATCATTGAGCCCTTTCGCATAAAGAGCGTCGAGCCGATTCGCATGACGACGCACGAGGAGCGCAAGCGCTTCCTCGAGCAGGCTGGTTACAACCCATTCCTGCTGCGGGCGGAACACGTGTTGATCGATCTGCTGACCGATAGCGGAACCGGCGCGATGAGCGCCGAGCAATGGGCATCGATCATGCGTGGAGATGAGTCCTACGCCGGGGCACGGTCGTATTATCGTTTGGTCGACGTCGTTGCAGATATCTTCGGCTTTCGCTACGTGCTGCCGACGCATCAGGGCCGCGCGGCCGAACGCATTCTCTTCAGCACCACGTGTAAGCCGGGTGACGTCGTTCCGAACAATACGCACTTCGACACGACGCGCGCACATATCGAATACGTGGGAGCGCGGGCCGTCGACTTGCCCATTCCCGAAGGACGGCGCCCCGCCGACGTTCATCCGTTCAAGGGGAATATGGACCTCGCTGCCTTGGAATCGTTAATCGCGGAAGTCGGCGCAGACCGAATCCCGCTCGTCATGCTGACGATCACCAACAACTCCGGCGGCGGCCAGCCCGTCTCGATGGCAAACGTGCGAGGCGCCCGCGAGATTTGCGATCGGTATCGTATTCCACTCTACATCGATGCCTGCCGTTTCGCTGAAAATTGCTGGTTCATACGCGAACGCGAAGAAGGATACGCCGGGACGTCGCCTCGCGAGATTGCACGAGAGCTCTTCTCCTATGCCGACGGGTGCACGATGTCGGCCAAGAAGGACGGTCTGGTCAATATCGGGGGATTTCTCGCCGGCAACGATGAGGCGCTTGCCAAGCAAGAATCGCGTTTGCTGATCCTGACCGAAGGCTTCCCCACCTACGGTGGGCTTGCAGGGCGCGACCTCGAAGCAATGGCAACCGGCCTTGAGGAAGTGCTGCACGAAGACTACCTGCACTACCGGATTGCGTCGACGGCCTACCTTGGCCGGCACCTCACCGAAATCGGCGTTCCCATCGTGCAGCCGCCCGGGGGGCATGCCATCTACATCGATGCGGCCGCGACGCTTCCGCACATTCCAGCACGAATGTTTCCGGGTCAGGCATTGGTGGCCGAACTCTATCTCGAGGGTGGGATCCGCGCCGTTGAAGTTGGGACGGTGATGTTCGGTTCCACCGATACGCAGACCGGCGAAGAAACGACGGCATCCATGGAACTGGTTCGCCTCGCCATCCCACGCCGTGTCTATACCCAGAGCCACATCGACTACGTGTACGAAGTCATGGGCGACGTTTTTGCTCGGCGCGAACGGATCGCCGGTCTCCGTATGACGTGGCAGGCACCGCCGTTACGGCATTTCACGGCTCGCTTCCAGCCTCTGTGAGGATCCGTCAGCCGTGATGCAGCGTGGCATTGACTGCCATCCAGATGCCGAGGGCGACGATGACCGCCGAGAGCCCTATCGTGATGATGTTACCGATCGGCCTGTTGCGTCTGTCGCCGATGACGTTGCGATCGTTCACCAAGACCAACAAGAAGCCGAGCACGATCGGGAGGACGAGCCCGTTGAACGCTTCGACTTTGAGCGTAAGTTGAATGAGCTGTAGACCCGGGATCAGCACGATCGTTGCCGCTACGATCACGCACGCTAGATAGAGCGCGATAAAGCGTTTCGCCCGTAAGCCGTCGTTGAGCGAGCAGCGCCAGCCGAAAGCTTCGCCGAAGGCCCATGCGGTCGCGAGCGAGACGACGAAGGCGCCGAGCATCGACGCTCCGAGCAGTCCCGCGCCGAACGTCACGCCGGCGAGACGGCCGACCAGCGGCTGCAGTGCCAGCGCGGCATGCGCGGCATCGGTGATCCGGATATGGTGGACGAAAAGGGTCGCCGCCGTAGTGACGATGATCGCGCACATGATCACTTGGGTTAGAAGCGATCCGATGGCGGTGTCGGCGCGTGCGTAGCCGATGTCGGACTCGGTCAAACCCTTGTCGACGACGGCGCTCTGCTGATAGAAGATCATCCACGGCATGATGACCGCGCCGATGTTCGAGGCGATCAGCAAGAGATACGCCTCATTGCCAAGGGGCTGACTGCCCAGCAGTCCGCGCACGACGATCTCGTGGATCGGTGGATGTGCGGCAAATGCGGCCGGAATGAAGAACAGTTCGAGCGCGCAGAGTGCGAGCGCGAAGACTTCGACGCGTTTGTACGACGCGGTAAAGATAACGACCGAAAGCAACGCGGCTGCCAGGAGGACGATCGGAGCCGGCGGCAGACCGAAAATCTGCGCGGCGCCGTCGATGCCGGCGAACTCGGTAACGAGCGCGGCGACGTTGGTGATCAGCATCGTCCCGAGCGAGACCCACGCCCACTTCAGGCCGTAATGCTCGCGAATCAGACGGGCGTGCCCCTTGCCGGTTACGGTGCCCAGCCGCACCGTCATCTCCTGGACGACGAAGAGCGGGACGATCAGGAGAATCTGCAACAGGATGAGCTTGTAGCCGAACTGCGCGCCCGAGGCCGCCGCGGTCGTGATGCTGCCCGCCTCGGTGTCGGCGAACATCACGACGATCCCCGGCCCCAGAACGGCCAAAAAGCGCAGCAGTCTGCGCCGGAAAGCGGAGCGATCCGCGACCGCGCCCCGAAGCTCGAGCGAGCCCATCACGGTTAGACTAGCCTAACATGCGCGCGAGGTAGTCCGAGGAAGGTCGCTTACGGCTCCGAATTTACCTCCTCGCCCTTCGCAGGCGAGCCGGAAACCCGACGCCCGATTGCGGTCTCTGGACTGACCGACGTTATCTCGATTCTGCCCGTCGGCTGGTTGACCGTTAGGTATCTCCCCGTGCCGGGATCGCGAACCTGCGTCACCTTCATCACCGCGAAGTATTGGCCGACGGAGACGCCGCGCGACGAACCGAGATCGATGATGTAGTAGCCGCTGTCGATGGCAATGATCCTTCCGCTGAGCGATGGCCCCACCGCCGCGGTGGGCAGCCGGCTCCGATCGAGGTGCGCCGCAATGACGCCGGCCTCGGCGTCGATGAGGTGCCCCATTGTCGAGGAAATGAAGTTCGCGTTCTCATAGCTGCCGTAGGTACCGGTCAAGAAGTCTGCGCCACCCACGCTCCACGAGTTTGCCGTCTGCGTCTGCTCGTCGTCGAATGCCTCAACGATCTGACCGGTCTCCACGTTCACGACGCGCACCGCGACCTTGATCGTGACGCGGCCGCTGCCGAAGTTCCCAGCAACCACGCCCCCCAAGGAATGCGTGACGTGACTCGTCGTAACGCTCGAGGTTCGTGGTGCGGCCGTCGGACACAGCGTTTCCACTGTGGGCTTGTAACACGGCGGCGGCGTACCTTCTACCGTGGTCGTGTGCGTACTCGACACGACGTGGCTTACCGTAAACGACTGGCCGAGGCTCGCGCCCGAGCTCCCCGTCTGTTCGAACTGAACGACGTTGCCCTCGATCAAGAAATGCGCGCCGACGAGCCGCGCGGCTCGCACCGCCGTCTCGGGATCGACGGCACCTGACGTGTCGAGCTGATGCTCTTGCATCGTTTAACCTAGTTTAGCGCGCTCCAAGACGTTGAAATTGCCGGCATTCACCATCCGATCCGTGACGAGGTCCGAGAGCGCGACGCCGGGTTCGAACTCCCCCCACCAATCGCCGGTAAGACCCTGCGTAGAGAAGTTCATCACGGCAATTGCAGGCTGGGCCTGCTGCGCGAGCCCCGGCGAAACACCTGCACCAAGACCCACACAGAAGACGGACCCAAGAATCCAAAGAAATCTCCGCATGCAGAGCCCCTTTTCTCGAGCCTTACGGCTCGGATCGCATCGGTGTCGACCCGTACCTACTTATCGGTGCGTGCAGGTCTTGCCTTCACGTGGTGCTGGCCGCGCGGTGGCGTTTCGGCGGCAGGTGGAGCAAGAACTCGAGATGCGCGCGCGAGCTTGCCTGCCGTGCCCATTGCCGAATATGTCTGAGCCCGTAGAGGCGGAGCACTGGAACCATCAACATTTCCTGAACGCGTTGCCAACTTGCCGGCGAAAGCGTTCCACCCAGCAGTTTCACGACATCGCGGCGGCGCGAGGGCATCAGTGACATGAGAGCGATACGCGGCAGTCGTACGCGAAACTTCTTCTCTCGCAGTACTAGCCCAGCGAGGAATGGCAAATTGCGCATCACCGTGACGGCCAACAACCGCAGGGACCGATGCGCCGCGTAGAATTGCGCCAGCGCCTTGTACGTTCCGATCTGCAGCTCGTAGGGTGTCATCTTGGCCGGTCGCATCAAGCAATGATGCCCATCGTAGAGCGACCAGTCGCGCGAGAGCAACCGCCCTTCTGCCACGATACGGTCGTAGAACGCCGTGCCGGGACAGGGCGTGAGCATCATGAACTGCACCGTATCGATCCGGTTCTTGAGCGCAAACGCGACGGTCTCCCCGAATACGTGGTTATCGTCTGCATCCGAGCCGAGGACGAACATCCCGTGTACGTCGATGTTGTAGGCGTGAAATGCGCGTATCGCGTCTTGAATCGCCGCGACGTCCTGATGCTTGTTGTACGCTTCCAGCGTCGCGGGATTCACCGACTCGAAGCCGCAGTAGACCATACGGCAGCCGGAGCTACGCATCAAGTCGAGCAGCTCGTGATCGATTTCTCCAGTGCGCTTGTCTTTGTATACGATCTCGGCACGCATTTGCGCCGACCATGGCGGAGTACGTCCGCTATCGATCATCGCCCGCAAGAGTTTGCGAGTACGTTCTTTGTTTACGACAAAGTTATCGTCGTAAAAAAATACCGCGCCTCGACCCTGGTACTTCTCTAAGTCGCAGAGCACGTCGCCGATCTCGCGGGAGCGCACTCGCCGACCGAACATCTTGATCACGCTGCAGAAGTCACAATCGAAGGGGCAGCCCCATTGCGTCATGATGGGAATGTTGGTCATGCGCTCGTGACCGGCGATGAGCGAAAGGTCGGGCGTGGGCAATGCGGCAAATTCTGCCTGCGAGCATTGTGGGCGCGATGGGTTATGAACGTTGCGCCCCTCGCGATCGTGGTAGGAGAGCCCAGCCACGCTTGCATATTCGCGCTCGCCTTGCATGGCTGCGACGAGTTCCAGAATAGCCGCTTGTCCTTCACCCCGGACGACGAGATCGCAGTGCTCGAGCGCCTCGTCGGCCAGAAAAGTGACGTGCGATCCACCCATGACGGTGGGAATGCCAAGCCGGCGGCAACGTTCGGCCATCTGATACGCGGCGGGCACGGTAGCGGTCGTGGCCGAAAAACCGATCAGATCGGCCCTGGCTACATCCGACCAATCTATCGGCGCAAGCGACTCCACGTAGATTCGCACGTTATGGCCCGCGTCGCTCAGGATGCGGCCGAGGAGCGGCAACCCCAAACGCGGCAACAGCGCCTGGTCGAAGACGTTGAGGCCCGGGGCCTTGGGCTCAATCAGTCGGACGTTCATCATCGTAATGTAATCTTTCCGTTCTGCTATCCCTGTTTGTCATCAGCGCAGGTATGTATTCTCCCGGTCAACCGGCCAACCGCCCGCCACCGGCCGGGGCCGTAAAGGCGCGAACGCCGGCTCGTTGTAACTCGGATCCCGTAGACAGGAGAAGCATGCAATCGAAATACGACGCGATAGTTATCGGCGGCGGCCACAACGGCCTCGTCGCGGCGTGTTATCTAGCGCGCGCGAAATGGAACGTTCTCGTGCTCGAGCGGCGCTCGATCGTCGGCGGGGCCTGCGTGACCGAAGAGATCTTTCCCGGGTACAAGATATCGACGGCGGCGTACGTCAACAGCCTTTTCCGGCCCGAGATCGTGCGCGACCTCAATCTGCAGGCGTATGGATTCGAAGTGATCGAACGCAATCCGGCGTCGTTTTCGCCCTTTCTCGATGGACGCTACTTGATGCTCGGCCGCGGCGTCGAAGAGGACGCTCGGGAGATTGCGAAGTTCAGTGCCTGCGACGCGCGCGCATATCCGCAATACGAAGCGATGCTCGCACGCGTGGCGTCGGTCATCGAGCCGACCCTGACGCAAATCCCGCCGAACGTGCGCCGGCCGAAGCTCGGAGATCTGGCAACGGCGCTGAAGCTCGGACGCTCGATGCAACGGCTGGGGTCGGCGATGACGGAAGCGGTGGAGATGCTCGCCGGAGCCGCGCGGCCGATTCTCGATCGCTGGTTCGAGTCGGAAGAACTCAAGGCCACGCTTGCGACCGACGCAATCATCGGAGCATTCATGGCGCCGTCGATGCCGGGCACCGCTTACGTCCTCTTCCATCACGTCATGGGTGAAACGAACGGCAAGAAAGGCGTGTGGGCCTACATGCGCGGCGGCATGGGCGGCATCACGCAGGCGCTGGCCAAAGCAGCCACGGCTCTCGGTGCCGAGATTCGCACGGACGCCGAGGTTGCAAACATCGTCGTCAAGGACGGCTCGGCGACCGGTGTCGTGCTCGCCAACGGCGACGAGATTGCAGCGCGAAAGGTTGCGAGCGGCGTCGACATGCACCACACGTTCGAGCGATTCTTGGACCCGCAGCTGCTGCCGCCCGATTTTCGTGACGCGATCGCGCGCATCTCCTACGATAGCGCTTCGCTCAAGATCAACGCGGCAATCGATCGCCTCCCGAGCTTCACCGCGCTCCCCGGACGAGAGCCCGGATTGCAGCATCACGGCACCGTGCATCTCTGTCCGAATCAGGACTTCATCGAGCGGGCGTACGACGACGCGAAATACGGACGTTCTTCGCGTGAACCCGTCGTCGAGTTCCAAATGCCGTCGTCGCTCGACTCGACCCTGGCTCCGCCAGGGAAACACGTCGTTTCGATGTTCGTGCAGTACGCGCCGTACCGCTTGAAAGACGGCCCTTGGACCAAGCAGCTCAAGGATGAGTTTGCCGACCGGTGCTTCGCGATCGTGGAGCGCTACGCACCTGGATTCACGGAATCGATCGTCGACCGCCAAGTCTTGACTCCGCCGGACATCGAAGAACGCTTCGGCCTCACCGGCGGCAACATCTTCCAGGGCTCGATGTCGCTCGACAACCTCTTTGCCTTCCGCCCCGTTCCCGGATACGCCGACTACCGTACCCCGATCAAGAATCTCTACGTGTGCGGATCCGCAGCGCACCCGGGAGGCGGCGTCATGGGCGCCGCGGGTTACAATGCGGCACGCGTGATGCTGCGCTCGTAAGAACGCTGCGGCCGGTCAGTTGCCTTCCGACGGCGGCATCGCGCCCACGATTTCGTCGAGCAGCTGAGAGACCGTAATGTTTGCAATCCAGCGGCCTACAAAAGCGTCGAATACTGCACCAACCGTTCCGAACGGCGGTTCGTAGTAGCCGAGGAGGACGATCGCGATCCGATCGTTCGGCCGGCGACGGACTTCGAAGAAGCCGTGGAATACCGGAAAGGCGTTCGTTCCTGGGACATGCCACGATACGGGAATCCGCCAGAGGGGCGACTTGCGGTCTAGGTCCCCCAGCGTAAGCAGCACGTCGCGTCCTATGGCACCGACGCGAAAAGCCTTCGTCACCTCACCGGCCTGCCGTACTCCTAGGGCCGCGTAGATGCAATCTGCTGCATGCTGCTGGCTACCAGGTATCTCCCTCTCCATCGTCAGCGTTGCCATTCGTACGCTCAACGTTGTTGGAAGATTGTGAATATCGCGAGAATTAGCTGCGAACAATGGGGGAATTCCGTTCTACGCGATAACCTCGACTAACCCGGCGTGCAGATCGTAAATGCCGCCCGCGACGTGCAGGGTTCCGGCCTTTACCGCGTCGCTGACGATGCGAGATCGTTTCGTCATCGCCTGCACGTTGCGCTTGACGTTCTCCGATACGGCATTCGCAACCCAGTCGCCGCGAAGGCCCCTCGCGGCTCGAGCGGCGGGAGCGATTGCCGTCACCACGTCTTGAATGTGGCCGGGTTGCGATGCACCGTCCTTGACGTACGTAACCGCGGCGCTGACGGCTCCGCAGTTCGAATGACCGAGCACGAGGATGAGCTTCGATTTGAGCATCGCGACCGAATACTCGATCGATCCGAGCCCGTCATCGGTGAGGTAGTTGCCCGCCACGCGGACGACGAACACGTTTCCGGGAACTTGATCGAAGATCGTTTCGACCGGAACGCGCGAGTCCGAACATCCGAGCACGACGGCGAACGGATTCTGTCCGTTCGCAAGCTCGGCAACCCGCGCGGTAAGCGCAGCGCACTCGGATCTTCCGGCCGCGAAGCGTGCGTTGCCGGCCATGAGTTTGGCGAGTGCTTCGGCGGGCGTCGACGCCTCCATCGGCGGACCACCACCGATGGAGGTGTCGATCATCGTCCATTCTTCTCGGTCTCACCTGCAGACTCTAGCAACGGCGAGTTAGGAAGGCGGTCGACCGGGAGCTTTCGTTCTCTGCGGGTGAGGCGCCGGGTGAGGAGCTGGAGCGCGCGGTGCCGGGTGATACACCGGGTGATACGCCGGTGCCGCGTGGTGGACCGGTGCCGGATGATACACCGGGTGATACGCCGGTGCCGCGTGGTGAACCGGTGCCGGGTGATAGACCGGGTGATACGTCGGCGCTGCGTGGTGCATCATCAGCGGCGCTGGTTGATGCACGGGCGCGTTGTGCATCAGGGTGCGTTGCCGCACGATCGCAGGCGACAGGATATGCACGCGTGCGGCAGCTCGGTCTTGAGCCTGAATCGGCGCAAAGTGCGCGGGAAGCCTCCGCGAGCTGAAGGGGTGAGCCGCCGCGGTCACCGCAGGCCTACCGTGATTTACTCGGTACAGCAGGCTCCGATCCTGCGCCGCAATTTGTACGTGGTCGACCTGTGACGAGGTCATGGGCCGGCGACGGAGGTGGAGCACGCCGAGTTGCGAGCGCGTCGGCCGCGCCGGGTCACCGCCCCGTCCGCCGTTGTAACTCACGCGTTGGTTCCAGATCGTGTTGTTGACGATGACCGTGCGATTGTAGTAGACGTTGCGCACGATGTTGATGTTTACGTCGCTGGCGGCGCGATTGTAGTAGAACTGGTCGCCGCGCCAGTATCCGCCGACGTATCCGTCGCCGTAGTAGCCGTATCCGTAGTTGATACCACCGTAAAATCCGACTTGCGGCGCCCAGTAACCGTTCTGCCACGCGTAGCATCCGCAGTACGGATTCCACGACCAGTATCCGGGCGTCCAGTAGAGCCCGACCTGAGGCGAGAGCACCCACGTGCCCGGCACCCAGTAGTATCCGCCCGGGCCCCATGCCCAGTATCCGGGCATCCAAATGAAGTCCGGCCCGGGAGCGGCCGGCTGGTAGTATACGGGCAGCGGCGGCGGTGCCGAGTTTACGAAAATTCCGACGCCGATCGAAACTTGTGCCGACGATGGCGCCGGCACTGCCATAAAGGAAAAGATGATTGCGCCTACGAGGGCTGCGATGATTCGCATGGGTCTTCCTCCGGTCTCTCTCAGTTCTAAAAACGGGATATCAGTGAAAAATGTTTCCCACTTCTTGCATACCTGAACCTAGCTAGGGAAGCTAGCATGGGACGCTCGCTCGCTTCCCCGCACGAGCCTTCTCCAACTCCTGTCAGCTTCAGCCGCTAGCATAAGGCTGCAATGTCAGCCTCACCGCAATCACTACCGGCCCCAAACCCGAAGATCGCAGCAACCCTCGAGCGGCTTGCGCGCCTCGCGCGCAACAGGTTTGCACTCGCCGGCTTGGCCCTCCTGATCATCTGTGCCATCTTCGCGGCAATCATATCGTCGCACGCGCGTGCAGCAACGGCATACGTGACGGCACCGGTCGTACAGCAAACGCTCGTTCAGAGCGTCTCCGCCTCGGGCACGGTCAATCCGCAAAACACGGTAAGCGTCGGCACGCAAGTCTCGGGCACGATCTCCGAGATCGACGCCGACTTCAACAGTAAAGTTCGCAAGGGACAAGTGCTTGCGCGGCTCGACCCGAGCACGCTGCAAGCGCAGCTGGATCAAGCGCAGGCTTCGCTCGCGCAAGCGCAGGACCAAGCCTCGGCGCAAGCAGACACGGCCGTTTCCGCTCAAGCCGGCATTCCGCTGGCGGACGCCTCGGTCACACGCGCGCGCAGCGCGCTCGATCTCGCGCAAAACGTCCTGCAGCGCGATCAAAATCTTCTCGCGCAAGGCTACGTAGCGCGCGCGCAAGTGCTCAGCGACCAAGATGCAGTCGTCGGAGCCCAAGCGGCACTTCAAACCGCGCAGTCGCAAGTTTCGCAGGCCGCATCCTCTGCGGCCGGGGGCGGCGCATCGGCGTCGGCCGCGCAGGACGCGATCGCCGTACAGGCAGCCGTCGTGCAGCAAGATCGCTTAAATCTCCAGCGCTCGGTAATCACGTCGCCGGTAAACGGCACCGTCGTCGCGCGCGACGTTTCCGTCGGCCAGACGGTCGCCGCCAGCCTGCAGACCCCGACGCTCTTCACCATCGCACAGGATCTCACGAAGATGGAAGTTGATATCGCGGTCGGCGAGCCGGACATCGGTTCCGTACGTCCCGGTGAAAACGTAAGCTTCACGGTCCTCGCCTACCCGAGCGACATCTTCCACGGCGTCGTCACGCAAGTACGCATCAATCCGACGACCGTAAACAACGTCGTCACCTATACGGTCATCACCAAAGTGAATAACCCCGAGGGCAAACTGCTGCCGGGAATGACCGCAACCGCCACGATCGCCGTCGCAACCGCTCCCAACGCGCTCGTCGTGCCGCTGCAAGCCGTGCACGCACACGCCGCCGGCGCGGGACAAGCATCGCCGTGGGGCCAGACCGCGCAAGGATCGTCGGCACAGACGATCGCCGCCGGCAGCATCGCGACGGTCGTCGTCGAACGCGGTGGCCAGGTTGCGCCGGTACGCGTGCGCGTCGATCTCGTCAGCGGTACGCAAGCCGCCGTAACGCCGCTGCGAGGAACGCTGGCTGCAGGCGACGCGGTCGTGATCTCATCGACGGGCGCGCAGCGGACCGCTCGCCCAACATCGTCGGGCTCGGCATTCGGTGCGATGCGGGCGCTTCACTGATGCAACCCGTCGTCGACGTTCGAGGCTTGAGGAAGATCTACGCGCTCGACGGTCAGTCGATCCTGGCGCTCGACGGCATCGATCTCGAGATCGTGCCGGGAGAGTTCGTCGCGGTGATGGGGCCTTCGGGCTCCGGCAAGTCGACGTTCATGCACGTGGTCGGCATGCTCGACGTCCCGACGACTGGCCGGTATCTCCTCGAGGGCCGCGACGTCTCGGAGCTCGACGGTGACGCGCGCGCCGACATCCGCAATCGGCGCCTTGGCTTCGTGTTTCAATCGTATAACCTGCTGCCGCGCACGAGCGCGCTCGAAAACGTCGAGCTGCCGCTGGTGTACGCGGGCGTGCCGGAAGCTCGACGCCGTAGCGTCGCGCTCGAGAAGATGGAGATGGTCGGCATCGCGCAACTGCGCGACCACTATCCGAACCAGATGTCGGGCGGCCAGCAGCAGCGCGTCGCAATCGCTCGCGCGCTCGTGAACGATCCGGGGCTCATCCTTGCGGACGAGCCGACCGGCGCACTCGACAGCAAATCGGCCGACGAGGTGATGCGGCTCTTCACCGATCTCAACGAAAAGAACGGGATCACGATCATGCTCGTCACGCACGAACCCGACGTCGCCGCCTTCGCAAAACGCCTCGTGACGTTTCGCGACGGGCGTGTCGTGTCCGACGCGCAACAGGCGAGGGCCGCGGCATGAACGCGCGTGCCACGATGGCCCTCGCTATGCGCGCGCTCCTGCGCAACCGGTCGCGTTCGCTGCTCACCATGCTCGGCGTCATCATCGGCGTCGCAGCCGTCATCGTCACCGTTGCGATCGGTGCCGGCGCACGCGCGTCGGTGCAGCAACACATCGCAAGCCTCGGCAGCAACCTGCTGATCGTGCAGCCGGGGAGCGTGACCTCGAGCGGCGCTCGCAGCGGCGCCGGGGGTGCGTCGACGCTGACCGCGCAAGACGGGATGGCCATCGCCGCGTTGCCCGGCGTCGCCGCCGTGACGCCGACGGTCACCGTACGCGCGCAAGCCGTGGCCGGGAATCAGAACTGGCAGACGCTCGTCAACGGCGTCGCGCCGACGTATACGTTCGTCCGCAGCTGGCCGCTCGCGTCCGGCAGGTTCATCTCGCAAGACGACGTTGCAAGCGCCGCAAAGGTCGCCGTGCTCGGTCAAACGGTCGTGCAGAATCTCTTCCCCAACGGTGCGTCACCGCTAGGACAGAACATCCTCATCAGCGGCGTCCCGTTCACGGTCGTCGGAACGCTTACCCCGATGGGGCAGAGCGGTCCGGGGCAAGACCAAGACGATACCATTCTCGTTCCGTACACCTCTGCAATGGAGCGATTGACGGGCCAAACGACGGTGAGCGCGCTCGACGTTTCCGCGACGAACAGCACCCAGGTGACCGCGGTGCAAACCGAGATCACCACGCTGCTGGAGCAACGGCATCGCATCGTTGCGCCGCAACCCGACGATTTCCAAGTGCGCAACCTCCAATCCGTCGCGGCGGCGGCATCGTCGACCGGCGCGGTGATGGAGTTTCTCCTCGCGGGCGTAGCGGCGGTCTCCTTGATCGTCGGAGGCATCGGCATCATGAACATCATGCTCGTCTCGGTGACCGAGCGCACGCGAGAGATCGGCTTGCGCATGGCGCTCGGCGCGCGCGCCAAGACGATTCTGAGCCAGTTCCTGACCGAGGCCGTGATGCTGTCGACGGCGGGGGGCGCGATCGGCATCTGCGTCGGCATCGCCGGGACGGTGCTCGTCTCGCTCCTGGCGAAGTGGTCCACCGTGATTCCGATCTCGGGCATCCTCGCGTCGGTCGCCTTCTCGGCGCTCGTCGGGATCTTCTTCGGATACTATCCCGCACGCAAGGCGTCGCTGCTTAGCCCGATCGACGCGCTGCGTTTCGAATGACGCGCGTTCTCGTCATCGACGACGAGCGCCGGATACGCGAGCTGCTCGAGCTCGCGTTGACGCACAACGGCTACACGGTGCGCAGCGCGCCGGACGGCGCGTCGGGTCTCGCGCTCGCTAAAGAGTTCGATCCCGACCTCATCGTCCTCGACGTAATGATGCCGCAGATCGACGGCATCGCGCTTCTTCCCATGTTGCGGCGCGTAACCGACGCGCCGGTCATCATGCTCAGCGCCAAGGGCGAGCTCGAGAATCGCGTCGAAGGCCTGGTACGCGGCGCCGACGATTATCTCAGCAAGCCTTTCGAGCTCTCGGAGCTGCTCGCGCACATCGGCGCGAAGCTGCGGCGGCCACACCTCGAAGGCACCGATCGCTTGCAGTACGACGATTTGTCGCTCGATCTCGAAAAGCGCAGCGCCGAGCGTGCCGGAAGACCTCTCGATCTCTCACGCTTGGAGTTCGACCTGCTCGCCACCCTTCTGCGCCGCCCGAAACGCGTCTTCACGAGGGAAGAGCTCCTCGACTTGGTCTGGGGCGACGAGCGCGACGTCACCGAGGGCGCGGTCGAACGATACATCTCGTACCTGCGCGCAAAAATCGACGACGGCTTCCCGACGCACCTGATCCACACCGTCCGCGGCATCGGTTACGCGCTGAAATCGTAAATGAGCACGTTTCGCGCCTTCGCCTGGCGGATTACGCGCAGTTACGTCGCTCTCGCGTGCGCGCTCGTCCTCCTGGTCGTGCTCGTTTCGACGCTATTGGCGTTCCTGCTCTACGGCGGTACGCTCAACGAGGCGGTGATGCAGACCGCGCAGCGAGCGGCGGACGTGGCGGCGCAGGCGCTCGCGCAGCACCTCACCGCCGCGCAAACCGCGTCGGAGATCGTTTCGCGGCTCGGGCACGGGCGCGTTACGATCGTCGCCTTCGACCGCGCTCACCGCGTGCTCGCCGGTCGACCACCGTCGCGGTCGTTCGGCCGCGAACTGCTGGAGCCGTTCGGCGCGCTCTTCGGCGCCCATCCGCAGATCGTACGCTTTGCCGGCGGCGTACTCGTCATCGCGCCGAATCTTTCGCGCTTTCTCTCGGTCCTCGGATGGTATTGGTCGATCATGATTCCGGTCGGCATCGTTGCGGCGCTCGTCGCGTGGCTCGCGGGCCGCAACCTGACGCGGCGTGCCCTCGATCCGCTCGAAAGCGTCACGTCGGCGCTGCGTCGCGTGGCCGCCGGCGATTTCCAGCCCGAGCCGCTAGCCAACGGCGGGCGCGAGCTGAGCGCCTTGACGAGCGCATACAACGACGTCGCGCACCGCCTCACGGCTTCGACGGCGCAACGCATAGAAGACGATGCCCGAATGCGCCAGTTCATCGCCGACGCCGGTCACGAGCTGCGCACGCCGCTCACCGTCATCATGGGATACTTGGATATGCTTCGTCTTGGGTCGATCACCGACGACCAGACCGTTTCGCGCATTCACGAAACGATGAGAGACGAGAGCCATCGCATGCGCGCGGTAATCGAGAAGCTCATCCTGCTCGCGCGGCTCGACAGAGCGCCGTCTCAACCGGCCAAAACGATCGACGTTTCGGCGATCGTTCGCAGCGTCGCCGCGGAGCTCGCTCCGCTGGCCGATACCCGCATTGCCGTCGACGCTCCGCGGGCTGCGCTCGTGGAAGCCGATGAATCCGAGCTCTACGAAGCCCTCAAGAATATCATCGACAACGCCGTGAAGTACGCGCCCGCATCGCCTGTCGACATCTCCGTCGACGATGGAGAGGACGTCGTCATCTCGGTGGCCGATCGAGGCCCCGGGATCGACCCGGCGGATCTGCCGCACGTCTTCGAACGATTCTATCGCGGCAACCACCGGCAAGACGCCGAGGGCTCGGGCCTGGGCCTCGCGATCGCGAAGAGAGCGATCGAACGTGCGGGCGGCACGGTCGCCCTGGAGAGCGCGCCCGGTGCCGGAACGCGCGCGACGATTCACCTACCGCTCTACCGAGGAAGCGAGCAAGCGACGTCGTAGACGGTGCCATGAAAAACTCTCTGATCGCCTTCGCGGCATCTCTCGCCCTCGCCGCTATCGCATGGCAGCCAGCCCAAGCGTACTCCTTGGTCGGAACGTGGCGCGGAAGCGTCACGATCAACGGCGGCGTCATGGTGTCGAGTCTCGTATTGGAAGGGGACGGACGCTTCAACGAGCTGGACCGCGCCGGAAGCCTGATGTCGGAACAGATGGGGACGTGGCAGATCGTCGGCGGATTCCTTCATCTCACCGTGCTCGACTGGCAACCGAAGGAGCAGTGTCTGCCGACGACAGGATGCCTTCCGATTCGGCAGCCGCCCGGGTCACTCTATCGCGTGCAATGGCTCTCCGCAAACGTCATCCGTTGCCAAGACGTCAACCTCGGCGGCTCGATCGTCTATTACAGGGTTTAGGGGGTGTCGCAAGGCGGGTGGCCGCAAGCGCACGCTTCCTCTTCTTCGCGGTCGCTCGCCCGATAGCAGTACCCACTGCAGAAGCGCGCCTCGGACTCTTCCACCTCTTCTTCGGCGAACTCAGCCTCGACGGTGCACATGCAGGGTTCGTGCGCGCACGTGAGCGTTTCGGTGACCATGCCTCATGATTCCCATGGAGCGGTCCCTGCCCTGCACGCTATCCACAGGCTTCTTTGCAGAATCTTAAAGCAGCGCGGCGCCTACCGTACACGTTCCGGGGCCAGTCGGCCGTAGAATATTCACGATGCCTGAAGCCAGCGCGTTTCCTCCGTCGTTCCCGGCAGCGAAGCGCATCGACGTTGGAGAGCTGATCCGTCAGGTCTCCGAGGTCTTAGCAGCGGAACAACCCCTTGCCGAGAGCGTCACGGAGTTGTGCACGCTGCTCGCTCACGCGTTCGGCGCGCGTTCCGTCTCCATCTTGCTCGACGATCCGGGGCGCCCGTGCGCGGAGTATCGCTACGACATGCCGCTCGGGCTGGCCGGCGAGAGCATCGAGTACGCGCAGAGCATTCCGCTCCAGATCGGGCAACAGTCCATCGGCGCCCTAACGATCGCTCCGAGATCGCGCGACGGCCTCGGCAACCACGACATCTCGACGCTCGAAACGTGCGCGCGCTACATCGCGGTAGGGTTGCGCAACGCGCGCCTCACGCATGCCAACGACGACCTCGAGCGTCTCATCGAGGTGGACCCTCTCACCGAAGTCGGGAACCGGCGGCGCTTCGACGTACGCATCGACGGCGAGTGGCGCCGGTGCTCGCGTAACAAAGAGCCGCTTTCGGTCATCATGATCGACGTCGACTACTTCAAAGAGTTCAACGATCGTTACGGTCACGTCGCCGGCGATGCGTGTTTGCAGCAGCTCGCGAAAGCAATCTCGAGTTCGACCATGCGCGGCAGCGACGTCGTCACGCGGTACGGCGGCGAAGAGTTTGCCGTGCTCCTCGCGGAGACCGATCTCGCGGGCTCAGTCGCCGTCGCCGAGAACATTCGCCTTGCCGTCGAGCGGCTGCAGATTCCACACGCCGGAACCTCCATCGGCGCCGTCAGCATCAGCGCAGGCGTCGCAACCGTAACGCCGGGCCCGAGCGAGACGTCATCCGCGCTCGTCGAAGCGGCAGATCTCGCCCTCTACCGCGCCAAGTCGGCTGGAAGAAATCGTATCGTTGCGGGGGCATACGTCTCCGAAGGATCGGTCGTGCAACGCTGCGGACTCCCGACCGCCACGAACCTCCCCATTCCCCTGACGACGTTTCTCGGCCGCAGCAACGAGATCGCGCAGATCGAGCGCCTACTGCAGAACACGCGGCTGCTCACGCTCGTGGGTCCGGGCGGCGTCGCCAAGACCCGCCTCGCGCTCGAGCTCGCCGCCTCGCACGCGGGCGAGCGCTCCGTGACCTTCGTCGATCTCGCGCCGGCCGTCTGCCCGGCCGCCGTCGGTCCCACGATCTTGAACGCGCTAGGCCTCCACGACGAGCTCGCGCGCAGTACGGAAGAGACGATCTGCCATTATCTCGAGCAGAACGGCGGCCTGTTGGTCATCGATAACTGCGAACACGTTCTGGTCGAAGTCGCGCGGCTCTCCGAGCGGTTCCTGCGCGCCGCCCCCGGCGTGACGATCGTTGCAACGAGCCGCGAGCCGCTCGGAGTCCGAGGCGAAGGGACGTACCGCATTCCGACGCTCGAGATTCCGCCTGAGGGAGCGACGCTGACGGCGCAAGAAGCACTCGCATACGCCGCCGTACATCTCTTCGTCGATCGCGCAAAGCTCGTCGATCCGGCGTTCGAGCTCACCAACGAGAACGCGAGCACCGTCGCAGACGTCTGCCGCCGCCTCGACGGCATTCCTCTGGCCATCGAGCTGGCGGCGCCGCGCCTACGCATGATGACGCTCGAGCAGATCGAGCGCGGCCTCGACAGCCGCTTCACGCTGCTTACGAGCGGAATCCGCAACAGCCTTCCGCGTCAAAAGACGCTTCACGCGCTCATTCGCTGGGGATACGAACTGCTCTCGCCCGACGAGCAACGCGCGCTGCAACGTCTCTCGGTGTTCGTCGGGAGCTGGGACATCGAGGCGGCAATCGCGGTCGCCGCCGGCGGCGACCTCGGCGCCGACCGCAATCGCGATCGCGTCAGCTCGCGCGTCGCCCAGTCGCGGCTGATCATCGAGCCCGGCGGAAACGACCTGCGCG
>VFSW01005045.1_pt1 | contig 19620 bp, 20 predicted proteins | sample 5358111 | NCBI WGS metagenome assembly VFSW01 (sample SAMN11554181, study PRJNA540505) | mine drainage metagenome | isolation source: sediment from site ElyBrook_90M | place: USA: Ely Copper Mine, Vershire, VT | collected 2017 | reverse complement strand
CCCCCCGCGCGCCGGAGGGGGTGAGTTGGGCATCCGGCTTTGCCCGAGACGCCGGCTTCGTCGAAGGTGACCATTTCGCCCAGGATCTTGCAGGCTGCCTCGGCCAGCGAAATCCCCAGGGCCGCGCCGGTGCCCTCACCCAGGCGCAGGTCCAGGTCGAACAATGGCCTGAGTCCCAGCCATTCGAGCATCAGGTCGTGGCCGCGTTCTTGCGAACAGTGCGAAGCCACCAGGTAAGGCTTTACCTGCGGGGCCAGGCCAACGGCGATCATGGCCGCCGCGGTGGAAATAAACCCATCGATGACTACCGGGCAGCGGTGAGCGGCCGCCGCCAGCATCGCCCCGGCCATCCCGCCGATCTCGAACCCGCCCACTTTGGCCAGCACGTCCAGTGCGTTGGCGGGATCGGGACGATTGACCTTCAAGGCGCGCTCGACGGCGGCGATTTTGCGCTCCAGGCCGGCGATGTCCACACCGGTGCCGCGCCCGGCCAGGCGTTCAACCGGTATGCCGGTCAGCACCGCCGCGATGGCGGTCGAGGAGGTGGTGTTGGCGATGCCCATTTCGCCTACGCCCAGGATATCCAGGCCCTGCTTGAGCTCGGCTTCCACGACCTCCGCCCCGGCCAAAAGGGAGCGGGTGGCCTGCTTGCGGGTCATGGCCGGGCCGCGCGCTATATTTTGCGTGCCAGGAGCAACTTTTTTGTCGACCAACCCGGTCTGCGGGGAGAAACTGGCCGCCACGCCCATGTCGACCACCACCACACGCGCTCCCACGTGGCGGGCCAATACGTTGATGGCAGCCCCGCCGCGCAGGAAATTCAAGACCATCTGTTCGGTCACTTGCTGGGGATAGGCGCTGACGCCTTCGGCCACCACCCCGTGGTCGCCGGCCATGGTCAGGATGACCTTGTTGGCCAACACCGGCAGGGCCTGGCCGGTGATGCCGGCGATCTGGATGGAAAGGTCCTCCAGGCGCCCTAACGCCTGGGGGGGCTTGGTCAGCCGCTCCTGGCGTTCACGCGCCGCCGCACGGGCTTTTTCGTCGATGGGTTGGATGCTGCGGATGAAAGCTTCGAGAGACATACGATCCTCTGATGGTTTGATGGAACCATCTTACCAATATGGGTCAGGATATCAAAATTTCCTTCAAAAAACTGGCGCCAAACCTGGGCGGCGGCAGTTCGAATATTTCCGCCAGGGTGGCGCTTACGTCACTAAAAGTAGCCCGAATGCCTAAATTTGTGTTCCCCTTGACGCGCGGCCCAAAAACGAGCAAGGGAATGTATTCGCGGGTGTGGTCGGTGCCTGGGGTAGTGGGGTCAACGCCATGATCGGCCACGATCATTACGACATCGGCAGGCCGCATTTTTTTCTGGATTTCAGGAACGGCCCGGTCAAATGCTTCGAGCGCGTCCGCAAACCCACGCGCATCGTTACGATGCCCATACACCATATCGAATTCAATCAGGTTAGAGAAAATCATTCCTTCAAAGTCTTCATCCAGGTATTCCAGGAGTCCTTGAATACTGGATGGATTATCCTCAGAATGTTTCGTGCCGCTCAACCCGCGCCCGCCAAACAAATCATCGATCTTGCCAGTCCCATAGACTTTCTTCCCGGCGGCGAGGAGCCTGTCCATCATGGTATCGTATGGCGCCAGCAGCGGATAATCGCGACGGTTCAAGGTGCGTTTGAAGTTTGAAGGGTCGCTTCCAATAAAAGGCCGGGCGATGACCCGCCCTACGGCGTGCTTCCCGGTCAGCATTTTGCGCGAGATGAGACACAATTCATAAAGTTTATCAATTGGAATAATTGCTTCATTTGCCGCAATTTGGAAAACGCTGTCGGCCGAGGTATACACGATCGGTTTCCCGGTACGCATATGCTCAACGCCTAACTCATGGATGATTTGCGTGCCTGAAGCGGGCTTATTACCCAGAATTTCCAGGCCGGTCAGCCGCGTGAACTCTGAAAGCACATCGGGTGGGAACCCGTTGGGATAGGTTGGGAAAGGTTCGGTTAAAGTAACCCCCATCAGCTCCCAGTGCCCGGTAACAGAATCCTTGCCGGCTGACGTCGGGCGCATTTTACCGAACGCTCCGAGGGTTGGTACGACAGGTTCCACACCTAAAATTGAAGTGATATGGCCCAGGCCAATCCTTTCCAGGTTGGGGGTATGCAGCCCACCAACGGTCCTGGCAGTGTTGCCAAGCGAATTGCTGCCAACATCTCCATAAGAAGCGGCGTCCGGCGCTTCTCCAGCGCCAACGCCATCCAGTACGATCACGATTGTACGGTTAAAGATAGACATCGTTTTTACTTTCCACTTTTCTTTCGCATTCCGCTTCTTCCGAAGAGGGCTGGAGCTTGCTCATATTATACGACCAACATGCGATTTCTTTTCCGGCCCGCTTTCTGGAAAAAGTTGGCTCCATTTTCTATTTACCCCAATTCACAATCCAGGAATATACTAAATATCAGACATAACTATTCTCAAGAAGGCCGAAGGGCCAATCAAATTCGTGGCGATGGACGCCAGTAACCACCGCGAAAAGGTAAATAATCATGTCAAACATGCATATCCGTTTCCCCTGGATCGTTTCTTTTGGCTGCGCCATACTATTCCTGGTTGTGTCGATTGTCGGAACGCCAATTGGCAGCCAGCTTGAGCAGTGGGCTCACCTGCCGGTCAACAGCGGCGTCCTGATCCAACAATTCCTGCTCACCATTTTCTCGGCATTGACAGTAATCGCTTTTGGCGGATGGCGAAAAGCCGGTTTTTATAAAACGGTTTCATGGCGAAACTTTTTACTCGTCCTGCCCCTGTTTATTGCCCCGGTGGTCCTTCTATTCCTTTCTGGGATCGCGGCAACCAACCCGGTGCAGTTGATGATGCTGGTTATTTTCACCGCCATGATCGGTTTCGCCGAAGAGGCGCTGTGCCGGGGCGTCATGTTGGGCGCCTTCCTGCCGCGCGGCGCGCTGCGGGCGGCAATAATTTCTTCCCTGGTCTTCGGGTCGATGCACCTGATTCAAATATATTATGGGGCAAGCATTGCCATGGGCCTGCTGTACGTGGTGTATGCCGGCCTGATCGGGTTTGGATTTGCCGCGCTTTACATCCGCTTAGGCGGCGCAATCTGGCCGCTGATCTTCGCCCACGGCCTGTTTGATTTCCTGGGAAAAATTGGCCATGGCTGGGGGGCGCAGGCGCAGCCGACCGGCAGCGTTGAAGTGCTCGTGCGCCTGGCCGCGGCGATTCTGGTGGCTGTGTACGGCTATTTTTTGCTCAAAGGCTCCATTTTTCCAAAAACTGCATCTCCTCATATAGACGAAGTTCCTGTCCAGATGAGCAAGTAAGCTGTGAGCAAATAATGGTAGTTAGTAGCTGCTTTTGATATAATATAGCTACAAACAGGAGATGGCATGACAGAATTGAAAGTGGGCACACGCGAACTAAAAAATAAGCTAAGCGAATATCTGCGCCGGGTCAAGGCTGGTGAGACTATTATCGTTACAGAACATGGCAAAAGCATTGGTCAGATTGTACCGATCAAGCCAACAGTTGAAGAGCGCCTCCAGATGATGGTAGATGCCGGGCAGGCAGAGTGGAACGGCGAGAAACTTAAGCCATATCAGCCAGCAGCCGTAAATAAGAGTGATCACCAACTTTCAGACCTGGTGGTTGAGGATCGGGAATGATCCTGTATCTCGATACCAGCGCCCTGGTTAAACGCTACGTAGCAGAACTAAGATCAAAAGAGGTCATTTCTTTAATTGAACAGGCTAATGCTGTTGGTTCCACCATTCTAACGCGGGTCGAGATGGCTTCCGCATTATCTAAGGCTGTCCGGATGAGTTGGGTGGAGTCAGATAAAGCAGAGATTGCCTGGCAGGATTTTATATCTCATTGGCAATCTTTCACCCGATTACCCGTGACGTCTACCCTGGTTGAGCGCGCCGCGCAACTTGCTCGAGAATACGGATTACGTGGCTATGCTGCCACCCACTTCGCATCAGCCCTTATGTGGCAAGAATTGCTGGACAACCCTATCACTCTGGCTACCTTTGACCGAGAATTATGGCTCGTGGCCAAAAAAGTTGGTATGGCAGTTTGGCCGGAAGGAATTTAGAAGATGGAATGGGGAGAATACTAAATGGCTAAGACTCCAATCTTCCAAAACGGCGAATTTATTCCGGATTTTGACAGGGAATATGTCCGAAAAATGATCGTCAAAAGGGGATGGAAGAAACTTATCAGCGGGATCATCCTGTTATTATTTGGCATTGGAACATTTTTATCGATATCAGCAGGCATACCAGGAGTTATCCCCTTGCGGAGATGGGCACTCATAATTGGGATCATCTTAATAATTGCCGGCGCAGTCGATTTTCCAGGTACATAATCTGATTTTTATAGCTTGTTCCTCCCGGGAATCAATTCACAACCAGCGTCGGCTTTAATAAACTGAGTCCGACCTGTCTAAATATTTTTAGAAATGTTGGCTATAATAATTATGTGACAGACTCATTTTTGGAATTGACCCTGTCAAGATAGCAGTAATCGCAAACTTGAAAGGGTAAGAGGTGGATTTATGGCACAAATACATCTCGACAAGAAGCAAATTGCTGTGTTCTGCCGGGAGCGACATATCCAGCGCCTGGCTATCTTTGGTTCAGCGTTGCGGGCAGATTTCCGACCCGATAGCGACGTTGATCTGTTGGTAGAATTCGACCCGGATCACATCCCTGGCCTTTTTGGAATAGCTCGCATGGAACGGGAACTTTCCCCACTTTGTGGAGGACGTAAGGTAGACCTTCGCACGCTGGAAGATCTGAGCCGATATTTTGGTCAACGGGTATTGGAAGAGGCCGAGGTGCAATATGTGCAAGGATGACGAAATTTGGTTGCTTAAGTTATTTCAGGCCCAAATTTACTTGTATTGCGCAGTAGACCCGGTATAATTAACCTTGTAACTGGTGTCCACGCATTAATTCCATCCGGATACGTTTTTTTCTGCAAGAGCGAGAGGGATTATGGCAGATTGTCCGAATCTAATCACATGCCCTTTCTTCATTGGCAAAATGGAGAATATGCCAGCGGTTTCAAGCTATCTGAAATCACAGTTTTGCCAGCGTGACTACCAGACCTGCGCACGCTATATGGTGTTCCAGGTGTTGGGCAAGCAGGCAGTGCCGGCCGACCTGTTTCCCAACGAACCCAAGCGGGCTTACGCGCTGATCTCCAAAGCGAATTCTTCCGGTGTGAATAAGTAAGGAAACCTGTCCAAAAATTCGAGTGAGTTCACATTTTTAGAGCTGAAAAGCGTTGCTTTTCATATCTAAAAATGTGAACTCGATTTTTTTAAAAAGCTGGTTGGTAGTTTTGGTGGTAAGATTCCTGTGACTGCTAAACTTGGATTTCATTTACTATCGAATGGATGGATTAATTTACTGATGAAACTTTGGAAAAATGCTTTCCTTTTATTAACCTACGGATTACTGATTGGCGCAATCCTCATCGAACCGCAGCCAGCCCTGGCGCAGAACACTGCCGAGCCTTACCCGGGCCAGGCGCTGTGCCTGCCGGATATTTACCTGAGCCAACCCAGCGACTGCCTGGTGCTGGGTCCGGCCAAGACCCTCACCGATATGGCCAAAAATGGGGAGTATTATCCACCCAGGCCCCTGCCGGCCTCGCACCCTCCGCTGGATTTGACCAAAAGCCCGGTGATGATCGCCAAACTCAACGGCGATCCACTCGAGCCGGTGAATGTGTACGGCAGTCTGGATGATGCGGCAGCCGGCGTCAATCCGGTGCGCACCATCGCGGCCGGGCGTGGGCTGCATTATGTTTCTTACGTGGGCGAAACCCTGGTCAAAGGAAAAGCATTTGTCATGTTAAAAAGCGGCGAGTGGATGCGCGCCTCTCCGGCCGGATTTTCGACCTTCCAGGGACTGTTGTTCTCCAAAACACCCACCTCCGCCTTTGGATGGGTGATTGACAATATCCACGCCTTTGCGTCTCCCAGTTTCAATGCGGCGGAAGTCGGAGATATGATTTACAGCCAGACCCCGGTGCAAATTTTCGAAATCGTCGTAAAAGACGATATGGAGTGGTACCGGATTGGCATGAACCAGTGGGTGCCTTACCTCAAAGCGCGCCGGGCCCGCGTCGACACCACCCCGCCGCAAGGTGTGACCGGCGACCGCTGGGTCTCAGTAGATTTGTACGACCAGATTGCCATGGTTTATGATAACCGCCAGTTGGTGTTTGCTACGCTGGTATCTACCGGCGGCGCGCCGTTTTACACCCAACCCGGCCTGTTCCACATTTATAAGAAAAAACCATTGGAAACCATGAGCGGGGCCTTCGAGGCGGATAAAATGGATTACTACTACCTCGAAGACGTGCCGTGGACGATGTACTTCGACCAGGAGCGCGCCCTGCACGGCGCCTACTGGCGCCCCTGGTTCGGCGTATCCGGCACACACGGCTGCGTCAACTTTTCGCTGGGCGACGCCAACTGGTTATACCAGTGGGCCAAAGAGGGTGACTGGGTGCAAGTCTGGGACCCATCAGGCCAGACTCCTACCGATCCGAAATTCTACGGGGCCGGCGGGGCTTAGTCATTGTATCTACAACCGGGGTTCGAAGAAGAACCCCGGTTTTTCTTCATAGATCTATCCCTTGCCGCTTGCCAGGTTCTTCCTCAGAGCCGGGGTGACATCCCCGCGTTCTATTTTCTTTTTCACAACCGAGCCCTCGTTGTCAATAGCATACCTCCTAAACTGTTCGTGACATTCAATGGGGTTGTAATCCCCTTTGGAATATGCTATTAAACATTATCTTTTCAGACCTATTTCTGTCGCCAATTCCGAGGCCTGTTGCCCGCCAGCCTCACAATTTACGAACGTATGGGCGAAGCAGACGGAAATTAAGCCCGTTTGTTTCAATTAACACAATTTCCGTCTGCTTCGCCCATACTCATCCAATCTTGAAAATTTTGGAGGAAAAATCAAATGGAAGAAAGACAGGCTGGAATTACCGCGTTAATCACTGCGTATGCACGCGCTTATCACGCCACGCACGACGCGCCCAAAATCTTCGACGATTTTGTAGCCGACCAAATGTATACACCTGAAGAACACGTTCTTTTTGACCAGAACCTGGCTGCCAACGTCAAGGACATCGATCCGGAGCTGGCCCTGTCGCACCCCGACCAGGCAACCGCCCTGGCAAGCGTCATGCAGCTGCATTACGCCCCTATCACCCTCAGTCGCTCACGTTACACCGAAGACTGCCTGACGCTGGCCCTTGAACAGGGAGTAGAGCAGTACGTCATCCTGGGCGCCGGGTTTGATACCTTTGCTTTCCGCAGGCCGGAACTGGCAGAGCGCCTGCAGATTTTCGAGGTGGACCACCCGGTTACCCAGGCCCAAAAACGCCAGCGCATTACCTATGCCGGTTGGGATTTACTCGGGCACTTACACTTCGTCCCGATAGATTTCACGAAAGAAAGCCTGCCGGGCGCCTTGCAGCGTTCACCATTCCGCCCCGAGCTACCGGGTTTCTTTAGCTGGCTGGGGGTTACCTTTTATTTAACTGAAGAAGTCGTGTTGGATACTCTACAATCCATCTCGGGCATGACAACCAAAGGGAGTACGCTGGTGTTTGACTACCTGGATGCAGACGCCTTCATCCTTGAAAAGGCCGGTAAGCGTATTCATATTATGCAGAGAACCGCCGCCATGGTCGGTGAACCGATGAAAGCTGGTTTCGAGCCGCAAGCCCTGGCTGCTAAGTTAGCCGGGGTTGGTTTCCACCTCGAAGAAAACCTGGGCCCAGCAGAGATCGAAGGGCGTTATTTCCAGGGGCGCCACGACCAATACCATGCCTTCGAACATGTGCATTTTGCCAGGGCAACAGTAGCTAAATAATTACACTTTTTTTCTTGGCGGCAACCCGGACTGTGTTCAAGAGCAGCATTTTCAAGATCTCGGGAAAATGAATGCCGTATAAATCTAAAATCACCGACAATGCCACGTCCAGCTCTTTAGGGCCAAGCGCAGGATTGCAGTTTGAATCGATAAAAAAATAGCGACCGGATTGGTCGAGACGAATGTCAAATTTACCGTAACCTGCCATACGGGTTACGGTAAATGCTTTTTTAACGTATTCCTTTAACAACGGATCTTCAAATTTCTTATAGTGACTGGCCACATTGAGACCCGACAACCACTGCTCTTCAAAGGTCAGGTAGACATATTTTCTTTCGGGATGGGAAAATATCTTTTCCGCCTGGAATACTTTCTTCTTTTTACCCTGGATCACTATCGCAGTCAGTTCCCGGCCGCTGATGAATTCTTCAACCAGCACCGGCTGTTTGTAGGTGCGGATCAAATAGCGCAGACGTTTACGAAGCTGCTTTTCAGTTTCGGAAACGGCATCTGCGGTGATTTCCACTGACCCGTGGATGGCGTTCAATTTTGAGATGAGCGGAAAGCGGATGGCCGGATCCATATAATCATCCGCCGAATTGAAAAGCTGGTAATTGGGGACCGGAACGCCATTCTGCTGCAGGAGTTTTTTGATCACAAATTTATTGGTATCCAGGGATAAGCCCAAAATATCGGCGCCGGTGTAAGGGATATCCAGCAGTTCCAAAACACCCGGGATGGCAGAGGCCAGGCTTTCGGCGCCTTTTACCGAATCGACCAGGTTTATCACCATCTCGGGGTTGTTTTCGCGCAGCCATGCGGGTAACTCGGTATTGCCCGCATGCAGGAGGACTGCAACGCCCAGGGTTTCCAGGTACTCGCCGATCAACCTGGCATCCTGTTCAGCATCTTTTTCGGTAATATACTGCCCTTCGGTAGGAAAATAATCACGCTGTACGTCACTGTAAAGGATGGCTACCCGCCCGGGCAGACCGACTTCCAGGCCGGATGCTTCAGGGATATTATTATTCTGCATGTGCGCTCCTTTGAGGCGTGGTTATGCCCGTCCAAAACGGCGCGGGTCGAGGCGCCGGTTGAGCGTTTCGCCGAACAGGTTCCAGCCAATGCCATACAGCATGATGGTGAGGGTCGCCGGCAGCCACACCCACCAGTAGCTGAAGATACTCGGCCCACCTATGATCCAGTTCATACCGTTCCACAGCAAACTGCCCCAGATTGAATTTCCCCCAAAACCGGCGAAGGTGAACCCGGCCTGCAGCAGCACCACGCTGCCAATATCCCGGCCCAGCAGCACCAGCATGGGCGGCAGGGCGTTGGGCAAGATATGGCGGAAGATAATGCGGGCGTCCCTTACCCCTACGCTGCGCGCCGCCAGGACGTAATCGCTGCCTTTCAGCGCCGCCACCAGCCCATTGAGGATGCGCGCGTAGGGCATCCACGAGAACAGGATCAGGGCCAGCATGAGTGGGTCAATGGCAAACAGGAATATCCCGATTGGAGAAGATCCGGCGAAAGAGTAGAAATTACCCGCCGGGTAATCCGTGCCGACCAGGCGCTCCCAGGCAATGCGTTTGACCATGTCGGCAATGACGTAAGCGGCAATCACCGGTATGGTCAGGAACCCGCTGGTGACGCTCATCGACAGGCGGCCCAGCCAGCCGCCGGCATAGCCGCTGACCGCCCCGATCACCACGCCCAGGGCTGCGGCGGAAAAACAGACTGCCAGGCTGAAGAGCAGGGCGCTGCGTGCGCCCCAGACCAACGAATAATAGATGTCGTGCTGGCGTGAATTGGTGCCTAAGGGGGCGTTAGCGGCCGGGGGCTGCGGCTTCAGTGAGATCTTGTACGAAAGCTTCGAATAATACGGCTCGCTCGGATTGTTGTGATTAATAATGTTACTGGATGGCGCCAGGAACGGGGCTGCCACGGCAACCAGGATAAAAAAGCTGATCAAAAACACCCCCAAAATGTCGGGGATGCGGTTGAAAACCCGGTTCAGCCAGCTCATTGAGAAGCCAGCCTTTCACGGTAGCGCGGGTCAGCCAGCGCCTGGAGCAGGTCGAGCACAAGCATGATCGCCAGCACCATCAAGACGGCATAAATGGTAAAGCCCATCACCACCGGTACGTCGATCGCCGGGGCGAGCAGAGCGTTGCGCACCAGGTAAGAGACACCCTTGTAATCGTAGATCGATTCCACCACGAAGACCCCGGTGACCAGCGATACAGCCGATAAAGCGCTGCTGTTGAGCGCCGGGGCGAGCACGTTGCGGAAAGCGTGCCGCCGGTAGATCTGGCGCCCGGATAAGCCCTTGGAAGCAGCCGTAACGATGTAGTCTTTGCCGTTCTCTTCGATCATAGTGGCGCGGGTGACCAGGCCCAGGGTAGCCCAGTGAAACAGGCTCAGGGTCAGCACCGGCATGGCCAGGTGGTTGATTACGTCGCCGAACACATCCAGGCGGCCGTTCAGCAAGCTGTCCACGGTGAGCAGCCCGGTGATGTGGATGAAGGAACTCGAATCCACCACGCGCCCCATCATGTCGCTGATGCGCCCGGGCGGGAACATTTTCAAGTGGGCGTAAAAGGTGCCCAGGAAGATGACGGCCAGGATGAAGGGTGGCAGCGAGATAGCCAGGTAGGCAGCCAGGCGAAAAGATTTATCCTGCCAGCGGTCGCGCCGCCAACCGGCCAGCGCCCCAAAGGCCAGGCCGGCCGGGATAAAAGCCAGGATCGAGAAGAGGGTCAGCTCGGCAGTCGCCTGCGAGCGACGCAGCAAGACCGGCAGCACGTAGGTGTTGGCGGTCGGGCTCCAGCCCCAATCGCCTTTGAACAGGGCGATGATCCAGCGCCCATATTGGATGGGGAAGGGTGCGTCAAAGCCATGCTGCCTGATCGCCGTATTGATCAGCCCCTGGCTGATCTTCATTTCGTCGTTACGCGGGGCCGGAATATACAGAAAAGCGCGCTCCTCTGGCGAGGATAGCGTAGATACCCCATACAACAACACGGTAACCACCAGGAGGGTGAGCAAGGCCGAAGCCAGCCGCCGCGTGAGGAAAATGACGGTGGACAATTAGCTCAGATATTCGCGCAGGTGGCGGCTGCGGGTGGGATGACGTAGCTTACGCAGCGCTTTGGCTTCGATCTGGCGAATGCGTTCACGCGTGACGTTGAAGTAGCGGCTGACCTCTTCAAGGGTGTGGTCCTTGCCGTCGATCAGTCCAAACCGCAGCTCGAGCACCTGGCGCTCACGCTCTGACAGGGCGCCCAGGGCATTCTGCACCTGCTCGCGCAGCATTTCACGCGCGGCCGCGTCCATTGGTTCGAGAGCTTCATCGTCTTCGATAAAATCACCCAACTGGCTGCTCTCTTCATCGCCGACCGGGCGTTCGAGCGATACCGGCTCTTCGGCGGATTGGAGGATGCGCTGCACCTTGGCAGTCGCCCAGGCCCAGCGGTGCTGGACCTCAGGATCGACCGGCGTGCCTTCGGCGCGCGAGCGCATGACCGCCTGGACATCTTCTTCTGGCAGGAACCCGGCTTCGAGAGCCAGCTCTTCGTTGGTTGGCTCGCGACCGAGCTGCTGCACCAGCGAACGCTGCACGCGCAGCAGGCGGGTGATGGCCTCGAACAGGTGCACCGGGATACGGATGGTACGCGCCTGTTCGGCAATATAGCGGCTGATCGACTGGCGGATCCACCAGGTGGCGTAAGTGCTGAACTTGTAGCCGCGCATCGGGTCGAACTTGGTCACGGCCCGCAGCAGGCCCATGTTGCCTTCCTGGATCAGGTCGAGGAATGAAATGCCGCGCCCCAGGTAGCGCTTGGCAATACTGACCACCAGGCGCAGGTTGGCGCGGATGAGAGTATTGTTGGCTTCCTCGGCGCGGTGGTGGATGCCTTCCATTTCGGCAGCCAGGTTGGCGTCGGTAGGCAGGTTTTTACGGAAGGCTGCCACAGAAGGCATTTGAGCATCTTTGTGCAGGTAGCGCAGCAGTTTCTCGGCCGTGTCGGCCGGCAAAAGGTACATGCACAGGAACAAACCGAAAGCGTAGCGCACCAGCCCGTCCCACAGGGCATCTTTGCCCCACAGGCCGTTATCCAGGTACGAACGCAGGTAAGAGGGCTCGTTGGCCTGCCACTGCTTACGTAGCATCTGCGCTTCAGAAAGGATCAGGCTCAGGTCCGGCGAGGATCCCTTGTTAAGGCGATCGGCGTCTTCCTGTAAACGCACCCAGAAGGTGACCAAATCGGTCACCACGCCGGCGAACAGGGAACGGTAATGGTTAGGCTTGCCGTAGACCGGGGTGATATGTTTTTCGATAGACTTGAGGCGACGCTCGGCCTCGATGCGCGCCGCCAGGCGAAATTCGCTGTCAGCATCCAGCAGGTGGATCTGGCCAATTTCCTTCAGGTAAAGACGCACCGGGTCTTCAGAAAGCTCCAGGGCGATGGCGGGGTCTTCGAGGATCTCGACCGGGTCTTCCATGGCAAACTCGGTCCAATCCTCGCTGGCCTGTACCAGGCCCTGTTCATCCGGTTCCTCTTTGATAAGGACCTCGTCATCTTCGACAGGAAGCGAACCTTCGGTCGGGATGGTGATTTTGGCCTTGGCCGGGCGGCCTGCCCGCGCCGTAGCTGCCGGGGCGGCGGAGTTGCGGCTCTTTACCGTCCTGGAAGCTGAGGGGGGAGTGGTTCTGGTTCTGGTAGTGGTAATTTTCTTTCGCACCATGCTATTAAATATACCATAATATATTAAAAGCAAGATTTTTGAGAGGTCATTATAACCGGGTGTATAAGCCAGTCTAAAAGGGTGATCCCATAGATCGTTATTAAGAGGGAGAAAATCACTTTTTTATGCGCCAAAAACCTGCGGTTTTTGGCGCATAAAAAAGTGAATCTTCTCAGCGATTATCCCAGGAAAAAGTCTCGGCAGCCCGCTGCCAGACCTTATCCTGAAAATAAGGCAAGCCGGCTGTGCCGGCGGCTTGTGCCAGTTTACGGCAGTGGTTGGCAAAGGCATGTAAAGTGTCGATGCCGCTGAAAGCGTCCTCCAGGTAAATACGCGCCAGTGGGCCGGTATCCAGGAACCCGCTTTCCTCGTAACTCTGGCGGAGTTCGTTCAGATCGTAAGGCAGGCTGTGGAATTCCGCCGTCCACAGCTTTCCATCCCAATTCAACAAGGCGTATTGCGAACCAACATAGCCATTTTCAGGGAACATGACCGCTCCAGGGTTCAAAACCAGGCGGTTTCCACGCCGTTCCTGGCAAGGCCGGTGGGTATGGCCGAAGACAACCACAGGCTCGGGCGCCAGGGCCAACATTTCATCCGTCAACTCTTTCACACCTTGCAAGTTAGCCAGTTCCAGGCTTTCCTGGTTTGAGCGATGCATGATAGAGATAGGATCGGCCCCTGGCAGATTGACTACTCGCTGAAGCGGTACGGCGCGCAAGAAAGCCAGCGACTGAGGGCTGAGATGGGTGCAGACCCATCGGATGAGGGCAAACTGCTGGGCGATATAGATGTAATCAGGCGCGCTGCCATCCGCCACGCTCAAGAGCAATTCTTCGCCATTGCCCTGCACCATTACAGCTTCCAGTTCGATCAGGCGCTGTAAGATAACTTCCTGGCCTGGGCCGCCTACCACGTCACCAGCAACGAGGATTCCATCCAGAGGTTGGTGCGCCTGGAGATCGGCCATAACCGCTTCGAAGCCGGGCAGGTTGCCGTGGATATCGGCCATGACGGCCAGGCGATAGGTGGGGGGCATGAGTTTATTCTATCAACAAACACATTATTGCGCGCCGACACCTGCAAAGACCCTCACCCTGCCCTCTCCCAGCTAAGAAGCCGGGCGAGGGAGCCAGGACTTTGATTTCTCTCCTCACTCCGCCCACCCTGCTAAGAAGCCGGGCGAGGGAGCAGATACGTATAAGGTTTTTTCTCAGATTTCCCTCAGCAGTATCTAATTTCAATCTTAGAAACGAGCCCTATACTGAGGGATATCTTTCCGAAAAGCAAATTATTTGCTTTGTCGAATGTTACCTGTACTCTTTGGAAGACGTTGTACCGCTAAAATGTTACCTGTCCGTATCGACGGATAGATGAAGAAAAATGGAAAACTATGAATGAACCATCTGACTCCCGCGAGGAGCGGTGGAAGAGTCGTATAAGACGTATTCGTGCAGGTGCAAAGAGTGGAGGACTGTTCGCCGCCGGCATCGTGGCCGCACTGCTGGGGCTGCTGCTGTATAACGTGCTCTTTCCAGGTCCCCACGTGCTCAACCAGGCGGATGTGAACAATGCGGTCAACAGCATCCTGGCTTCCGCCACGCCTGCCCCGGCTTTTTCAGAGACCGTCTACCAGATCATCCGGCCTTCCCTGGTCCTGATCCAGGCCCAATCGACGGGGACTGACGGAAAGACACAAGATGATTTGGGCAGCGGTGTGATCATCGACGATGCCGGCGATATCATGACCAGCCTGCACGTGGTGGCAAATGCCACTGCCATTCAGATTACCTTCGCCGACGGTACCCAGTCCACCGGGCAGATCGCTATTCAACAACCTCAAAATGACATCGCCGTGCTGCAAGCCGACAAGCTGCCCAAGGTGGTTGTGGCAGCCGTGCTGGGTAATCCGAACGCCATGCAGGTGGGCGACGAAGCCTACGCGGTCGGCAACCCCTTTGGATTGTACGGATCGATGAGCGCCGGGGTTATTTCCGGCTTCAATCGCACCTTTGAGCCATCCGATAGCAATATCAAACTGACCGGTCTGATCCAGATCGATGCAGCCGTCAACCCCGGTAATTCGGGCGGCCCGCTGCTCAACCGCAATGGTGAGGTGATCGGGATCGTGGAAGGGATCATCAATCCCAGCGGGCAGAATGTATTTGCCGGGATTGGTTTTGCCGTGCCTATTACTACCGCCGGTGGGGCGTTTGGATCGCCGCCGGACTGATCGAAGGAGAAATTATTATGAATCTTGATCTGGACCCTGAGAACAGAGGGCCGATGGAAAAGGTCCTCTACGAGGTAAAAAAGATCATCGTGGGGCAGGACCACCTGCTGGAGCGCCTGGTCGTGGCGCTGCTGGCGCGCGGGCACATCCTCGTCGAAGGCGTACCCGGCCTGGCGAAGACTATGGCGATCAAGACCATCGCCGAGGCAATCGGCGGCGAGTTCAAACGCATTCAGTTCACTCCCGACCTGGTGCCGGCCGATCTGATCGGCACGCGCATTTACAACCAGAAAACCGGCGAGTTCAACACCTCGCTCGGCCCGGTCTTCACCAACCTGCTGCTGGCAGACGAGATCAACCGCGCCCCGGCCAAGGTGCAAAGCGCCCTGCTGGAAGTCATGCAGGAACGGCAGGTAACGATCGGGCGTGAATCGTTCAAGGTGCCCGATCCTTTCCTGGTGCTGGCGACCCAGAACCCGATTGAGACCGAGGGCACCTATGCCCTGCCCGAAGCGCAGGTCGACCGCTTCATGCTCAAAGTACTGGTGGGCTACCCCAGTCCAAACGAGGAATTCGTCATCGTTGAGCGGATGACCGGTCTCCTGATGGCAGTGCAAAAAGTGCTTACCACGCAGCAGTTGATCGACCTGCAGAAAAAGACCGACAGCGTGTTTGTCGATCCGGCGCTGATCGAATATTCTGTGCGCATGGTTACCGCCACCCGCCAGCCGAAAGACGTGGGCCTGAAAGATATCGAACGCTACATCATGTTCGGCGCCAGCCCACGCGCTTCGATCAACCTGATCCTCACGGCGCGTGCGCTGGCCTTTGTGCGCGGGCGAGATTACGTCCTGCCGCAGGACGTGCTCGACATGGCGATGGATGTGCTGCGCCACCGCCTGGTGCTGTCTTACGAAGCGCTTTCCGATAATATCTCGAGTGATGACCTGTTGAAGAAAATCCTCGACCGCATTCCGATCCCGGTGGTGCCATTACATGAACACGCCAGCGCCAGCGTTAACGCCTGAACGCATCCTGCAGCGCCTGGATTGGAAGGTCATTCGCCGGTTAGACGGCCTTCTTCAGGGCGATTACCGCACGCTCTTCTACGGTTTCGGGGTAGATTTTGCCGATCTGCGCGAATACCAGCCTGAAGACGACGTGCGCTATATCGATTGGAACGTTACTGCCCGGATGAACACGCCTTACGTGCGCCAGTACGTCGAAGACCGCGAAATTACTGCCTGGTTCTTGCTCGACCTCAGCCCGTCGGTCGATTTTGGTACTTTACAAAGCCAGAAACGTACCGTGTTGATCGATTTCGTCACCACCATGGCGCGCCTGCTCACCCGGCACGGCAACCGCGTGGGAGCGATCTTCTTTGACAGCCGCATTGAAAAAACCATCCCGGCACGTGGCGGGCGCCTGCAGGTGCTGCGCCTGGTCAACGATTTGATCAAACAGCCACCCTTGCCTAAAGCTCCCTTCACCAACCTGAGTCAACTTTTCACCGGCGCGTTGAACTCGATCAGGAAACGCTCGCTGGTGTTCGTCATTTCAGATTTCATCAGCGCCCCGGGCTGGGAGCGCCCGCTCAGCCTGCTCAACCGCCGGCACGAAGTGCTGGCCGTGCGGCTGTGGGACCCGCGTGAAGTCGAGATGCCGGATATTGGCCCGATCATTCTCGAAGATGCCGAGACGGGCGAACAACTCTACGTGGATACCCACGACCGGAAATTCCGCGCCCGTTTCAGCGCAGCCGCCCGCCAGCGCGAGGCCAACCTGAACCAGGCTTTTAAACAAGCCGGGGTGGATGCTTTATCGCTCTCGACGGAAGAAGACCTGGTGGCGGCGATTGTAAGGTTTGCTACGATCCGGCGGCAGCGCCGGAAATGAGATAGAAGAAATGCGATGACATTTATCTGGCCTGGTATGCTCTGGTGTTTGGTGTTAGTGCCCCTGTTCGTGGTTGGCTATCTGCTGTTGCAGCGCCGCCGCCGGCGGATTGCGACCAGCTACGGCAGCCTGGGAGTGGTGCGCGGCCCTTCCGGCAAAGCGCCTGGATTCTCCCGCCACATCCCTACCACCTTGTTCATGGCCGGCCTGGCCATCCTGACCCTGGCCCTGGCTCGCCCCCAGGCGGTGGTAAGCCTGCCCAGGGTGGAAGGCACGGTCATCCTGGCCTTTGACGTTTCGGGCAGCATGGCCGCCACCGATTTCAAACCGACGCGCATGGACGCCGCCAAGGCGGCTGCCCAGGATTTCATCCAGCACCAGCCCCCGGGGGTGGTAATCGGCGTGGTCGCTTTCAGCGACAGCGGTTTTTCTGTGCAGCCGCCGACCAATGACCGGGATGCGCTGCTGACCGCCATCAAACGCCTTTCGCCTCAGCATGGCACGTCAGTGGCGCACGGCATCGAAGGGTCATTGAATGCCATCGCCTCCAACAACCAGGAAGGTCCGCTCACCTACAGCAATATTTTGCCCACTCTCCAACCGACGCCAACTCCTCTGCCAAAAGGCACGTATGCTTCGGCGGCGATTGTCTTGCTGTCTGATGGGGAGAACAACGAGGCGCCTGACCCGCTGGCCGAAGCCCAGATTGCGGCAGACCGCGGCGTGCGCATCTATACGGTTGGGATTGGCAGCGTAGCGGGTACGAACGTCCATGTAAATGGTTTTACCGTCCATACCGCCCTCGATGAGGCGACCCTGAAGCAAATTGCCCAAATTACCGGCGGCACCTATTATAACGCCCAGAATGAACAAGACTTGTTAAAAATTTACGACAACCTCAGTTCATCTCTGATCATAAAACCGGAAAAGACTGAAATCACTTCCCTCTTCGCCGGCGCCAGCATCTTCATCCTTCTCATCGGAGGTGTTTTATCACTCACCTGGTTCAGCCGCTTGCCGTGAAAGCAGCCGGTCGAATGCCAGGTGTGCCGGAGGTAGTCATATGTCATTGATTTGGCCCAGATTACTGTTCCTGTTAGGATTAATACCCCTGCTGATCGCAGTGTACGTGTGGATTATGTTGCACCGGCGCAGGAGTTTTGCCGTGCGTTATTCCAGCCTGGCCCTGGTGCGCGAGGCCATGACCCGCCAATCCAACTGGCGCCGCCACATCCCGTTTGCCTTGTTCCTGCTGGCGCTGGCCAGCCTGGTGGTGGCAGTCGGGCGCCCGGTGACGGTGGTGACCGTGCCGACCGACCAGACGACCATCGTCCTGACCATCGACGTGTCGGGCAGCATGCGTTCGCGAGACGTTTATCCCAGCCGCCTTTTGGCCGCCGAAAACGCGGCAATTAATTTTGTGCAGCATCAAAAACCTGGCACGCAGATTGGCCTGGTAGCTTTCTCTACCTATGCGGAAGAGATCCAGCAGCCTACCACCGACCAGGAGGCGCTGCAAGCCGCTATCGAGAGCCTGACTACCGGGCGCAGGACGGCGATTGGCACCGGTATCCTCAAAGCGATCGATTCGATTGCTGCAATTGACAAAGCCGTGGCGCCAAGCGTGACCGACACCTCGACCGGAGTAGAGCCTACCCCGGTGCCCAAGGGTGACTATGCCCCGGATATCATCGTGGTGCTGACGGATGGGGTGAGCAATTCCGGTCCGCTTCCGACGGATGCAGCCAAACAGGCTGCCGACCGGGGCATCCGCGTCTACACGATTGGTTTCGGCACAGCTAATGGCAGCCCGGATGGATTGCAGGGCGGCGGCTTTGGAGGCGGGCAGAATAATGGTAACAATGGCCTGAGCGGCGGTAATGGCTTCTTTGGAGGAGGTTTCCGCATGGGCATCGACGAGGCCACCTTGAAGCAGGTGGCAAGTATGACCGGTGGAAAATATTACTCCGCCACCAGCGCTGCCGAGTTGGAAAACGTGTTCCAGAACCTGCCCACTTACCTGATTATCAAACACGAGACTTCTGAAATCAGCGTGCTTTTCGCCGCCGCCGGGGGCGTTCTGGCCCTGCTGGCGATTGTTCTCTCACTGGTCTGGCACCCTCTACCCTAAAAGATTCACTTTTTTATATGCAAAAAACCTACGGTTTTTTGCATATAAAAAAGTGATTTCCTGCTTTACATTCGGTTGAAACGCAGAAACTCGAAGAAGGCCACAATTACCAGGGTTACTGCCAGGCAGGCAATCCAACCTAGTGTGACCAGGTTGGTGAGGTTGCTTTCGCGTATCTCGACCTCGCGCATGCTTCGTCCGGCCAGGACGAACCCAGCCTGCCCGCCATTTACGGCTACGATGACCGCCGCACTGCGCACATCTGGCGCAGGCTGCCAGCTTACCCGGTCTTCATTATTCTGGCGCGTATAATCAAAGACACCGGCAGGCGGGATGGGCGCCTGCCCGTTGAGCACGGCACCTGAGGCCACCGGGCTGCCGTTGGAATTGTATATGATCAAAAAGGGCGCCAGGCTTTTAGCCATGTCAACTTTGGGAGCATTGGCCGGGATCAATGCATCGACCGGCTGGTTGGAGGCCAGGGCGATGGCAGCATCTTCGGCCATCTGGATTTGCGGGTCGTTGAGGCCCATACGCATGTCTTGCTGGACGGTCAGGTAAATAAAGGCAAACACACCGGTCAGGGCGGCTGCCAGGGGCAGCCAGTGTTTCAGGATGTTGATGAATTTTCTCATTGAAACCTCGGGGAAAAGAGTCGTCAGTAA
>VFSW01005044.1_pt1 | contig 19623 bp, 19 predicted proteins | sample 5358111 | NCBI WGS metagenome assembly VFSW01 (sample SAMN11554181, study PRJNA540505) | mine drainage metagenome | isolation source: sediment from site ElyBrook_90M | place: USA: Ely Copper Mine, Vershire, VT | collected 2017 | reverse complement strand
CGGCATTAATTCTGTTTTTCCTCAGGTGAACTCCGTGCTCAATTTCGAACAAGTGGCCCGTCTTGCCATCTCTTCCCAAACGCCTTCGCGGGAGATGGCAGTCGCCATGCTCAAGAGTCCCGACTGCGACTTCCCCGCACTGTTCAATGCGGCGTGGCAGGTGCGCCACCATTTTCACGGCAAACGAATGAACGTGCAGGTGCTCAGTAATGCAAAGAGCGGGCTTTGCCCCGAGGACTGCCACTATTGTTCGCAGTCGAGCGTCTCGGAATCCGAGATTGCCCGCTATCCTCTTAAGGCCGTTCAACTGCTCGTCGACGAGGCCAAAGCGGCGCGTCAGACAATGGCGAACCATTTCTGCATGGGCCTCAGTGGGCGCGTGGTGAAGGACAGGGAAGTGGATGCGCTTTGTGAGGCAATCCGAACGATTAAGGAAGAAGTCGGCATTGAAATCTGTTGTTCGCTGGGTTTTATGAACCTGGAGCAGGCTCGCCGGTTACGCGCAGCGGGGTTGGACCGCGTCAATCACAACTTGAACACAAGCGCGCGCTACTATCCTTCCATCTGTACCACTCACACATATGAAGATCGTGTGCAGAATCTGATGGTCTGCCAAGAGGCCGGCCTGGAGATATGCTCCGGGGGGATTGTGGGCCAGGGGGAGAGCGACGAAGACATTATCGACATGCTGATGGCGCTGCAGAAGGTTGGCCCAAAATCTATACCGATCAATTTCCTGATTCCGGTGGACGGCACGCCATTCGCCCAAATGAAGCACCAATTGACGCCTATGCGTTGCCTTAAAGTCTTGGCGGTGGCTCGCCTGCTTCATCCCAAAGCCGAGCTCAGGGTTGCGGGCGGACGCGAGTATCATCTGCGCAGCCTGCAGCCCATGGCACTGTTCCTGGTCAACTCGATGTTTGTGAACGGGTATCTTACCGAAGGCGGCCAAGGGCCAGATGAGGCATTCCGCATGATCGCTGACGCGGGATTTGAAGTGGGAACCGAAGAAGCAATTAGTGCCCAGGTATGACTGGCCTCGATTACTTGCACCCGCAATTAGACAAGCTCGAGCGCGACGGACTCTTGCGCCATACCTCGGTGTCTGCTGGGGTTGGCGGCAAGGTAACGTTGGAAGACGGGCGCACCATCCTCAACTTTTCCTCCAATGATTATCTCAATCTGACCCAGGCGGTCCCGGTCAAACGTAGAGCACAGGAGGCCATTGAGCGGTGGGGCTGTGGAGCAACCGCATCACGCCTGATGTGCGGTACTCTCTCGCTGCACGAGGAATTGGAAGGAGCCTTGGCGCGGTTGGTTGGCGGAGAAGCGGCCCTGGTTTTCAGTAGCGGTTTTGGCATGAATGTCGGAGTCCTCTCGGCTGTTGCCGGGCGCGATGACGTTATCTTTGCGGATCGGTTAATCCACGCTAGCCTGATCGATGGGGCACGCCTGAGCGGGGCAACGCTTAAGCGCTATGTCCATAATGACGTCCAGTCGCTGGTGCATTTGCTGCAATCTACTTCCTGTCGTGGGCATCGCATCATTGTCTGCGAGTCGGTCTTCAGCATGGATGGGGACATCGCACCTTTGACGGAGCTTCGCCGCCTCGCTACGCAGTATGAGGCATCGCTACTGGTGGACGAGGCGCACGCCATCGGCATTTGGGGCAATGGCGGCGGAATTTGCCGCGAGCTGGGTAATCAAGCTGCTGAGCTGATGGTGGGCACTCTCGGAAAGGCGCTCGGCAGCCTCGGCGGCTTTGTCGTATGCAGCCGGAAGACCCGGGAGTATCTGGTGAATTGCGCACGCAGCTTCATCTATGCGACGGCGCTACCGCCAGCCAGCGTTGCCGCCGCATTGGGCGCGATCGAGCAAATTGACCGCGATCCCGCGATCGGCCAGAGATTGCTTGATTTGGCTTGTGGCTTTCACAGGTTGCTCCGCGCCGAAGGCTTGCGGCTCCCGGAGTTTGGCTCGCAGATACTTCCCGTGCACGTGGGCGATAATCGCCGGGCGCTGGAGTTGGCCACACGCTTGCGCGAGCGGGGACTGCTCGTGACCGCCATCCGCCCACCCACGGTTCCAGAGGGAACTGCGCGTCTGCGCCTCTCTGTGACCTTGGCGCACTCACCGGAAGACGTGGCATGGGCGGCAAGGGAAATCGGTATGATCGCACGTCAGATGGGGGTGGCATGACGCCACCTCTGTCTCAGTTCTTCATCGGCGGCTGGGGATCAACCGACGCGGTCTGGCGTGGCACTTTGACTGAGGCTTCTCTGACCGAGCCGCATTTTCTCGGTTGGCTGGATTGCGTACAGGATTGGCCGGGAGTGCTCACGGCGCTGTCTGCACTGTCGGAGCCGTGCTTATTGGTCGGATGGTCGCTCGGCAGTCTGCTCTCGCTCCGCGCGGCCTTGGAAATACCCGAAAAGGTTGCCGCAATGGTGTTGGTTTCAGGCACACCGTGTATGTGTGCCAGCAAGGACCATGGTGGCATCGATCCTCGAACACTGGCCGCGATGCGAGTTCGGGTGGCGAGAAATCCCAGCCCTGTTCTGGAAGAGTTTGCCAAAAATTGCGTCATGCCCGATGGTGGCGAGGAGACTCGCGCGTGCTACTTGCAACAAGCAAAACAGTTTTCCCCGGCGGAACTTGCGGAGGGACTCGATTGCCTTGCCGCACTCGATGTGCGCGAACGGCTCGGTGAGATCAACGTGCCTTGCAGGGTTCTCCATGGCGATTGCGATCAGATCGTACCCCTCCGAAGCGCACAGTTTCTCGTCGCGCAGATTCCTCGTGCGGAATTGGATGTCCTGGAAGGAAACGGGCATGCTTTGCCTTTCACGGCTCCAGCCAAAATAGCGCGATGTATTTCGAGTTTCACTTCATGAACGGACCTGGCGCGGTTGACAAATGCGCGTTAGCAGAGCAGTTCTCCGGGGCGGCTCATCGGTATGACGTTTGGGCCACGGCGCAGGCCGAAATCGCGGCCAGATTGATGCAGCAGATTCCGGCAGAGTTTGTTCCTTCGCTCATGATTGATCTTGGTTGTGGCACTGGATTGCTGAGTGCACAGCTGCTCAAGCGCTGGCCGGCAGCGTCGTTGGTCGGCATCGACCTCGCGACCGGCATGGTCGAACATTGCCGCCGGTACTTAGGGACGAACCCGCGGGCCAGGTTTGTCGCTGGCGATGTTGAAGACCGAGGAATGCTGGTGCCGCAGGCGAGCTTGATTGTTTCCAGTTGCGTTGCCCAGTGGTTTACGGATCTGACCGTAACGGTACGGATGTGGGCGCAGAGTCTGGTTCCCAACGGTCTTATGGTGTTTGCCTGCCTATTGCAGGGCTCTTTCTGCGAATTGGAAACTGCATATTCGGAGGCGCTGCAGTGTAGCTTCCGTGGACTTCGCTTGCCCGCCCCGGAAACCATACCGCTCCTGTTCCGGGCCAGTGGTCTCAATCCGATTGTATGCAGGGAAGATTGTGTGACCGCGCACTATGACACGTCACGCGCGGCCCTGCGCTCGTTTCAACAGATCGGCGCCGTCTTCCAGGGGCAACCCGGCCATAAATCACTTGGACCGGCAGCGGTCCGGCGATTGATTTCCTTCTATGACCGCCACGTCAACGTTCAGGGGCTGGCGCCGGTTACCCATCGCGTTCAATATGTAATCGCGGAGCGGACAAGTTGATTCCGGGGATCTTCATCGCCGGCACCGGCACGGATGTCGGCAAGACGGTGGTCACCGCCGGTGTGTTCCGCTGGCTCCGCAGGCATACGTCTTCGGCCATGGTTATGAAGCCGGTGCAGACTGGCTGTCAGGTTTACGCAGATGACCGGATGATTGCTCCCGATATCGACTTTGTTCTGCGGGCAGCAAACGTGGCCGTCGACAAAGAAACTCTCTCTCATCTGTCACCCTATATTTTTGGACCAGCGTGCTCACCTCACTTGGCCGCACGGATGGCTGGCCGGAGAATCGAGATCGACAGAATTCTGGCGAGTGCCCAGTGGCTGGCGATTCGCCACCAACGACTCGTTGTCGAAAGCGCTGGCGGTGTAGCCGTGCCCCTCAATGAATGCCAAACCATGCTTGACCTGGCTTGGGAGATGCGTATGCCCGTGTTGCTTGTAGGCCATTCCGGCCTCGGCACCATCAACCATGTCCTGCTTTCGCTGGAGGCGATTCGCCACAGAGGCTGCACCCTGCTGGGTGTGATCCTGAATGACATTTGTCCAGTATCCGGAGCTGATAGTTACATTCATGACGACAATGTGCGTACCATCGAATCCTTCGGCAAAGTTCAGGCAGTGACGCGCATTCCATATCTGGGAGAACCACCGGACCTGGGCCGGTTGGACTCCAGTCTCCACAATTGCGATTTTCTGAAAGAGTATCAGCTATGAATTACGGTGAAATGCGCCGCCGGGACATCGAGTTCCTATGGCATCCATACACGGAGATCACGTCCTTTGAACAGTCGACCTTTCCCATCGTCGAGTCTGCCCAGGGATGCAGACTGCATGAGATCGACGGACGAGTTCTGCTGGATGGCATCTCGTCATGGTGGTGCGTAAACCTGGGGCACAGCCATCCTCGTCTGGTTCAGGCAATCCAGGCCCAGGCGGCGAAGCTCCAGCACACCCTTCTCGGAGGAATGTCGCATCCACCGGCGATCCGCCTGGCCGAACAACTCGCGCGCATTGCGCCTGCGGGGCTGGGCCATGCCATGTTTGCCTCCGACGGCTCCTGCGCGGTAGAAGCAGCCCTCAAAATAGCCCTGCAATATTGGACCAATCAGAGTGAGTGCCATCGCACCCGATTCGTCACCCTGCAAGACGGCTACCACGGAGACACCCTGGGCACGATCGGCGTCGGTTACATTGATAGCTTTCATCGGCCCTTTCGGCCCGCTCTGCAGCCGGCACTGTGTGCTACGTCCCCTTACTGCAATCGCTGTCCTCTGGGGCTTCGTCCAGAGACATGCAGTGCTGAATGTTTCGACGCCCAAAGTTTCGACTCCATGGCGACGCTGATCCGTCGTCATCATGCCGAATGTGCGGCTGTGATTGTGGAGCCCCTCTGCCAGGCGGCGGCGGGCATGCGCATTTATCCCGAGCTCTACCTGAAACGCCTGCGATCGCTATGCACCGAGTACAGCATTCCCCTCATCATCGATGAAATTGCGGTTGGTTTCGGACGCACCGGTGCCATGTTCGCCTCCCAGAAGGCGGGCATTGTTCCCGACATCATGACCCTTGGCAAAGGCCTGACCGGCGGCATGCTGCCCATGAGCGCGACCTTGGTGAGTGATGCGATTTACGGCACCTTTCGGGCCGATGGCGAGCAGGGCCGCACATTCTTCCACGGCCACACCTTCTGCGGGAATCCGATCACCAGCGCAGTGGCTCTGGCAGCTCTGGAAACTTACGAAAAGGAGAAGATTGTCGAGCGATTGCCGGAACCGATGCGCATTCTTGAAGATGGCATGAGACGCGTTTCCAGCGTGCTCAATGGTTCACCGCTGCGCACGTTGGGCATGATCGCGGCAGTCGAGATCGAGGAGGCAGCCGGAGGACAAGTTCGAGCGCGGAAAATTGCGGCCCGAGCCTATGAATTGGGCCTATTCATTCGCCCGCTGAACAGCACGATTTACTTATGGCCACCCTTGAACATCGCGAGTGCAGACCTGCAGTTCATGCTTGAAACTTTAGAGCGGGCTGCCAGGGAAACGAAATAATAACTTGACTCGTGCTGGCACGCGAGACAATGGGCGGCGGGGTTTCCGGGAGGAGTCATGCATTCACCATACGATTTAGGCTTCATAGAGAGCTGCCTTAGTTGCCAACTGCGTAGCGAGCATACTTTCTGTGATTTATCGGCCAGCGCACTGCAAACATTTGAAACCATCAAACATGCGACCGTTTATCCCGCAGGTGCGATTCTCTTCGTGGAGGGTCAAGCTCCACGCGGAATTTTTGTGGTGTGCAAGGGGCGGGTCAAGGTCTCCTTCTGCTCCGCAGACGGTAAGACGTTAATCCTCAGGATTGCCGAGGCTGGCGAAGTGTTGGGCATGAGTTCCAGCATAAGCGGCAAACCATACCAGCTTACGGCGGAGACGCTCGATCCTTGCCAGATCAGCTTCGTCAAGCACGACGACTTCGAGCAATTTATGAAGGAGCACGGTGACGCATGTTTGCGGGTTGCTGAACAGTTGAGTAACAAGTACCACGCCGCTTGCCGGGAGATTCGTTCGTATGGATTGTCCTATTCGGCAGATAAGAAGCTAGCGAAGCTGCTACTGGAGTGGAGCACCAAAAGCGGAGAAAGCACGAAGGCTGAGCCTCGCGTCACAATGGGACTGACTCACGAAGAAATCGCTCAGATGCTGGGCACCTCACGCGAGACCGTAACACGCCTGTTGGGCAAGATGAAGAAGCAGAAGATCGTGCAGTCTAAGGGGGCAACGCTCGTGATCCGCGATAAGGCTGCGTTGGCCGCGCTGGCCAAGAACTAATCGATCAAATACAACGAATCGGCTGGACCAGATGGGAAAGCTAGGGGGAAACCAATGAAAGAGTTTGTGATTAATAATCATGGTCGAATTGTTCTTCCGTTCAACTTTTTTCCGGAGATGGACTTTTCTGCGATTGAAACGCTCGAACATTTGAAGACCGAAATTTCAAGGGATTTCAGTGAGAAAGCTCCGTCGGAGAAAGACATAACGGAGCGGGTGCAGGCTCGACAGTACAAATCCCGTTACGAACTCTGCCGTGATCTCGCTCTGAACCTATACTGGGTCAATCGCTACGCGCTTACCATGTACGAAGAGCGTCCTACCCGTTGGGCCGACCTTCCCCGGCAACGCGAAGATGTTTTTCTCCCCCTTTGTAAGCCGTGGGATTCGTCCCGCTCGGCCGCGGCCATTCAGGATGGTTATAACGCCTTGCCGCGCCAGTGGCAATTTGAAACAGAAGACCGAGTGTTTGATTTGTTGCTGAACGCATTCCGGAGCAAGCCAAGCGCGGGTGGAGACCTGCGCGCCCTACAACCGACGGTCGGGGAACTGCTCGCGTCGCCAAAGGCAAAAACGTTTCGCCTCGCCAAATACGATCCCGACTATCCGGGGTACACCTATGACGACGTGATTCAGTATGCGCATGACGTTCCCGAGCTGGAAGCATTGATGCGGCAGGCGATGGTTCTGCATAACCAGTACCGGTGGGACCCGTCGACCTGCTCGGCGGTGGAAGCGAGTCAGCTGAAAGCCGACGATTATGTGATTGCACTGTATCCGCGTAACAACGAGGTGCTTCAGTTTATCCGCCGGGCGAGGCAGAAACGCGAAGCCCACTCGACCCGCTTCGTCATGCCGCCGACTCCCGCACTCTCTCCGGCAATGGAGCCGTACAAGCCGACCGAAGTGCGGAAGCAGTTTAAGGTAATGCCGCGACTGGAAGGGCTGGCTGTGTATGAGGGAGAGGTGGTTTGCAGCAATGCCGATCTGATCCGGAATCATGCATTCAGCTGGTCGCGCATGACGGAGAGCGAAATCGCCGAGAAGACCGGAATCGAGCAGCGTCTCTACACCGAATTGAAGCTTGAGCAGATGGCGCTGCTGGCGGCACGTGCGGCTTTGGAAAAGTCCGGTCGCAAACCCTCCGAAATTGGCGCCATCCTGTTCTGCAGCTGTACCACCGCCAGAATCATTCCGTCCACCGCGTGCTGGATTGGCGGCGAACTTGGAATCAGCCAGGCCCATGCCGCCAACGACATTATCGCTGCCTGTGCGGGCATGTCCTACGGCTTTTCGGAAGCGGTGCGGCTGCTTCAGGATATCAAACGGCCGGTGATGGTTGTATGTGCCGAGAAGTTCTCCGACAAGATTGGAACCGTACGCACGTCCCGCATGATCTTTGGTGACGGCGCGGCCGCCGTCATTATTGGGCCTGCCCCGGAGGGAGCAGCACCGGATATCGAGGTGATGCAAACCTATGCGGGCGGTCCATGGTCTGAGGTGAATTCCATCGTCTGGCCCAATCCGGAGTTCGATAACAATATCACCGTGTATGGACCAGAGGTGAAGTCTCTGGCCCAGCGCTATCTGACGCAGATGATGGTGGACCTTGCAACCTTGAAGTCTGAGGACGGGAAAGGCTCTCTGATCGATAGCATTGACCTTGTGATACCGCATCAAGCGAACAAAACCATGGTGGAGAAGCTGGCCGGACTGGCAGGGATCCCGAGCGAACATCTCTACTTCAACATTGATCGTGTCGTAAATACCTCTGCCGCCAGTATCCTCATCGCCATTCGTGATGCGGTCGTCGATAAGCGGATTGATCGGCCGATGCGTATCTTTGCCCCGGGCTTTGGAGCGGGAGCTGTGGCTGGTTATCTCGTGATGCGGGTAGATCCAGCGATCGTCTGCTGTGCTGCCCAACCAACAGTGTCGGTTAAAGAGGGAGTCGAACAGGGAGTGTAACCCTTAGGCAGTGGCGCTCGTCGGCGCAGGAAGTTCGAATTTCCTGCCGGGAACGTCAGTTCCCGGCAGTGCTGAATAAGTGGTAAGTACAAGTCGAAGATCGCACGGTCTGGTATGACTCGAAGGGCGGCACATGGCCGCCCTTCGAGATTCCCTGGCGGCCTACTTCTTCGGCATGAAGCGTTCCATGAACTTGGTATCGAAGTTTCCGGCGATGAAATCCGAGTCAGATAAGATGCGCTTGTGCAGCGGAATCGAGGTGTGGATTCCCTCGATGATGAACATATCCAGAGCGCGCCTCATGCGGGCAAGCGCATCCGGGCGATCCTTTCCGTGGACGATCAACTTTGCAATCATCGAGTCGTAGTAGGGAGGCACTACGCCACCCTGATACTGCGCGGTATCCACCCGGACGCCGGTTCCGCCGGGCAGGTTGAATACGGTGATCTTGCCTGCCGAGGGGGTAAATTTCTCGGGATGCTCGGCGTTGATGCGGCACTCCATAGCGTGGCCCCAGGGGACGATCGGCTGGGTGATGATGTCACGAAGCTTGGTTCCGGCGGCAATCTGGATCTGACTTTTCACCAGATCCACGTCGGTGATGAATTCGGTGACGGGGTGCTCGACCTGTATCTTGGTGTTCATTTCGATGAAATGAAGGCTGCCGTCTTCGTCCATGAGGAACTCGATCGTTCCAGCATTGAAATAGCCGATCGCCTTCATCGTCTTTTCCAGAATGCCGTTCATCTTCTTGCGTAATTCAGGAGAGACGGCGGGGGATGGCGATTCCTCCAGCAACTTCTGATGACGCCGCTGAATCGAGCAGTCACGCTCCCCGAGACTGACCACGTTTCCGTGCTCGTCGGCCAGCACTTGGAACTCGATATGACGGGGGCGCTCGATGAATTTCTCCATGTAGAGGTCGCCATTGCCGAAGGCCGAGGCGGCCTCTGAGCGCGCGGAATTGAACTGGTGGGGCAGTTCTTCGACCGAACGGATGATGCGCATGCCGCGTCCGCCGCCGCCGGCTACCGCCTTGACGATGACCGGGAAGCCAATCTGCTGTGCCCATTTCTGGGCCTCTTCCTCAGTGTCGATGACACCGTCGGAGCCCGGAAGGATGGGCATTCCGTGAGCCTTTACGGCCTGACGCGCCTTGTCCTTCTCGCCCATCATCCGGGTGATCTCCCATCGCGGGCCGATGAACTTGAAACCGGAGGTTTCGCAGATATGGGCGAAATTCGCGTTTTCGCTCAGAAGTCCGTAGCCGGGATGAATGGCATCGACCTTGGCAATTTCGGCTGCACTGATGACAGCCGAAATGTTGAGGTAGCTTTCCGCCGCACGCGCCGGTCCGATACAAAGCGCCTCGTCGGCAAAGCGGACGTGAAGTGAGTTGCGGTCGGGCTCACTATAAACCGCAACGGTCTTAACGCCCAGTTCTTTGCAGGCACAAATAACGCGAAGTGCAATTTCCCCGCGATTGGCAATCAGTATTTTATTAAACATACTTCTGTGTCTCGGCGTGGCCACGCTTTCTTCCCTGTGCGTGGCTCACGCGCGGCTCGCACGAAATGCGCCGAGCGCCTCCCGATACGCCGCAGAAAAGACGGTGGAGCCCGGTGGGGCTCCGCTCGTTTATTTAGTACGAATCTTGAACAGTGGCTGGCCGTACTCGACCGGTTGTCCGTTGGAGACCAGGATATTGACAATCTCTCCGGCCTTTTCCGCTTCAATCTCGTTCATCAGCTTCATGGCCTCGACAATGCAGAGCACTTGTCCTACCTTGACGGAGTCGCCACGCTTGACAAATGCAGGGGCACCCGGAGACGCCGCCTCGTAGAAGGTTCCGACGATGGGAGACTTGATGATCTCGACCCCTTCTTCGCTTGCGGCAGCGGGTGCTGCTGGAGCCGCAGCCGGAGTTGGAAGCGGCGCGGCCGGTACCGGGGCTGCGGGCGCTGCATAAGGAGCGGCGTGAAAAGTAGCTACAGACGCAGCCACAACGGGCTGCGGACGTTTGACGCGTAATTTGATATCGTCTCGATCAAGTTCGAACTCGGCGATATCCTTTTCGACGAGAAACGCGACCAGCTCTTTGATTTCTTTTGGATTCATTGTCTGCCAGAAGCGCCGCAACATGGCGGCGCTGTTATGGATTTAGTCCCTTTTTCTATTTGCTACCCATCTAAATATACTTCAGGTGTATTCGATCAATCTCGCTCACTGGAGCGATGAGCATTGTCAGCTGTTGCGAGCACACTAGCCCTGTCCCAATCAAAAAAATGGTGCTGTGGTTCGCGTTCGCGGGGTATTTAGTGAACTATTGTTGGCGGCAATGCAATGCTGCCAGGCAGTGCAACGGAATGCTGCCGGATTGAAGAGTGAGCGCAGCGCAAACCTGGGTCGCACGGGAGCTCTGGGAGTACCTGCTGGCTGCCGATCCGTAGCGTGACTGGCGTCGGCGCGACACATAGATGTCGGAGGCCAAGCGTTCGCCTCTCCCGAAATGGGATACTGATAACCGGGCAGACGGCCTGTCCCGTGGACGGCTAGGTGGCACCCCAAGAATGGTATCCGCGATTTTCGTGTCTGAGGCAGTTGAACTACCACGTCATATGATAGCCCGCCCCCAACATCGAAACGGTCTCCGACAATTGCTCAGCCATGCCGTGCCCAGAATGTGGAGGGGGTCACGATGGGGTACTTCTCGGCAAGCGCCAATAAGTCCTTATCCCCGGTAATCAAGTAGTCAGCCTTTGATGCCCGCAATGTCGCGAGCACTTGCTGGTCAGCAGGATCGCGCAGGCTGGAATCATGTTCAGCATCGGGCTCCACAATGTCCGCAAGGAACATCAGACTGTCGGCCAGATCCCGGATTTCGCTGGAACTCAGATGGATTCGGGACAGACGCGGCAGCACCCTGACCATCTCATCCATAATGTACCGCGACAACACCACATCAAGCCCACCCTGACGCCAAATACCGACGATGCGCCCCGGAACGCTTCCCGGATATGCCAGTCCCGACACGAGAACATTGGTATCCAACACCACCCGCAAACCCGACATCAGCCTGCCCGCTCTCGGCTCACTATGGAATCGATCTCAGCCAGACCTTCCTCAACCGGCACCCCGGCGTAGGCCTCCGCAATCCGGCTGCTCAGCGCATCGAAGCGGTCGCGCATACGACGAATCCGCGCGAACAATTCAGCATCGACCAGCGCTGCTACGGGTTTGCCATCCTTGTTGATGACGATGCTGTCGTTGCGATACTGCACTTGGTTGAGCATCTCGCCAAGATTCTGTCGAAAGTTAACGGCGTTCACTTCAGTAATCATTGAGTCCTCCAACCATAATGGTCGATATGGTCATTATGATGTAGATACGGCTAGTTGTCCAACAAATTAGAGAGCAGAAGAATTGACCCGCTGCACTTGATCTCCCTGTGTTTGAGTCGACGAGATAGGCGTTGGCCTTACTTGTTCAGTCAACTTCGCTGCCGCGGCCAACTAGGGCCGACATCCCATCGGATGCAGCTAAATGCTTTAGACTGTTCAAGCTAAACGCGGTGCCGGAAGATAGCTGCACAATACAGGGCAAGACTTGCGGCAGCATTCTTTTGCGGCACTGGCAGCATAACTTTGCACTGAGTGGCAGAATTGATTGCCGTCAGCAAACTATGGCGTCCCGCAGCATTAACCCCTCTGACGGCAAGATCCTGAAGACATTTGAGGAACTCAGCGACAAGCAGTTGGAAACGGCAATCAAAACCGCCGCAACCTGCTGGGGGTCGTCTCAGAAAACGGATCGCAAAGTACGCTCACAGAACTGACAGCCAATAGGATCAACAACTTACAAGATGGCGATTCGGAGCGATGTAAGGCAGATCGAGCGTTGCGATAAGCGACCTGTTTTCAATACCTGATTCTTCTTACGATACACAATCTTCCGTTTTCTGAGACGACCCCGAAACGTCAGCTTGCTTCGGCAACTTTTCAGAAAGAGACGATGACGAAAATTCTGACGAATACTGCGCTGGCGCTTCTCCTTGGCGTGGGAATGTCCGCCGTTGCGCAAGACGACCACAGCCAGTCAACCCAGAGCGGTGCGAAACAGGAGATGCACGAGGCTGGCAGGGACACGAAGGACGCTGGCCATCTTGCGGCTCGCGGCACCGAGAAGGGCACGAAGAAAGCGTACCGGGCAACCAAGAGGGGCATGCACAAGACCGCCGAGGGGACAGGTAAAGCTGCCGATAAGGTACGAGACAAAACGGAGTAGTAGGTGAACTCGGGATCAGAAACGCGAAGAAGCCACTCTTGCGCTGAGAGCGGACTCGCATCCCTCCGTTCGGCGGGGCGGGAATGGAGAGCTAGGAGAAACACAGAGCTGTCAGTGAGGGTACTTAACCGAACACCCGTACGGTCGGCTCGCCGTCACCGCTACTGGCTTGCCCGCCATTGACTCCTCAAGAGCGGCTGTCACGTAGTTGAGCGCCTCGCCTAATACGTTGCCGCGTCCATCCCAATCGGTTCGGTTATGTGCACGGCGGCAAGATTATTGGTCGTGGTCACAACCGCCGCATCCAGCGAGGGTTGGCATCACGAGGCGCACCTTGACCACGAGTAGCTGCACGCCGAACGGCTGGAGATTGCTCGCCCTACTTTTCCGTGGGCGAGGCCATCGTACTCGGCAGACCTCGCACGTCCCCAGCAGCGGGCGATGACGGGGTGTTCCGGTGCCAGCAGTGCATCATCGAGAGGTACATTGCTCTTCAGCAGGTCTGTCTTGATCTCCACCTTTTGATTCGGCAGCGGATTGATGTCCGCCTCGAAGGATTGGTTACCCGGAAGGGCAATCCTGATTCGATGTTCACCGGGCGGGACGAGCAATCCTCGACCCCAGCCTCTAAACTCACCAACATGCCCGATAAATTGACCGTCCACAAATACCGCAGCCCTCGAAGGGTTGGCTGCGATCTTGACAGTGGATGTCACTTGCGAGGGCGGAATTGCAGTCGCCTTCTCCATGGCAACGTTTACATCCCGCGTCTCTCCCGGCTGGACAGTCACTTCGTCGGCGAAGTCCTTGTAGCCAGCCTGACGAACCACGATGGTGTGTTTGCCCGGCAGTAGTATTACCTGCTTCGACCCTCTGAGTTCTTTCAGGTACCCCACGTACTCTCCGTCAATCCAGACTCCAGAGGTTCTTTCAACGTTTGACTTCCCCTCAAACTGAATCTGTCCCATCACAGCATTGCTGGCGCGACAGGCGGGCGGAAGAAACAAAGCAGAGAGTAGCAGCGCACACAGCACGGCATACAGCTTTCGTAGTGTTTTCCTCATATGTGTCTCCATGCTTGCTTAACGTGTTAGAGGCAATAACTGTGCCAAAGTTATCGCGGGGAGGAAACGCTGGGAAGCGGGCTCAGGAGATGTAGAAATGTGTGGTCGTCACGCAAAAAGTTCGCCCTAACACCCTCCAGACACAGCCCTCGACTTAACTGGTGCGACCTGCCGTTGTATTCACCTGTTGCTCGATCTTCCGCGTCAGCACACGCAGATGGAGCGAAACAACCTGCAACCGGGAGAGCGTCGATGCATCTACCAGTCAGCCTATTTATTGTGGCGAGCGCAGGAAAGAGAGGGAGGCAACATGCTGAAAGTCGGAATCATTGTGGGGAGCACGCGACCGGGACGGAAGGCCGCCGCAGTAGCAAAGTGGGCGTACGACCTCCTGAAGAGCCGCAAGGACGCGGAGTTCGAAATCGTTGATATTGAAGATTACAAGCTGCCTCTTCTGGACGAGCCCGTACCGCCCTTGATGGGTCAGTACAGCAAAGCGCACACGAAAACGTGGAGCGCGAAAATTGCATCGCTCGATGCATTCATCTTCGTCACTCCCGAGTACAACCACTCCACCTCGGCGGCGTTGAAGAATGCGATTGATTTTCTCTTCCGGGAGTGGAACGACAAAGCTGCTGGATTTATCGCGTATGGAAGCGCGGGTGGTGTCCGTGCAGTGGAGCACCTCCGACTTGTAATGGGAGAAATCAAGGTTGCTGACGTGCGGGCTCAGGTGATGCTATCGCTATTTACTGACTTTGAAGCGTTTACGACCTTTAAGTCGCATGAGCAGCATGACAAGACCGTGCATGCGATGGCGGACGATCTGATCGCGTGGGGCGGGGCGTTGAAAGCGTTAAGGGAGTCTGCTGGAACGAAGGCGGCTAAGCGTGCTGGGGCGAGAACCTTTTCCCCAAAGGTTCCCTCCCGGTTGCCATGTGCTTCAGCAGGCGCTTTCATCGTTCGAGCCAAGAAATGGAGATCAGTATGACGGAGGTAAACACTGCACACAACAAGGCACTCGTGCTGGAGGCTTTCGACACCCTATTCAACAAACGCAATTATTCAGCGGCAGCCAAGTTTTGGTCGGAAACCTACATCCAGCATAGCGCACACATCGGGCCGGGTCGTGATGGACTCTTCAACTTGATCCGTAGCGCACCCGACACCCTGCGTTATGAACATCAGCTCATAGTGGCGGAGGGCGACTACGTCATCATCCACGGACGATTCTCAGGCAATGGTCGTCCCGCCGCATGGATCGCCGCAGACATTGTCAGAATCGAGAACGGTCAGCTTGCCGAACACTGGGACATCTTGCAAGATGAGGCGACAAAGGCCGAATCAAAGAGTGGCTTGCCGATGTTTGGCGACCACTTCACTGCATGAACCAGTCATTCAGCCATTCCGGGAGAGGGTGACACTTATACCCAGTATTCCCGCCGCCGCGCCGGATATGATGGCTCCATTCCGGAATCGGTGCTCACAGATATACGTCATTCCATGGCCAGACCGCCGAATCGCCCCAGACGCGATTCCAGCGGTGGGCGGGCTCGGGTTGGGCGATGGTGGTTCAGAGTGATAAATAGGTGTCGCGGGGTTTATTGACCAGCAACCTGACCTGCTCTGTTCCAGACGTCGCACGCATGGTCGCGGGAAAAAGTCGATAAAGTCACCCGAATGTAAAACCCACCAGCATAGCCAGCCGTCAAAAGAGACTACGCCTTGCCCGCGTTGAGTCCAATTCCAGAGGTTTACCGATGGCCAGTAACACACAACCGAATGTTCCCATCTTCCGACAAACGCAGACCCCAGCGGCAGCAGAACAATCATTTCCCGCAAGGTTCATCGACTGCATGACTGCATACAAGCAGGGCGCTGCGCTAAAGGCCGCGATTGAGCTTGATCTGTTCACGGCACTTGCCGAGGGCAGCCAGACCGCTGAATCGCTGGCGCTACGTCTGCAGGCATCCACCCGTGGCGTGCGTATCCTTTGCGATTACCTGACCATTGAGGGATTCCTTATGAAGCAGGACGGACGGTACTCGGCGACACAAGACGCCGTCATGTTTCTCAATCGAAAATCGCCCAGCTACATGGGAAGCGCAGCCTTCTTCCTCGGAAACCCAGTGTTGATGGAGAACTTCCAAGACCTTGCCGGGTGTGTGCGAAAAGGTGGAACTATGAACGCAGAGGGCACTCTCAAGCCGGAGCATCCGATTTGGGTAGAGTTTGCGCGTTCGATGGCACCCATCGCTGCCATGGATGCCGAGTTGGTGGCTCGATTACTGAAAACGGACACCCCGTCGAGATGCAAAGTACTCGACATCGCTGCCGGACACGGAATGTATGGAATCGCTTTGGCTCGTCACAACCCCAACGCGGAGATCGTGGCGCTCGATTGGAATAATGTCTTGGCCGTGGCAAAAGAAAATGCCGCGAAAGCTGGTATCAGCAGTCGATACAGCACCATCGAGGGTAGCGCCTTTGATGTCGATTTCGGCGAGGGATACGACATCGTACTGCTCACGGGTTTCTTGCACCACTTCAACGCGGATACGAATGAGGCATTGTTACGCAAGGTGCACAGAGCATTGCAGCCGGGAGGGCGTGCGATTACATTGGAGTTTATTCCTAACGACGACCGCCTCACGCCGCATATTCCAGCAAAGTTCTCGTTGATGATGCTGGCTAACACCCCGGCTGGAGACGCCTACACGCTCTTGGAGCTTAAACGCATGTCACGCAACGCGGGCTTCCGGTCAGCAGAGTTGCATGAAATTCCGCCTTCGCCCCAGCGAGTTGTCATTAGCAGCAAGTAAGGTCAGAACCCCGGCTGCGGACGAAGATTGAGCGACCTGTGCGACCATTGCCCGACAATTGTCGAAGTAATGTCTGGTGGAGCTTCGCGACAATAAAACAGGCCGCGAAGACTGGTTTGTCCAAGTCGCGGCCTGCGTGTTCACGGATATCTGCCCGCCCCCTGCGTGTATTTCCGAGGAGGAGTTTGCGCTCAGCGAAGGGGTGTATCCAAACATCTGTCGTTCATGTTTGTAAGAGTAGTCTGCTCCACCTTCGTGTGTGCGGGAATGCACAGGAGCACCTATTAAACCGATGAAATTGGTCTTAGCCCATGGACTGGGGAATCAGGCGCAGCCGCTCAGTTCAAGCATTCTTCTCGGACTCCTGTTCCGACTCGCCTAGTTGTTGCGGCTGCGGAGCTTGCTGAGCAAGCGGATGATTTCGAGGTAGAGCCAGACGAGGGTGACCATGATGCCGAAGGCACCGTACCACTCCATAAACTTGGGTGCGCCCTGATTGACGCCCTGCTCGATGAAATCGAAGTCAAGGACGAGGTTGAGGGCGGCGATGGCGACGACGAAGAGGCTGACGGCGATGCCGATGGGGCCAGAGCCGTTGATGGCGACGAAGTGAATGCCGAACAAGCCAAGGATCATCTCGGCGAAGTAGAAAAGGCAGATGCCTCCGGTGGCGGCGACGATTCCGAGGCGGAGCTTTTGGGTGACCTTGATGACGCCAGTGGAGTAGGCCATGAGGAGCACGAAGAGGGTGGCGAAGGTGAGTCCGACGGCCTGAATGGCGATGCCGGGGTAGCGAAGGTCAAGCATAGCGGAGAAGGCACCGAGGAAGAGCCCCTCCAGCAGGGCGTAGATGGGCGCGGTGATAGGCGACCATTCACGCTTGAAGCTGGTGATGAGGGCGAAGATGAGTCCGCCAAAGATGGCGACGATCATCTCAAGCGATACGGACGCGGGGTTGTGGGTGGCCGCGAACTGGTTCCAAGTGAAGGCGGCGGCGACGACGGCGAGGACGAGCAGGACGCCTGTTTTCTGGACGGTGCCGCTGAGGGTCATGCTGGTAGAGGTGCTGATGGCTCCGCCATACTGGACGCTGGAGATGCCACCGCCGTAAGAGCTGCCGCTAAAAGTATCGCTGCGGAGGGCGGGATTGGATGTCTTGAACAAGGCCATGGAGTGTCTCCTGAATCCAATGTAACGCAAATGATGAAGGCTCGGAGAGAGATGCCCTTACGCATCCGCCAAAGGCGGGCGGATGTCGCCACCTTCCCCTACTGAGCGGAGTGCTGGCCCGAAGATGAATGCTAGGTAGCGTGCTTGTATCTCAAAATTAGGAAGCAGAGACTCATGATGGTTGTGTGCCCGAAGTGCAAGTGCGAGATTGATGTCGGCGAAGAAGAACTCGAAGAAGGCGAACTTGTATCATGTCTGGAGTGCGGCGGTGATTTTGAGGTAGACAGCGTCGAGCCTCTGAAGCTGATCAAGGTCAGCGATGAGGAAGGAGCAGACGAGGACGATGAATAACGCTCGTTAGCATTCTCGCTTGCTCTCCGGTACCGGGCATTCCGCCGTATCGGAAGTTCCCCCTCCCACCGTGCCAATCTTGTTCTTCTGGTAGCCAGCGATGCTCCGATAAAATTAACCCATCACATGCCGAAAACGAAATCTAATCACCAAGCAGCCCTCCACGCCATTGAAAAGGTTCTAACACTTCTTCGCTCTGTGCAGACGCTGGAGGGCACGGACAAGGACGGCGTCGAACATCTGCTGGAGATGGCGGTGGAGGACTTGAAGCAATAAGCGAAATAGACGAGGGTGCCTGAGAAGTTCTTATCGAAACAAGAACAGGCCGCGAGGACTGGTTTGTCCAAGTCGCGGCCCACATGTTCCCGGATATCCGCCCTCCCCTGCGCGTCTTCCTGAGGAGGAGTTGTGTTTGGTGAAGGGCTGTATCCAAACATCTGTCGTTCAGGTTTGTAAGAGTAGTCTGCTCCTCCCTCGCGTTGTACGGGAGTGCACAGGAGCACTTAGTAACCGGAGGAGATTCTCCTTACTTTTTCGTGAGTCGATGCAAGCGTACCGGAAGTTCCTCTCCCACCGTGCCCATTTCCTTCATCGAGCGGCCAGCGATGTTCCGCTACAATCTTCATTATGCCGAAAACAAACAATCAGGCTTACATCTGGTTTCAAACCTTCCCGCCCTAAATCACAATTCGACGTTCAGCCGTGTTCGATGGTGCTGTGACCGCCCATGTTGGAAGTCCCCTGCGGTTCGGAACCATACAGGTACATGAAAGAAAAAGCGTCTTCAACGTCCGCCGCCTTCTGCCTAAAGCTAATCCGCACAACGTGAAACAAACATTTTGCATCTAACTTTTGATGCGACAATATTGGGCGGCAATTTCCTTTTTCCCCAGAAGCAGCCTCCGCCCACTATTAAGGAGTTTTTGTAAATGTTAGAGAAATGCACCAACCAGATGTGTTCGGCAGTTTCACGCCATCTAAGTGATGGCATGCTTTTCCGTGTCCCAAGGGCATGGACAAAATCCAACACTTCCGGTGCGGCAAAGAAAAAGTTCATAAAGCATTTCTGGTTATGCGCCAAATGCACTGAGACGATGACCTTGGGAATCAGTCCCCATCGGAAAGTGACAGTGATTCCGCTCATTTCCGCTCGTGACGCTGCCGCCTAGTAGACAGCGTGGAGTAATCACGGCGGGAGCCGTGGCAAACGGTAACACGGCTACCGAACAGCCGTCTTCGTCCATTCCATCAATGACACAGGGGCATCATTACGCGCACGGCTGTCCCATTCTTCCCAGCCCGTGCATTGCATGTGAACACTGTCGGCGGCGTCGAACGCGGAATCGTAGTAGTCGAGAGCTTCGATAATGCCCTCATCTCCGATGCTGAGGCTCCAGCTTTTATCCCGCTCCTGCCATATCCAGAACGTGCCCAATGGTCGAT
>VFSW01005043.1_pt1 | contig 19626 bp, 16 predicted proteins | sample 5358111 | NCBI WGS metagenome assembly VFSW01 (sample SAMN11554181, study PRJNA540505) | mine drainage metagenome | isolation source: sediment from site ElyBrook_90M | place: USA: Ely Copper Mine, Vershire, VT | collected 2017 | reverse complement strand
AAACAGCACCCGGCTCGCATCCAGCCCTCCAAAATAGTAGTCCCGCCTCGCGGGATTCTGCCAAGCCTCCGCGGCGTCCACGGGAATCCATCCCCACGGCTCGGCCCAGAATTCGGCCCAGCAGTGGTAGCCGGGAATCGTCCCCGCGTGCTGGTCTTCCGGAAGCGGAAAGCCGATCTCAAATCGCGCGGGCACGCCCACCGAGCGCATCATGGCGATGAACACCGAATGAAAATCCGTGCAGTTGCCATATTTCGAGGTGCACGCCCATGCCGCATCGCCGCGGCCCCATCCCTCTCCTGTCTTCTGGTATTTCATCGTGTTCACCACATACTCATAGATGGCTTTGCCCTTCTCGAGCGGGGTCGTGAGCCCCCGTGTCTGCTCTTTCGCCAAGTCCCGCAGCGCTCCATCGAGCGGCACCAGCGCGTCGGGCTGCAGATACCGCGCGAGCATTTCGCGCTCCGCGCGGCCCGGCGAGAAGCTTGCCTGTTCCAAGCGCGGCAGCTGGAGGCGCTCTTCCCGGCGCAGCACGTCGAAGGTCATGCCTATCACGATGCTTCTCCGCGCCACACGCGCCGCGGGAATTTCCGCAAAAATGTATTCGTTGCCGTATTCCCTATCCCGGCGCCGGCTGTAGCCCACCGGCGAAGTCACTTTCCACGCGGTTATTTTCTGCCACGCGGTGTTCCGCGGAAGTGGAATCCACAACCGCAATGACCCAGCATCCAGTTTCGTTCGTGGAATTTCGATGGTGTAGGTGAATTCGAATTGCCGCACTGCCAGAGGCTGCGTCGAGGCCCTTCCCTCCATCCCCGCAAGCGCTGCCACCGTGATCGCGACCGCGACCCCTGCTACCTGCATCGTTTTCATTTCAGTTGCACCTCCTCCTGTGGTGAAGCGTTCCCGCTGCCCGATTTTCCCCTCTTCTCACAATTCTGTAAACGTTCCCATCTCCCTCCCAATGCATCAATCTTCGGAAGGACAAAAGCGCCTGGTTGCGCTAGTCTGTTCTTCGGGCCCGCGCCCAGCGCCGGCCGACCTGCGGAGTGCACCGTATGCCCGATTCATTTCGCGCCGTCTACGCGGAAAAGCCCGGCGAGCGGCCTGCCGCTTCCCTGCGCCAGCTTCCCTTCGCTGCGCTTCCTGAAGGCGACGTCCTGATTGAAGTGCGCTATTCCTCCCTGAATTACAAAGATGGGCTGGCCGTCACCGGCGCAGGCAAGATCGTTCGCGCCTACCCGATGGTCTGCGGAATTGATTTGGCCGGAACCGTGCTCGAATCGAAGGCGCCAGCCTATAAACACGGCGACGCCGTCCTGGCCAACGGACAGGGCCTCTCGGAAACTCGCTGGGGAGGCTTTAGCCAGTTTGCGCGCCTGCCGGCCAGCGCGCTGCTTCCGATCCCCCATCCGCTCGACATGCGCCAGGCGATGATTGCCGGCACCGCCGGCTTCACCGCCATGCTTTGCGTCCTCGCACTGGAACAGATGGGTGTTGTCCCTGGCGACCGGGAAATTGTTGTCACCGGCGCCGCGGGAGGCGTTGGCTCCTTTGCCGTGCTTCTTCTTGCGCGGCTAGGCTACCGTGTGGCGGCTTCCACCGGACGCCCGGAGCTTCGGCCCTGGCTCGAGGATCTCGGCGCCGCCTCCATCGTTCCTCGCGCCGAGCTTGCCGCGCAATCGCCGCCGCTGGCCGGCGAGCGCTGGGCGGGCGCGGTGGATACCGTGGGCGGCCAGATTCTTTCCAACGTGCTCGCTTCCACAGCATCCTATGGCGCCGTGGCGGCCTGTGGCCTGGCCTCCAGCCCCAGCCTCACCACCACTCTTTATCCCTTCATCCTTCGCAACGTCTCGTTGCTCGGCATCTGTTCCGCCTGGACGCCCGCCGCCCCGCGCCGCGAAGCCTGGGGACGCCTGGCTCGCGATTTGCCCCTTTCCAAACTGGAAACGCTCAGCCGCGAAGAGCCATTATCCAATATCCAGGCCCTCGCCGAAGAAATCCTCGCCGGCAAAATTCGCGGCCGCGTCGTCCTCGACGTGAATCGTTAGATGGCGCACAGCGAACGGCGTGGAGCCTTCGCGTATCTCATACGACATGCCCCCCAGCCTCGCCCGTCACCTCAGGTTCCTCCGTCTCCTCTCTTTCGTGCACACGCTGGTCTCCGGAGACGGAAGCATCGCCCGAAACCGCATACGCAACGGCAGAGCCAATCAGCGCCGGGACGATGAATGCATGGCCGCCGGTTGCCTCCGCCACGAAGGTCACCGCGGCTAGCGGTGTCTTATAGCCCGCCGCTAAAAACGACGCCATCCCTACCGCTGCATAAAGATCCAGCGAAGAGCTGTGCACCACCATTTGCCCAAACGCCTTGCCCAGGGTCCCGCCGGTGAGAAACAGGGGAACGAACATGGCGCTCACCCCTCCCGAAGCCAGAGAGAAAAGCGTTGACGCCAGCTTCAGCGTGGCGAAGACGATAAGTTCCGTCCCGGAATGGTGCGAGCCCAGAATGGCCCCCACCGCTTCGTAGTTCGGGCCCAGCGGCAGCAGCGAATCCTGGAAGAGGAGAACAAATGCGAGCCCGCAAAGTCCCGTGAGCAAGCCGCCCGCCGCCAGTTTCCACCAATGGGGCCATCGCAGCTTCACCACAAACTCTCGCGCATGCCGGAACGTTATCGCAAACGTCATGGCGATGAGCCCAATCCCCGCCCCCAACAGCGCACACCAGATCAGATCTCTGCCCGTAAACGAGGAGCCACTCGCAAAATCAAACACGGGAGCGGCTCCCAGAAAGCTGGCCAGTGTCACGTAGGAAACCACTGAGGCAATCAGCGAGGGCAGCAGCGCTTCATGCGCCAGGTCGTCTTTGTAGGGCATTTCCAGAGCGAACACCAGCCCCGTGAGGGGCGCACGAAATACCGCGGCCACCCCCGCTGCTGCGCCGCTGATCAGCATGATCCGCCGGTCCCGCGCCTCGAGCTTAAAGCGCCTCAGCACGGCCCACAGCCACGAACCAATCGCACCGCCACCATAAATGCTTGGCCCTTCCAGCGCGGCGCTCCCGCCAAACCCCACCGTGCTCACCGCCGCAATCAGTTTCGGAAAAAATGGCCGCATATCAATTGCGCCTTGCCGGTGGTGATAGGAGCGCACAATCTCTTCCGTCGAATGATCGTCAGGATTAGGCGTCAGATACTGCATGATCAGCCCTGTAACCACAAACCCCAGAAACACACCGGGAACAATGGCCCAGTGATGCCTCAGGTAGTAGCCGAGCACGGGAGGCCACACAAGCTTCAGAATGATCACCGCAATGCCGGTGATCACCAGCCCCGTGGTCACCCCGATCACCGGAGCGATCAATAGCCATTTATGCAAATCGCGCGAATAGGTTGCGTCGAGGTCCGCGTGAACCTGTGGCAAGTACTTTCTCAGTAGTGGATACTTCATCTTTGGCCTCTTTCCCCCGGGAATAGGATGCGCTTGCTTCCCTCTTTTCCCTGCTCGGGCTGCGTAGCCTGGTGCCGGGCGGTTGCCTTGGCGCTCTCTCCCGCGGCTCGCTTCGCCCCGCGCTTTGCGCCAACCTTTGCCCTCTTCGCGAATCCCATCGGCTTGCCTCGAGCGAAGGGCCACGGCCCTTCCGCCATCAGGATCGCGGACTGCAAACGGGCTACTTCCCCTTGATGCAACAGCGATAGCCTGGAGAGCACCCTCTCGCCTCGCGGCGTCAGCGACACAGCCGCGCACCGCCGATCGCGCGGGTCCTGCTGCTTGCGGAGGAGCCCGCGGCGCATGGCCCGCCCCACCAGCTCGACCACGGAGTTGTGCCGCTCCTGCAGAAATTCCGCCAGCTCCGAGATGCTGGCCCGTTGCCGGCCCGTATAGCCCGCCACGCCAAGAAGCAATTGGTGCTGCTGCGGCGTCACGCCGCAACTCCTGGCCGCCTGCTCGCTGAACCGGAGAAATCTCCGCAGGCCGTAACGGAACCACGCCAGCCTCCGCAGGGCGGCACCGCTTCGCGCCACTGCTCTGCCTGCTGCCCGCTGGGGGGATGGGGGCCGCATTCTCATCTTCTGTAATTATATCGTATTACGATGTATAGAAAACCCGCGAGGAATCGCAGGAGCGCAGCCGCGCCTTAGAGGGATTCCCGACGCGGCTTCGCCGCTCGCACGAAGGCGCTCAGAATTTTGCCATCCACATGCGGCGCAATGGCATCCACATCGATTTTCTGGCCGCTCAGAAATGCGCGAGCGTCGGGCATCCGGTAGATCCGCGTCGGTTCCAGATCAATTTCCTGGAATCCCGCCGATGCCAGCTTGCTTCGATATTCGCTCTCCTCCAGGGCTCCGGCAACGCAGCCCACCCACAAGAGCACGCTCCTGCGAATCTCCCCCGGCATCTCTCCGCGGGTCACCACATCGGCGACCGCAAGGCGCCCGCCCGGTTTCAGCACACGGTAGGCCTCCCGGAAGACACGATCCTTATCCGCGCTGAGATTAATTACGCAATTGGAAATGATCACATCCACGGAATCATCCGGCAGCGGAATATTCTCGATTTCGCCCTTTAGAAATTCGGCGTTCAGGATTCCCGCTTTGCGCTTATTTTCGTTCGCCAGCGCAAGCATTTCATCCGTCATGTCCAGACCATAAGCCTTGCCCGCCGCGCCCACACGCCTGGCGCTGAGCAGAACGTCGATTCCCCCGCCCGAACCAAGATCAAGCACCACGTCACCAGGATTCAGGATCGCCAGCGCGGTGGGATTCCCGCAGCCCAGCGACGCCAGCAGGGCTTCTTCGGGAACTTCGCCGGCCTGCGATGGGTGATAAAGATTCGAAGTGATGGGATCGCAGCCGCTGCCCGAGGCCCCTGCGCTTCCGCAGCAAGAGCTGCCGCCGCTGGTTACGCGCAGGGCCGCCTGCGCGTATTTTTCCTTCACCACTTCCTTGATTGCTTTATCGCTCATCTCACCCTCCTACTTGCACCTGCGGCCACTGGATGCCTGCCCCGGCGCTTTGCTGCGTGTGCAGCATTCGGCATACAGATACTGTAATAGCTCCTGCAGCGCTCGAGCATTCGCACAGTACCGCAGAAATGTGCTTTCGCGCTCAATGCTCACGAGATCCTCCGCCTTGAGCTTATCCAGGTGATGCGACAGAGTCGAATGGGGAATTTTCAATTCTTGCTGGATCTCACCGGCGAAAAGCCCCTGCGGGTGGGCGGTTACCAGCAATTGCATGATCCGCAGCCGCGGCTCCCTCCCCATCGCCGAGAACATCGCCGCATACCGGGTCACGCGACCGGCCCGTTTCCTGTGTTTGCCGCCCATAATACTTCCATATTTGCAGAAATATGGATAGCTGTCAATCCCCGGCCGGAAGCGCGCTCCAACGTCCCAATAAGGACTGCGCGCCGCAGCGCAACGCTGCGGCGCGCAGGGTGGAGCAATCTATTTTTGGGGCGCCGATGGGAACTGGAAAGCATCCATCAGGTCATCAATCGCCGGGCTGTTTGTCGGGACGTAGGGGTCTGCTGGCTCCACAATCGGGTTGGGCAGGTTGTCCCGGCTTCGCGTGGTAATCGGTCCGAGTGACCAGTTCTTTTCGATGAACTTCAGGATCGAGACGTGGTCCGCATAGCTATGATTGATAATCCCGCCCTTCGTGTAGGCACTCACGATGATCAGCGGAATTCTCGTCCCGTCGCCGAAGAAATCCAGCGGCTGGATGTATCCGCTGTCGTAGTATCCGCCTCCTTCATCCACAGTGATGAAGATGGCCGTATCGCCTGCGTATTTGCTCGCTCCCACCGCCGTTACCACCTTGCTCACGAACCCCTCGAAGAGATCCAGCTTCGATGAGGTCGGATGCCCGTCCACAAACCCGCTGGGCTTTACGAAAGAGACCGCTGGCAGCGTTCCCGCTTGGATGTCGCTATAGAGATTCGCCACATCCTGCAGGTGTTGTGTCCGCACCGCTGCGTTGGTCATGATCGAGCTCGAATACTGCTCGAAGTTGCAGATGTCGCAGTAGCGATTGTCGGTGTTCTGGAAATGGGGATCTTTCAGATAGAGATTCCAGTGCTCCCCATAGTATTTCCAGGTGATGTTGCTCGCCAGCAGCTCATCGCCAATCGTTCGCACATTCGAAGGAGGCAGCACGAAGGTTGCTGTGTTCACCGTGCCATCTCCAAAATAGCCTGGCGAATAGTTGTTCAGCAGGTAGTAGTGCGTCGGGTCGCAATTGGGATTCGGATGATAGGGCAGCTTAGCGAGGTACCCTTCGATCTCCCCCACCCCCGGCTGCGTCGTGTCCGAACAATTCGTGTAGCTGCCGCCGCCATATCCATCCTGTGTGTACCAGTTGTTCGTTCCAGGCTGTGGATCCGGATTCTCGATCTCGTTGGTGGGAGGCGTCAACGCGTTTCCGTTGCCGTCGCTATACCACATGGCGTCGCCCGTCCCCAGCGCAATGTGATTGGGACCGGTCCCTCCCATGATCGCCTGATGATAATTGTCGCTGATCGTATAGGTGTCGGCGAGTTGCTTCAAATAGGGGGCATCGCCCTGCTGCATGTTATAAAACGCCATGGACGTGCCGCCTTCTCCCGTTGTCTCTTCCGTAAAGGGCACAGGCTGGGATGCGCCGTTATTCCCGGCTCCGATGCTTACTTCCACCCAGGGAAACAGATCGTTCTGGCACCCGCTTGGGTTGGATGTGGTGGCATGGGCGACACTGCAATCCGCCTCCTGCCACATCTGGTAGAAACGGTGCACGGGGCTGGCGGCGTAATCGTCATAGGCCACCGAAGGAGTCAGTTGAAATGGACCCGCCGGCAGTGATGCGGCGTTCTTTATCCTGGTATCCACCACCAGGTAGGGCAGCCCGCTCGCCCCGGTCAGCAGCAGCGGTTCGTAGCTGTTGGGCAGGGCGCGCTCGGCCGCCTGTGCCGCTGCCAGTGTGGCAAAGGGAGCTGGATTCGAATCGCTCGGCGCGGTTGGCGTGTAGTACGTGTTCGGCGGGGGAAGCACTTTGAATTCCGTCTTGGCGGGATTCAAATTATATTTCTCGGTGTCGGTGGCGTTGTATTGTGTTGCCAGGCCATAATTCGGACCCGGCGTTCCATCCGCGTTGACGATTCCTTTCGAGAGCAGATTCGATACGCTCTGCCCCGCCTTTGGCACGTAGGTGGCAAACACATGATCAAACGTGCGATTTTCTCCAATCACCACAATCACATGGCGTATCGGCGTCGCCGTCGGCGCCTCTTTCCTGATCTGATTTGCCTGCTGTGCATACGCCTGCGGGGGCATGCCGATGCCGATCTGTAGCGCCGCCACGAACGCCAGCATAGTTCGCGCCATTTGCGCGATTCCAGACTTCTTGTTGCGGAATCCCATAGGGGAGTCCCTCCTGCGGGTGGATTCGGTTCCTTGTTGCCGGCAGCCACTATGCGTCGCGGATGTTACCCGGAGGTTCCGCCACTGCTTCTTTCTGTTGAAATTAAGAGCAGGACAAATCCATGCGAGAAGATGGGCTATTGACACAAATCTGGCGGTGCATTACATTCCGGCCATGAAACTTCACCGAATTCTCCCGTTTGCGCTCTGTTTGCTGGGTTTTGCGGGTATGGCCCGTGCGCAGGGCACCGCCTACGAAGGCGTGAAGCTCTATCGCCAGGGCGCGCCCAACGCCAAACCCGTCAAGATCCAGTGCAGCCTTAATCTCGATGCAAACATTCAGGCCCTCATCTTTATCTCAAAGGGCCAGGACCTGCGGTCGCTTTCCTTTCGTTCGATCACTTCCATGTCGTTCACCCGGAAGCACAATCTGCTGACCATTCAGTACAAGGATGCTACCGGGAGCGGGCAATTCGTCCAGTGCGAACTCGATAACGGAAACTCTCGGGACCACCTGCTCGCCACCATCGAATCGAAGACTGGCGTAGCACTCACCCGCAGTTGAGCGCGCGCCCCAGGTACCTGCCGCTCGCGCCTGCGTGACGGTCGTCCGCCGCTTCCCGGCAAAGACTACCTCTTCCCCTCCGCTGCCGCGGACCGCGGCGTTGCCGGGGATACTTCCAGCAGGCGGACACTATTCAATTTTCCTCGGCCGTCGAAATCAAATCCCGCCTCCACGCTTCCGATCTGCTCGCAGGCATGGCACAGATTCTTCAGCCTGTAGTGGACCACGATCCTCACCCCTCCCTTTTTCAGCTTCCTCACTCCCGGGCCTTTCGTTCCCGCTCGATCGCCTGGATACACTTCCGCCTGCGGATATTGCCGGCGGATGATTTGGTAGGCCGCATTTTTTTCCAGCTCCTTCCGAGGAAACAGAGCATAGTCGTCCACGTCGATCATGGGCGGCTCGCCATTCACCAGCAGCCATACCTGATTCTCATTCGCGCGGTAGAGATAGACGGCGTAGGCGATCCCCACCGGCCCGGCCGCGCGGAAATCCCTCAGGATCCCCTGGTTTCCCGTCTGCCGCGTGAACGCCACCGCGGCCGCCGGTGCCCCGCTCCTGGCCATTTCCGCGGTGAAGCAATCGCCAAACTTCACACCCGCTCCGTCGCAAGCCCGATGCACCTGCTGCAAAAAATGCATCCCAGGCTGCCAGAGCGCATCCGGCCCAATCTTTCCGCCCACCGTCCCGCCTTGCGGTGAGCTTCCCGCGCCCAGCGCTCCTGCGGCCCACACCATCGCCAAGAGCATCCCGCAGGCCAGCCATCCTGTTTTCTGCCTGTACATCCCGGATTCCCTCCCGATAAAAAAAGCCCGCCCCGGAACTTTCCGTGGCGGGCTTCCCTGCTTTCCTGAATCCTCTGCTTCCGTCCTGGAGCGTCTTTCACTTCGCCGCGGGTACCAGGACCCTCTGCGGCGCGGCGATTTCCGTTCCATTCAGTTCCGTGGCGATTTTCACCGATTGCAATTCCGGCTTCTTGCCGCCCTTCGCCTGGAATGTCAGCCAATACTGGTGGTGCAGCACCTGATTGAGCATATCCAGATAGGGTGAAAACGAGATGGGGGTATACAATCCCTGGAAATAGGATTCCCCTCCCGTAGCATCGGTGATTTGCGCCAGATTGCTCTGGCCCAGGTTCACGCGGTACATGTTCCTATCCAGCCGCCCCACTCCGCGGGCGTAGATCGAATGGAGCATGATCCCCGCCTTTTGCGCCGCTTCGCCGGTATCCGGCACATCAGGGCTGAAAGGATCGCCGCGGAAGCGGTCAATGCCGTCGGAGACCAGCAGGATCTCCCTCCGGTCCTGCGTGGCGGGCCAGCGCTTCATGAAATCCATCAGCGAAAGATAGGGGCTGGCAAAGGCCTGTGCGAATCCCACCGGCAGCCGCAGCGATTTGGCCGCCTTCTCGTGGTCCGTGGTGAAATCCTGCACCACAGAGACGGTGCCGTTCTGCGCATAGAACACGCCCACCTGCGTCGCCGGATCCTGCTGCCGGATGAACGTTGCAATGTCGCCCAACTGGTTACCGATGGCCGTGATGCTGGTGGAATCGTCTATCACGATCGCCAGTTGCAATGCCGCGTTTGCTCCCGTCGCCGCCGTCCATTCCGTCACCGGCAGCCTTTGCTTCCCTTTGTAAACCAGCACGTCATCCTTGGTCACCGGCGGCGCGCCATACTTCGAACTCACACTCACCAGCACACGCACCGGTACATTCGCCTGCATTTCCGTGCCCTGCGCACTTGCCGGCATCGCCTGCAGGCAGCAGATCGCCGCCGCCAGTGCGAGGCTTCCCAGCCATCTCGATAGTTTCATTTGTTCCTCCCAAAAAGGCGTTTTCGCAACCATTTGGAACCCAGCTTGCGGCTGTCAATTGTACTCGGACTTCGCGTTTCACCTTGAGTAATTCTTTCCCGCTTTCCGCCTCCCTCCTCCCTGCCAGATTCGATGCCGGATTCTGCCCCGCCGATGCTCGGTCTACGTCCTTCGCCTCGCCGCTCCCGCGGGCCGCCGGCCCTGGCGGGCTTTCCTCGAGCCTCAATTCCCCGCCAGATTCTTCAACGCAAACATCACATTCGCCGGCCGCTCCGCCAGCCGCCTCATAAACCACGGGTACCAGTGGCTCCCGTAGGCCACCAGCACAACGCTCTTCCATCCCTCCCTCGCCAGCCGCCTCTGTTCCCCACTTTGTATCCCATAGAGCATCTGAAATTCACAATCCCTTTGCCCGGCTCCCAGCCTCTTCGATTCCTCCTGAATGCGCCGGATCAGAGCCGCATCGTGCGTGGCCATCGCGGCCCGCACTTTTCTGCCGCCCCTTCTCGCTTCCAGCATCCTTTTCGCCAGATCGAGATAATTTGCGTCCACGTCTTGCTTCCGGGGGTAGGCCACTTCCGCGCTTTCCTGGTAGGCCCCTTTCACCAGCCGGATGGCCGGCTCCAGCGGCAGCAGCTCGTCCAGATCCTTGCTGGTCCGGTAGAGATAGGCCTGCAGACAGACACCCACATTCTCCTGCCCGCCGCGCGCGCGGCGAAAAATATCCAGCGTGCGGTCCACATATCCGCTGCCTTCCATGTCAATCCAGACTGTTCCTCGGCCTCCCTGCTGCCTCGCTGCCAGGGCGATCTTCTCCAGATTCTCCCTGCACAGCTCGGCGCTCAGGTCCAGGCCGAGATGCGTCAGCTTCACAGAGACTTCCGTCCCCAGCCCTGCCTCACGCACCCTGCGCAACACTTCCTCGTAATGCTCTTCCACGGCCGCGGCTTCTGCCGCATCGGTAACGTTCTCTCCCAGATGCGTGAAGACGCTCCCCATTCCCGCCGCTTCCAGAGCCTTCGCCGCCGCCAGGGCATCTTCCAGCCGCTCCCCGGGCATGAAACGCTTCACCGTGCGCCGCACGAATCCATACTTCGGCGCCTGCTCTTTCAGCCATCTGTTCTGCGCCGCGGCCAGCAGCACACTTCTCATGATTCCCATCGACAGGCTCCCGGAAGCTCGCCATCATACCCCATTCGAACTCTCCGGCGGCAGCGGGGTCGCATTCCGCCCGCCGGCTATTTCCCCGGCAAGCTCCTTGCTATAGACTGGCGTCTCGTCATTCGGCGCCCTCGGCCGCTAGCGGGGCGCTCCTGTGCTGGAAGGGTGGCCAAGCGATGCCGAAAAACTTCAGGCAGCTCACCGAACGCGAGATCCTGGCTCTCGCTATCTCCCTCGAGGAGGAGGATGGGCGCGTGCTCGGCGATCTTGCTGAGGGCCTTCAAGACACCTATCCCGCCACGGCCAGGATGTTCACCGAGATGCAGGCCGAGGAATCCACCCATCGCCAGACACTGATTGATCTCTACGTCAAGCGCTTTGGCGAGCACATCCCGCTCATCCGCCGCGAGGACGTGAAGGGTTTCGTCGAGCGCCGCCCCGTCTGGCTCATCCGGCCTCTCGGCATCAAGGCCGCGCGCAAACACGTGGAAATCATGGAGCTTGAGACCCGCCGCTTCTACGAACGTGCCATCCAGCACGTCACCGACGCTTCCACCCGCAAGCTGCTGGGAGATCTGGCCGATGCCGAACGCCAGCACTCCGCCCTCGCCGTCTCCCTCGAAAAAGAGCATCTCACCCCCGATGCACGCTCCACGGAAGATGCCTCAAATCGCCGCCTCTTCCTTCTCCAGATCGTCCAGCCCGGCTTGGCCGGACTCATGGACGGCTCGATTTCCACACTCGCTCCCCTATTCGCTGCCGCGTTCGCCACCCATTCCACCAGCGACGCCTTCCGTGTCGGCCTGGCCGCTTCGGTCGGCGCAGGCATCTCCATGGGATTCGCCGAAGCCCTCTCCGACGACGGCTCCCTCACCGGCCGCGGGCACCCGTGGATTCGCGGCTTGGTCGAAGGCCTGATGACCACTGCGGGCGGTATCGGCCACACTCTTCCCTTCCTGATCCCCAGCTTCCGCCTGGCTCTTTCCATCGCCGCCGCCATCGTTTTCATCGAGCTCACAATCATCAGCTGGATCCGCCACCGCTATATGGACACTCCTTTCCTCGCCGCCTCGTTCCAGGTGATCGTCGGCGGCATCCTGGTCTTCATCGCCGGTATTCTCATTGGCAGCTCCTGAGCGGCCTTCGCCAGGCGTCCAGACTTCGCTGCACCGCAGGTTTCTCCGCGGCTGTCGCTCCGTGCTAGAATCTTCTTCTCCGCCATGCGGGCCTGTAGCTCAGGTGGTTAGAGCGCACCCCTGATAAGGGTGAGGTCGGTTGTTCGAGTCAACCCAGGCCCACCATCTCTTCCACGCCGGAATCCGGCAGGCGCCCCCATTCGAAATCCCGCGCGCGTCCTGCCATTGATCTCCCGCGGGCAAGCAGCAGGCGAGCGCCGCTCCGCAATTTCCTGCCCCCGGTTCATTCGAGCAGCGCATCCAGCTTTCCCCAGGATTCCCAGCCGCCGCGCTCGTTGTCTCCCGGAGAAACGCCAGCGGGCATTTCCTCGCACCGCATGTTAGCTTCGGTGCCTCCCCGCCACGCAATGTCGCGGCGGCCATCCGTGAGGGAGCCGCGCCCCGGCTGGCAAACAGTCACATTTCGTTGTATCATTGAAGTTTCGTCGCAGGCCTAGCGACGTGGCTGCTCTTCCTGCTTGGAGCCACGCAGACCGGCCAGCGCGCGGGAGCCCCCATGAAAGAAGGAATTCACCCCGATTACCACGAAGTGCTGGTTCACTGTGCCTGCGGGCAGACGTTCAAGACGCGCTCCACTTTTAAGGGCGACATGCTGCGCGTGGAAATTTGTTCGAACTGCCACCCGTTTTTTACCGGCAAGCAGAAACTGATCGATACCGCGGGCCGCGTCGAGCGCTTCCAGCGCAAATACGCCAACGCGAAGAAAGCCGAGCCCGCAGCTCCCAAGCGCTGAGCATCGCCGGTTTCCGCCGCATCCAGCGAAACACCCCATCGCCTGCGCCGTGCCAGGCTGGTGCCGCCCCCCCGGCGATGTTTTTTCCCGCGTGCTTCGCGGAAATCCGCCGGAGCTGTCCCTCGCCCGTCGCGAAGAGATTCCCAGCGAACACTTCGGCCTCGGTGTAGAATCAGCTAGCCATGGCTTCCCCCCTTTCGCGCACCGAAGACCACGCAACACAGCCACCGCTGCTGGAGACAGCTCTGCCGCGCGTCACGCTTCGCAATTCTTTTGCGCATCCCTACGATTCCGCCATCGCCGCCGCGCGCACCTGCTATTCGCCCCGCCTGATCGTCCCTGCGGAAATCACCGAAAAGCAGCGCGTGAATATCGGCGCCGGCACATTCTATGCCGGCCACCACACCGTCTACCAGCACGCCAATTTTGAATTTGGACTCGAAAACGTCAGCCGCCAGTTCGTCTGGAGCCTGCTCCACGCCCACCCCTTCTATAATTCCGAGCAGCAGAGCCAGCGCTACGTCCGCCTCGATCGCGCCCAGGCCTACATCCCGCCGCTGGCCGATGCGGAACTCACCCTCTATCGCCGCGCGGTGGCCCGCGCCTGGGATTCCTATCGTCAGCTGAGCGCCCTGCTCGAGCCTGGCGCCCGCGAAATTCTCGGCGACATCTGGCACGTCAGCGAGATGTCGCATCCGCGACGGCACGACAAAGTCAAGCAGCAGGCCGGCAAGCGCGCCATCGAGGTGGCCCGCTACGTCCTCCCGGTTGCCGCCTTCACCACGCTCGTCCACACCCTTTCCGGCATCGTGCTTCATCGCCTCTGGCGCATGGCATCGGCCTGCGACGTTCCCACCGAAGCGCGCGCGGTGATCGGCGGAATGGTCCAGTGCGTGCGTCAGGTGGACGCCCAATTCTTCGATCGTTTCCACACTGAACCGCTGGACGAGCTTCCCGAGTGGGCGGCCCCGCGCGCCTCCGGCGGCGAAGCGTTTCACACGGAATTCGACGCGCGCCTCGAAGGGAAAACCTCCCTATTGCTCAGCGCCTCGCCGCGCGCGCCGCAATTGGTGGCAGAGGCCTGCCGCGCCGTTCTAGGCCTCTCGCGCGAGAGCTGCTCCGATGCCGATGCCCTCGACCTCCTCCTCAATCCAGCGAAAAATCCATACCGGCTGGAGACGCTCAACGTCGGCGTACATTCGCCCATCATGCGCTCCCTGGAACACGCCCACTTCACCTTTGCCAAGCGCATCAGCCACACCGCCGACAGCCAGGACCAGCGCCATCGCATGGTCCCCGGTTCCCGCCCCCTGCTCACCTTCGCTGACACGCGCACGCCAGACTATATCGTCCCCGCACTGGTGCGCCAGAATCCCCGCGCCCTCGAAATCTACCAGCGCGCCATGGAGGATGCCTGGTCGGCAAAAAACGAACTCCTCGAGCGCGGCGTCTCCCCGGAATTCGCTCTCTACCTGCTGCCCAATGCCAAGTCCATCCGCCTGGTGGAATCAGGTTCGCTTCTTCACCTGCTCCACAAGTGGACCATGCGCACCTGCTTCAATGCCCAGGAGGAAATCTACCAGGCCTCGCTCGAGGAAGTCCGCCAGGTCTCCGCTGCCTTCCCTGAGCTGGCCAGATACATCGGTCCGCCCTGCCACCTTCGCGCCGGCGTCACCACGCCCATCTGCACCGAAGGCTCCCATTTCTGCGGCGTCAAGGTGTGGGTGGATTTTCCAAACGTGCAGCGAAGGATCTAGCGGCGCGGCCTACGTCCGCCAGCGCAGCGTCACCGGCCCGGCAAGCGGATGCGCCATCGGCTCTCCGCTCCTTTGCGATTCCCGCCACGCAGCTTTCAACTCGTAATACCACCGCGCCTGCCGGTCCGCATCTCCCACCAGCATCATTCGCGGGTTCCCGCGCAGCCCCGGAGCCTGCCTTTCAAAATTCCTCTGGTCCTGCGCGATGAAGCGCCGCGCAAACACCCCAAAGATCGCCGGGACGAAGGGAACCACGCTGAATAGATTCCAGGCAGCGGCAAAATCCAGACGGCAGCGCGTGGCCGAAAGCGGCGTCATCACGGTTCGATCCGTGAACCAGTATTTTCCGCTGGCCGAGCGGATCAGCTCCGTCCGCATCCCCGGCAGCTCAAAATCAATCGTGGTGGTGAAGGATTCTCCCAGCACGCCCAGCAGCCGGTAAGCGGCGCTATTGGGCGAGGGCGGATGCGCGCTCATGCGAAATCCGTTCGGTATTGGCTCAAACACCTTTTCCTTTTCACGCAGGCTGCGGTGCGAGCGCCAGAACCAGCTCTGGTGCACCCACGGGCCATGCGCCGGATCGATCAGCCCCAGCACCCCCTGATCGATATCCGAAGCGAATTCCACGCTATGAAAGAAGCGCCGGTAACCGGCGCTGAAGACGGGAAGCTCGGGCGGTGGCGGCGGAGCTCCGGCCTTCCGCGCTTCCGTGTCTGCCAGGTAAATCAAGAGGTAACCGTCGCGTTCGGCGCAGGGGAAGGAGGCGGCATGGATCCGGTCCACTTTCACCGCGGAATCCGCTGGTAGAGCCGGAATCGAGCGGCAGGCCCCCGTGGCCGCGTCAAATTGCCAGCCGTGATAGATGCACTCCACCGTCGTGCCGTCAAACAGCCCGCAGGATAGCGGCATCGAGCGGTGCGGGCAGGCATCGCGCAGGGCAAAGGCGCGGCCCTGCGAATCCTTTCCCGCGGCCAGCGAGAGCCCCAGCACGCTCACGGGAGTAAGCTCCCGCGGCCGGAGCGCCGTGCTGCGGCACGCCGGATACCAGAATCCCCAGAGCATTCCCGTACTGGTGGATTGGCTTTGCGGCGTGGATTCCGGTTCGTTCATGCCAAGGCGGGTATCCTAGTACACTGTGTGGCCTTCGGCAATGCCGCACACCTTGTGCCCGCCCACCCCTAATGATACGTTAGCTGCTTGTTCGTGCCAGTGGGGGGCGGAGGGGGAAGAGTGCCGGCTCCCTCATTCATCACCGATCCGGCAAAAGAGGCCTACGTGTGCCGCGGTACATAACTCAGGACGAAAAGCTGCCCCAGGGGCGGCTGGCGATTTTTACCTACCTCGCCGTCATCTTTACGGCGCTGCTGCTCCTTGGCTTCTGGCGCCTGCAGGTGCTCGATTCGGGCCGTTACCGTGAGCAGGCCGAGCGCAATCGCATCCGCTCGGTCCCGATCATCGCGCCGCGCGGCCGCATGCTCGATCGCGAAGGCCGCCTGCTGGTGGATAATTATCCATCGTTCAGCATCCTGCTGCTGCGCGATGACAAGGGGTTAGTGGAGAAGAATCTCGCCCCCATCTCCGAGGGGCTTGACCTGCCACTGCAGGATCTGCGGGACCAGGTGGAGGCGGCGCAAGCCGAGCCCGCCTTCCAGCCCATCGTGATCAAACCTGCGGCCACCCAGGCCGATATCGCCTTCGTCGAATCCCACCGCGCCGATCTCCCCCTGCTGGAATTGCTTATGGTCCATCGCCGGCGCTACCCACAGGATGGGTTCCTCTCGCATGCCATCGGCTATGTGGGAGAGGTGAGCCAGCAGCAGCTCGAGCAGAGCGCCGGGCTTTACCGTCCTGGCGACGTAATCGGCAAATCCGGCCTCGAAAAACAATACAACAGCATCTTGATGGGAACCGATGGCCTGCGCCGCGTGGTCGTGAACAGCCGGGGAAAGACGGTGGCCACACTGGATAATACCGAAGCCATTCCAGGCAAGCCCATCCAGCTCACCATTGATTACGATCTCCAGCTCATCGCCGAGGCCGGCCTCGCAGGCAAGAATGGCGCCGTGGTGGCCCTCGACCCGCAGACCGGTGAAGTGCTGGCCATGGCCAGCCACCCTTCGCCCGACCCCAATGATTTTGCCGTCCGCATTCCCACTGCCGAATGGCGCCAGCTCAATGACGATCCCGCCCGCCCGCTCCTCAACCGTGCGATTCAGGCCCAGCTTGCCCCGGGTTCCGTTTTCAAAATTGTGATGGCAGCGGCCATGCTCGAAACCAAAGTCCTGCCGGAAAATTACACCGTCTATTGCCCCGGCTATGCCGATTTTTACGGCCGCACCTTCCATTGCTGGCAAAAGAAGGGCCACGGCACCGTGAATCTCTATAGCGCCGTGGTCAATTCCTGCGACATCTTTTTTTACAATCTCGGCAAGCGCCTGGGCATTGATCGCATCGCCTACTATGCCACCGGCCTCGGCCTCGGCAGGAAGACCGGCATCGACCTTCCCGGCGAGGACGCGGGACTCGTACCCTCGGAAGCATGGAAGCAGCGCGTCTTCCACCAGCAGTGGTATCCCGGCGAGACCATTTCGGTGGCCGTCGGCCAGGGCGCCCTGGTCGCCACCCCTCTGCAAATGGCCCGCACCATTGGCGGCATCGCCATGGGCGGCGTCTTCATGCAGCCTCACCTGCTTAAGGGTATGCCACAGGTCGCCGTGGCCCGTTTCCCGCTCGAAGAATCCACAGTCGATAAAGTCACCCAAGCCATGTTTGGTGTGGTCAATGGCGGAGGCACCGCCGCGGCTTCCAAGCTCCAGAACATTGAATTCTGCGGAAAGACGGGCAGCGCACAGGTGATCGGCTACGATACACGCGACAGGCTCGGCAAGAAAAAGGAGTTCGAGGATAACGCCTGGTTTGTGGGTTTCGCTCCTCGTCGCAACCCGGAAATTGTGGTCGCCGTGCTCGTGCAGGGCGGCGGCCATGGCGCATCCGTCGCACCCATCGCCCGGGACATCGTAAAGGCCTATTATGATAAAAAGGCCAGGCGCACGTCCGAACAGACCGCCGCGCAGCTCCATCCCGCTCCCGATTCCCCCTCCGGCCCGGCTCTACTGGCTGCCTCCACGGAGACCCGACCGTGAGCCACCGCGCGCGCTTCCTCGATATGGATTGGTGGCTCCTGGCTCTGGTGGGCGGCCTCTGCCTTCTGGGCCTGCTCGAGATTTACTCCTCCACACATGCCAGCTCGATGGCCGGATTGCAATGGAAACAGGCCATCTGGATCGGGGTGGGGCTGGCCGCCATGCTGGCCATCTCCCGGCTGGATTACCACGCCGTGCTCGATCAGGCCCCCTTGCTCTACCTGCTGGGTATCGCCGCGCTGCTGGCCGTCCTGGCGGCCGGCCATAGCCGGTTTGGCGCCCGCCGCTGGGTCGTTATTGGCGGTGTATTTTTGCAAGTGTCAGAGATTATGAAGTTAGTTATAATCATAGTGCTGGCCCGGTACTTCAGCGAGGCCCGCACGGACCGCTTGAGTTTGCCCGACCTGGTCAAGGCGGCGGTGTTGACCGCCGTTCCGGCTCTGCTGATTCTGGTGCAGCCGGACCTGGGTACGGCGCTGGCGATTTTGCCCGTCCTCGCTGTGGGAGCTTTCCTGGCCGGCATACAGAAGAAGCATGCAATCGGCATGCTGCTCCTGCTGGTGCTTCTGGCTCCGGTGGGATGGAAGCTGCGAACCCATCTCAAGCCGTACCAGCAGCAAAGGATTGAGACGTTTCTTCACCCGGAGGAAAGCCCAAAAGGCGCCGGCTATCAGATTTTGCAGTCGGAGATTGCGGTTGGCTCGGGCGGCTTCTGGGGAAAAGGTTTTGGGAAAGGCAGTCAGAATCAATTGGGATTTGTGCCGGTTCGGTATTCGGATTTTATTCTCGCTTCGCTGGGCGAGGAGCTGGGCTTTGTCGGCGTGCTGCTGGCCTTGGTCCTTTATCTTCTCCTGGTGCTGCGATTGGTGGATAACGCCCAGAAGGCCAAGGATCGCGCGGGGATGTTTCTCGTGATGGGCGTGGCGGCAATTCTGGGTTTCCACGTTTTGGTGAATGCGGCAATGGTGATCGGTTATATGCCGGTCACGGGTATCCCTCTTCCTTTTATGAGCTATGGGGGGTCCTCTACCGCATTTGTCTTTTTGGCTTTGGGTCTGGTGATGAACGTGCGCATGAGCCGTTTCGTCAACTAGCCCGGTTATGGTTCACACCGGCGGCAATTGATTTGTCCGCCGGAATTTAACATTAAGAGCGGGAGCATCGGATGAGGGAATTCGGGCGCTTCTTTGGCGCAACCCTTCGGGCAGCCGGACCAGCGATGGCCGGTGAGCCGTTGCACGCTCCGGCGCGCGCTTTCCGGCGCAGCGCGGATGCGGGCCGATGCGTCCCAAGGAGTTCAAATGTCGAAGGAAATGGTTATATCGGCGGGCTCGCACGAAACGCGAGTCGCCATTATGGAAGATGGTCTTCTGTGTGAAATTTATGTCGAAAGGGAACGGGAATTTGCCCTGGTCGGAAGCATTTACAAAGGCCGGGTAACTCGTGTCCTGCCGGGGATGCAGTCGGCCTTCGTGGAAATCGGCCTCGATAGCGACGCCTTCCTCTATGTAAGCGATTTCCTCGAAGACATCGAGGATTTCGATCCCATCGTCACCACCATCGAAGACAAGGTACAGAAGATGGAGGAACAGGGCGGCGAAGTCTTTTCCGCAGAGTCTCAGCCGCGCCCCATCGAACCGCCCGACGTCGAATCCCAGGTAGTCCTTCCAGGCGAAACCCTTTCGCCCTCAGCCAGCTCCGTGCCCCCTGGCGCAGCCAGGCCTTCTTCCTCTTTCCCGCGGCGGGCCGATCACCGCGGCGGCCGGGCCGGTGGCCGCCGCGGGGGGGGGGGGGCGGGGGGGCGGGGCGGGGGGCGCGCCCCGCGGGGGGGGCGCGCCGCCGGCGCAATTT
>VFSW01005042.1_pt1 | contig 19626 bp, 12 predicted proteins | sample 5358111 | NCBI WGS metagenome assembly VFSW01 (sample SAMN11554181, study PRJNA540505) | mine drainage metagenome | isolation source: sediment from site ElyBrook_90M | place: USA: Ely Copper Mine, Vershire, VT | collected 2017 | reverse complement strand
GACCGGTTCCGGTGCCGGTGCCGCAACCGGTCCCCGTGCCGCCACCAAAGCCGATTCCTAAGCCAGTGATGCGTAAATTATTGCCCCATAAACCGCCGCCGCCGGCGACTGCGCCGGTATTCCAGACGCCGCCACCGCCACCACCGGTCGCGGCTCTACCGGATGCCGAGGTACAGGCGTCTGCTGAGCAACTTTATGCCGCCGAATTGAATGCGCGCGTCCAATCAAACTTGGTGGTGCCTGCTTCCGTGACGATGATGGGGTTGTCGGGCAAAACCCATTTGGCGGTAACAGTGGCGCCGGATGGGTCGGTAATTTCGGTTGTGGTTACGCTAAGCTCAGGTGCACCACCCATCGACCAGGCGGCTGAAGCGGCAGTCCGGGCCGTTCCTTTACCGGCCTTCTCGGCTAAAATGCCTTCGCATGCGATGACGTTTAATTTGACCGTGCGACTGTCCACGACCCAGAACTGATGGAGCTATGCGGGGCGTACCTAAAATGCGCCGCCAGTTCAGGCTCCGTGAACTGCCCCGCATAGCGTCGCGGTGGATGCACGGCAAAATGCCGCGGCGGCGCGTGCGTGCTGTCTCCAGCAGGGCCACATGAATGACGCCTGGGTTAGCGGCATTTTGTGCTGTAACATATTTCTTGGCGGCCAGGTTTATGCCATCACGCAATGGTGTAACCAAACCGATCCGCGCGGTGCGGTAGAATTCGGCGATCAGCGCTATGCGCGCTGTTAGCGGTTTGTTCAGTGCGGCGCCCTGCAAGTGCCAGCGCGTTGACATACAAAAAAATACATAACAAAAACGCAGTCTCTGGTTTGCCGAAATCACCGGCATCTTCATCACGCATCACGAAACCGTCGTGCATCAGCCGCGCCGCGACCATGTCGAGAGCCGCCAGAAATTTTATCGATGAAACTCTGGCCCGTTAATTGCTGCTTTCGCCGGATGGGAATTCTAAGTGCATGAAAATACTGGTCGCCGACCGTGATGGCAGGCACGCTGAGGAGCTTTGTGCGCAATTACGTTCGCAAGATGATGGTTTTTTGGTCATGCTGGTCAGCGCTGGTGAGAATTTGCTCGACGCTGTGCGGCGCATCGGCCCGGACGTAGTAATCGTCGACATGGCCAGGCCAGACCGTGACGGCCTGGATTCTGTGCTCGCCCACAACGCCCAGCAGATGGTGCCGGTGCTGATGTTTGTCGATGAAGACGACCCGGATTTTATGGAGGCGGCGATTGCGGCAGGGGTAAGTTCCTATCATGTTGGCGGGGTCGCACTACCGGCGATTAAGCCAATTTTACGCACCGCTATGGCGGTTTTTGAGCGTATGCGGAGCTTACAGAATAAACTTAGTGAGGTGCAGGAGCAGATTGAAGCCCGCCAGACCATCGAGGCTGCGAAACGGCTCCTGATGGCACATGATAAAATGAGTGAGCCGACAGCGCATCGGTTTTTACAACGCCGCGCGATGGATCAGCAAAAGAAACTGGCGGAGGTAGCAGCGGTACTGCTGCGTGACCGCAGAACAGGAGAAAACTGATGGGAACGATCCGGCTGGGGCTACTGCGGCTGTGCGATGCTGCACCCGTGATTTTGGCCGATAATGAGGAAATGTTTGCCTCTCACGGCGTGCGCGTTCTACTTTCAGTTGAACCTTCCTGGGCAAATATTGCGGATAAGCTGAGCTATGGGTTGCTTGATGGCGCGGTAATGCTGCCACCCTTGGCGATGGCGTGTGCTGCCGGATTACGCGGGCGCAAAACCGACCTGGTGGTGCCGATGAGCCTGAGCGCCAATGGCAATGCCGTTACACTGGCATCTCGCTTACAAGCCGACTTTTCTGACCGTGGGATCGCCGGCATTGTCGCCCGGCGCAAACTGCGGCTGGCGGTGGTACATGGATTTTCAACCCACGACTTGCTGTTGCGCTACTGGCTCATTGCATCGGGCGTGGCCCCCTCCACGCAAGTTGAAATTACCGTTTTACCACCGGCGGAAATGGTTAGCAGCCTGGCTGCTAACGCCATCGATGGATTTTGCGCGGGAGCACCATGGGGCCAGGTGGCAAGCCACGCGAGGCTTGGGTTCATCGCCGTGGAGTCACGAGAGATTTGGCGCGATCATCCGGAAAAATGCCTGGCGTTACGTGCAGATTTGGTGGAGCGGGACCCAGCGGGCGTTGTTGCGATTTTAAAAACCTTACGCAAAGCTGGCGTGCTTTGTTCGGCTGCCGACAAACGCGGGGCGCTGGCGGCATTATTGTCGCAAATTGAATATCTCGACCTGCCGGCTGAATTGATTGAAATAGCGCTTAATCCCGAAAAAGGCGGCCCGGTTTTCAACGCGCAATATCCCAATATCGAGCATGCGAAATGGTTTGCGGCGCAAATGGCGCGGTGGCATCAGGCGCCGGTTGGGGCCTTTGACCATGCTGTTAATATATACCGGCCAGATCTGTTCATCGCGGCCGGTGGTACTGAGCCGATCCATCATGCCGAGGTGTTTTGCGGCGATGTACATCGTCGCATAATGCATCAGTAAGTGATTACAAGTTAGTCGTATCGATGCATTTTTAGGCTTTTATGGCGTATTGCCGTGAAATAATGCGTAATTTGGCTCTTATTTCTGCTGGCATGGTTGTTGCTGCATAGAATTTGAACGGCGGATGCTGTTTGCAGGGCAGTCAATGGCGACTGTGTTTGCGAAATGGGGGTCACCCCAATTTTATTCTGCGCGGGCCAAGGGACGGTTCGCAGATGGTGAAGCCAACAGGCTCACCGTGGAGTTTGCGACATGTCCCTCTCGGATGAAAAAAGTTTTTTAAAGTCCGGCCATTTGCCGACCCTCTTTGCAGCATTCATGTATTTTGACGCTAGTTTCATGTGCTGGGTGTTGCTTGGGCCGCTTGGCATCCAAATTTCTAAAGCGCTTAATCTTGATCCCGCTCACAAAGGGCTGATGGTTGCGGTGCCGGTATTGGCCGGTGCATTTTTGCGGATCTTGAACGGCGTATTGGTTGACCATTTTGGCGCTAAGCGCACCGGTGTTGGTGCCCAGGTATTTGTAATTCTTGGGCTAACCGCAGCTTGGTACTTTGGTGTGCCGAGCTTTGCTGAGGTGTTGCTGCTTGGCGTGGTGCTCGGCATGGCCGGCGCTTCGTTTGCGGTGGCGTTGCCGATGGCGTCGCGCTGGTATCCACCACAACACCAGGGCAAGGCGCTTGGGCTTGCGGGTGCTGGCAACTCCGGCACTGTGATCGCCGCATTGTTTGCGCCGGCGCTTGGATTATACTTCGGCTGGGTCAACGTATTTGGTCTCACAGCGTTATTGATGTCGTTGATATTGGTGGCGTTCATTGTGCTTGCGAAAGAAGCCCCCACACAGCCGCCGAAGCAATCATTGGCTGGCTATCTCAAGGTATTGGCGATAGCTGATACGTGGTGGTTCATGCTGTTTTACGCGGTGACGTTTGGTGGCTTCGTCGGGCTTGCATCCTCGTTAGGAATTTATTTTCACGCGCAATATGGTCTTGCGCCCGTGCAAGCTGGTTATGCCGTGGCAGCCTGCGTGTTTGCTGGTTCCATGTTTCGCCCGATTGGCGGATTGATTGCGGATAAATTTGGAGGCATCCGGGCTCTCTCTATCTTGTATCTCGTCGCGGCCGCCATGCTCATTCTGGTGAGCGTTGGTCTGCCTACCCTGACGATGGCGCTCAGCGCCTTCGTGGTTGCCATGCTGGCGCTTGGCACCGGCAATGGTGCGGTGTTCCAATTAGTACCCGTGCGTTTTGGTCGCGAGATCGGTGTCATGACGGGGCTGGTTGGTTTTGCCGGTGGCATCGGTGGTTTCTATCTCGCCTCGTCGCTCGGCTATTCAAAGCAATGGACTGGATCGTATCAAGCTGGTTTTCTTATATTTGCTGGTTTAGCCTTGGTCGCTTTCATCGGTATCAACGTCGTTAAAAAAAGCTGGCGCGCCAGCTTCTCAAAGGGTGTCACTGATATGGATCAGGTACGCATTTAACGCGCTTTGAGCAGGGGATACTTTTTCCCTGCGCAACCTCCCTAGTCATTTCATAAGGAACGGCATCAATGAATATGATGAGCAGTGCCCGCAAAAAACTAGTCGTTGTTGGCAATGGTATGGCAGGCATGCGAACGGTAGAAGAAATTCTGCAACGTGCGCCTGGTATGTTTGATATTACCGTATTTGGTGCGGAGCCGCAGCCCAACTATGACCGCATCATGCTGTCGCCGTTGCTGGCAGGCGATAAATCCTTTGAGCAGATCGTCATCAACAGCCTTGCGTGGTATCAAGCCAACAATATCAAACTTATCACTGGTGAAGCAGTACAAGATATCAATCGTTATTCGCGTACGGTGACGGGTGAACATGGAAGCGTAAGCCGATATGATATATTATTGCTGGCAACCGGGTCTAACCCGTTTGTTCTCCCGCTTCCCGGGGTAACACGCCCGGGCGTGATGACGTTTCGTTCGGTGGCCGATGTCGAACAAATGCTCAGTATTGCAGCGCCTGGCAAAAATGCGGTGATTATTGGCGGTGGCTTGCTAGGACTTGAAGCAGCGCATGGTTTGAACTTGCGTGGTATGAGTGTGAGCGTGGTGCATCTCATGCCAACTCTGATGGAACGCCAACTTGACGCCTCCGCCGCTCATCTGTTGGAACGCAAACTTGGCGCGCGTGGCATGAATATCTACATCAGCGCCAACACCGAATCCTTCGACGGTGCGGGAGACAACGGTCATGTACAATCGGTAACGCTCAAAGATGGCCAGTGCCTCAAGGCTGATCTTGTGGTGATGGCAGTCGGCATCCGTCCTAATGCAACGCTCGCCAAGGCGTGCGGTCTCGCAACAGACCGCGGCGTGCTGGTTGACGACACGATGCGCACCTCCGACCCTGATATTTTCGCGATTGGCGAATGTATCGAGCATAACAAACAATGCTATGGATTGGTGGCGCCGATCTGGGACATGGCAAAAGTTGCCGCCGATCATATTTGCGGTGTCGCGCAACCTGTTTTCTCACCGGTGGCAGCCGGCACCAGGCTTAAAGTTTCTGGAATTGAAATGTTCTCGGCGGGCGCCTTCATGGGTGATAAATCAACCGAGGATATAGTGCTGCGCGATGCCGCCCGCGGCGTTTATAAGCGCTTAGTGTTGCGTGAGGATAGGCTTGTGGGCGTGGTTTGTTTTGGTGATACCCGAGATGCCGGCTGGTATTTTGAATTACTGAAAAATGGTGATAGCCTCGGAACGTTGCGTGACACTATGATCTTCGGCCCCGCCACCGCGACGGGCGATCCGGATACGGCCCTCGCAGCGTTGGCTGACAGTGCCGAAATTTGCGGGTGCAACGGTATAAAAAAAGCCACTATTTGTAATGCCATCGCCGAGCACGGCTTAACGACGATTGAGGATGTGCGGACCCGGACCAAGGCTTCGGCGTCGTGCGGGTCGTGCACGGGTCTCGTCGAGGGGTTATTAAAGCTCTCGCTTGGTGCGGATTATGCGCCTGAAGCCGCGAAGCCGATGTGTAAGTGCACGCTGCATGGTCATGATGAAGTACGCCGACGGATAAAAAATGCCGCATTGAAAACAATCCCTGCAATAATGCAGGCGATGCAATGGTTAACACCGAATGGCTGCGCATCATGCCGCCCGGCCCTTAATTTTTATCTGCTCGTGGCGTGGCCGGGCGAATATGTGGATGACGCCCAATCACGCCTCGTGAACGAGCGTATGCATGCCAACATTCAGAAGGATGGCACTTACTCTGTGGTGCCACGAATGTGGGGTGGTACCACCAGTGCGCAGGAGCTCCGCGCCATTGCTGACGTGGTCGATAAATTCAGCATCCCCGCCGTTAAGGTTACGGGTGGCCAGCGTATCGACATGCTGGGTGTCAAGAAGGAGGACCTGCGGGCCGTCTGGCAGGATTTGAACGCTGCCGGTCTGGTCTCTGGCCATGCTTACGGCAAAGCGCTGCGCACGGTAAAAACCTGCGTTGGCTCGGAATGGTGCAGATTTGGCGTGCAGGATTCTACAGCCTTGGGTGTTGCGCTTGAAAAAGCCACCTGGGGATCGTGGCATCCCCATAAAGTTAAGCTCGCCGTTTCTGGCTGCCCTCGAAATTGTGCTGAAGCCACCATCAAGGATTTTGGCGTCGTGGCAACGGACGCTGGATGGGACCTACATGTCGGTGGCAATGGCGGGATCAAAGTTCGTGCCACTGAGTTGTTATGTAAGGTCATGACGGAGCAGGACGTAATGGAGTACGCCTGTGCTTTCCTGCAACTCTACCGCATGGAAGCACGTTATCTAGAGCGTACCGCGCCCTGGATCGAACGCGTCGGTCTTAAGTATGTACAGGAGCGGATTGTTGACAACGCTGAAATTCGCACCGCGCTGTTCGCAGATTTTCTGTACGCCCAAAAATTCGCACAAACGGATCCATGGGCTGAGGAAGCCTCTGACAAAACGTTGGGTCGGAAATTTAATGCCATCGCGGAGTTGGTATAATGGATGGAATGCGGGTCGTAGAGAATTTCGATGATATCGGCGCACTTGAGGATATCCCACGCCTCGGGGCACGCACGGTTACAACCACCCTGGGTGATGTTGCCGTATTTCGTACTGCCGATGATACCTTGTACGCATTGCGCGACCAATGCCCGCACAAAGCCGGGCCGTTGAGCCAAGGCATTGTGCATGGCGATTCAGTGACCTGCCCGTTGCACGGTTGGGTGATCTCGCTGCAAACCGGTCATGCAATGGGTCTCGATAAAGGTTGCACACCGCGTTTCACAGTGAAGGTTGAAAATGGCCGGATTTTGCTGGCATCCGGTGTTATTGCGTGAAAACCACTTGCCCGTATTGTGGGGTTGGGTGCGGCGTTGCGGTGAATGGCGGCAGCATCACCGGGGATATGTCTCACCCTGCTAATCAGGGCCGCCTTTGCATAAAAGGCTCCACGCTCGCTGCCACGCTTGATGATAGTAACCGCTTGTTGGTACCGGCGGTTGGCGGCAAGCAAGTGACCTGGGATGAGGCGCTGAATGAAATTGCTTCAAAATTCATAGCTATCATCGCCGAGCATGGGCCGGATGCCGTGGCGTTTTACGGCTCCGGGCAATTTCTCACTGAGGATTATTACGTCGCCAACAAACTGATGAAAGGCTTTATCGGCTCAGCAAATATCGATACCAATTCGCGCCTTTGCATGGCCTCAACAGTTGCCGGTCATATCAGGGCCTTTGGCGAAGATATCGTGCCTGGATGCTACGATGATATTGACGCAGCGGATTTGCTGGTGTTTGTGGGCTCCAACACGGCGTGGTGTCATCCGGTATTGTTTGAGCGTGCGTTGGCGGCCCGTGCGGCGCGTGGTACCAAAATTATCGTGGTTGACCCACGGCGCACAGCTACTGCCGCGCTGGCCGATTTACATTTGCCCGTTCGCCCTGACGCTGATGTCGGACTATTTCTGCGGTTATTGACCGCACTTGATGAGCGCGGACATATTGATGCCACGTTCGTTGCGTCATACACACAGGGTTTTTCTGGTACCTTACAGGCGGCGCGCGCCACCGCGCCCACTGCCGCGACGCTTGGTATTTCAGAGTCTGATCTCGAAGTATTTTTAGACTTGTTTTGTAATACGCCGCGCAGCGTAACGTTATTCAGCCAAGGGGTAAACCAATCCACCAGTGGCACCGACAAAGTCAACGCCATTATCAATGTGCATCTTGCCAGCGGGCGCATAGGCAAACCTGGCACGGGACCATTTTCGCTTACCGGCCAGCCGAACGCTATGGGAGGGCGTGAGGTCGGTGGATTGGCTAATCAGCTTGCCTCACATCTGCGGTTTGACGATCCTACTGATCGCGCCGCACTGGAATCATTCTGGTCCACGAACACGCTGGCCAGAAAGCCCGGACTCAAGGCAGTCGAGTTGTTTGACGCGGTATTAGCAGGCCGGATCAAGGCTATTTGGATTGCCGCTACCAATCCAGCTGAGAGCCTGCCCAGCTCAACGCGCGTGCGTGCAGCCTTGGAAGCCTGCCCGTTGGTGGTCGTGGCGGACTGCTGGCCCACCGAAACCACACGGCTGGCCAACGTCGTTTTGCCTGCTGCCGGTTGGTCGGAAAAAGATGGCACCGTCACCAATTCTGAGCGTTGTATTTCACGTCAACGCGCCTTTCGTTCACCCCCTGGCGAGGCCAAGCCTGATTGGTGGATGTTCGCGCAGGTTGCCAAACGCATGGGGTTCGCCGCGCAATTTGGCTATACCAAACCGGCAGATATTTTTCGTGAACATGCCAGACTTTCCGGTCATGGCAACAACGGCACACGACTGTTCAATATCGCGCAATATCAGAACCTCAGCGATGCCGAATATGAAGCTCTGCAGCCTTTTATTTGGGGAGTGCCGCGGTTTTTCGCGGCCGGCAAATTCCCGACACCAACGGGTCTCGCAAATTTTGTAGCTGTCACGGCCTTTGCTTTCAAAAAAAATGATATATCTTTTCCTTTCATTCTGAATACTGGGCGGCTGCGCGACCAATGGCATACCATGACCCGCACGGGTTTTGTGCCGACATTGATGGAAAGTTCAGTCGAGCCGAATTTTTCAGTCTCTCAGGCTGACGCTTCAAAATATACTCTTGACGCTGGTGATCTGGTACGCGTCACGACCCGCCACGGTAGCGCAGTTTTGCCCGTTGCCATTTCAGACGCGCAACGTGAGGGCGAAATTTTCGCAGCTATGCACTGGACCCAGACCCATAACGCCACTGGCAATATCAATCAACTCGTCGGCCCGGCGCGCGATCCGCATTCCGGCCAGCCAGCTTCTAAATTCGAACATGCCGCCATCGAGCGGCTGCCGGTGTTCTGGCATGGTATCTTGCAGACCCGTAAACTTAGCCGTCCCTCTGGTCAGTTTTACGCATCGCGCGTGCCACTGGCAGGCGGTATGCACCGCTTCACCATGGCGGGTTGGAAGCCGCTGGCCTTTGGCGATGAGTTGTCTGACTGGGCGGCGCGTCTTTGTGGTGCTGATGCCGATGCGGAGCGGGTCGAACTGCTCGATGCCGGGCGCGGTACGTATCGGCTGGGCATTTTGCAGAATAACCGCTTGCTTGCGTGTTTTTTCATGGCCCCGCGAAAGCAGTTGCTGCCGGGCAACCAAGGGCTCGCCGCGTTATTTGGTGTTCCCCACTGGCAAGTCAATCGCATCGGTATTCTGATGGCTAGCGCCAAGCCAATGGTGGACTCCGGACCCATCGTGTGTGTTTGCCACCGCGTAAGCGAGGCAGCAATCCGCACCGCGATCCGTGAACGCCATTTGGATGATATTGCCGGCATCGGGAGCGCCCTGAAGGCAGGTACAAATTGTGGCTCGTGTAAAGGCGAGCTTGCCGAGATTTTACACTCTGAAATTGCACAATCTGTAACCTCGCAGGAGTTAGTGACATGAGCCATGTATTTCTTATCGGCGCCGGGCCTGGCGACCCCGAACTACTGACCATTAAAGCGTTGCGTCGGTTAGCCAGTGCTGACGTGGTGCTGCATGACAGCCTGGTGGATGCGCGGATTATCGGCATGGCGCCGCCGGCCGCACGCCGTATCGATGTTGGCAAGCGCTGTGGCAGACACTCAGCATCGCAGAGTGAAATTTGTAGTTTGCTCGTCGCGGAAGCACTTTCGGGACAAGTTGTGGTGCGCCTGAAAGGCGGCGACCCGATGATGTTCGGCCGCGCCACGGAAGAGATAGATGCGCTGCGGGCGCACGGCATATCCTTTGAAATTATTCCCGGCATCACCGCCGCAACGGCGGCCGCCGCAACGCTTGAACTTTCGCTCACCAAACGCGGTGTGGCACGCTCGGTGCATTTTCTCACCGGCCACGGGGCAGAAGGCGGGTTGCCAGCGCATGATTGGGTTTCGCTGACCAAATCCGGCGGCACAATAGTGGTCTATATGGGCGGCCAAACCCTCGGCGGCATGGCAGCCCATTTCATTGAAGCCGGTATGGCACCCAATATGCCCGCGATTGCGATCGAAAATGCCAGCCTGGGTAGCCAACGAACCTTGCGCGGCACCATTGCCTCGCTGCCACGCCTTGTGGAAAGCGAAGCACCAACCGGACCAATCCTCATCATGATCGGCGAAGCCATGCACGAGACTTATGATGCCAGCGCTCTGGACGAAATCTCGAATAAAGTTGCAGCGGCCAGCGACCTATGTTTTTCATAAGCGGTGACGGGTTTGCGGGGCCGTCCAGATCATTTTTGGCCTGAGCCACTTTGCATCGCCTGCCACAATCGCTCGGCGGTGCAAGGCAGTGCGGGGAGTTCAGCGCCGATCTGAGCTAAGGCGTTGGCAACGGCGTTCGTTACCGCGGCCAGCGCGCCCGTGGTGCCGGCCTCGCCAAGACCTTTGACGCCGAGTGGATTGTTTGGCGAAGGCGTTGGCCGGTCCAGCGTGATGAAGCTGGGCACATCGGCAGCGCGCGGCATGGCGTAATCCATGAAGCTGCCGGTCAGCGGCTGGCCGGTTTCGTCGTAACGCATCGCTTCGCTAAAAACCTCGCCCACCCCTTGCACGATTCCGCCATGAATTTGTGCTTCGGCGACTGCTGGATTGAGAATGGTGCCGGAATCATCAACGGCGATATAGCGGGTTAGTGTGGCGGTGCCGGTATCGCGGTCGATCTCTATTTCGGCGATGTGACAGCCTGAAGGAAAACTAACCGAGCTTGGCGTTGATCCGACCACGCTTAAGCTGCCGCCTTCAGCCTGCACCGCTTGCACAATGGTCATCACCAGGCTGCCATCGGCGCGGTTGATCCGTCCAGCGTCGATGAGTAAATCTTCCGGCGGCGCGTTGGCGCGCAAACCTGCCTGCGCCAGTAACATCGCACGGATTTTGGCACCGGCATCAGCAATCGCGCTGCCGGCATTCTGGGTAGAGCGTGAGCCGATCGAGCCGCTGCCAGTCAGGTTTGAATGAGCGGGGCTGGCGTTCAAAACAATATCGGCAGGGTCAAGGCCAAGCAATGGCGCAAGCACAAACGCGTAGGTCTCAGCCTGGCTCTGGCCGCTGCCGCCGGAGACGGTTTCCATAACCGCATGAACCCGGCCCTCACTGACCTGCAAGCATACCAGCGCCTGGTCATTCGCCGACGCACCGGCACCGGCGATTTCAGTGAACAAAGCCACACCGCGCCCAAACAGACGATTGCGCTGTGCGGCCTCGCGCCGGCGCGAGGACGAATTTTGCCATGCGGCGACCTCGCGCGCGGTGTTGAGCAATGTGGCGTAATCGGCATTATCGTAGGTTGAACCAGCGGCGGTGCGATAGGGAAAGGCATTTGCCGGAATGATATTGCGGGCGCGCAATTCCAGCGGGTCAGCGCTGAGTTTGGTGGCGGCCAGATCAACCAGGCGCTCAATCAGCAACGCGATATCGGGCCGTCCTGCTCCGCGGTACGGGCCGACCGGACTGGCATTCGAGAAATATTGGCTGAACAGCACCGAGAGCGCCGGAATGGCATAAGTGCCGCTGGCGCTTTGCAGCGGGTTGTGAACATTCACCAGCGCGCCAACTGTGGTGACATAGGCGCCAAGGTCGGTGGCGTAGGCAATTTCCAAAGCGGTGAATCGACCATCCGGATCGAGGCCAAGTTTGCCGGTCAGGCGCGTGCTGCGGCCATGGCAGTCAGCCAAAAAGGTTTCGCTGCGCGTTGGCACCCAACGGATTGCTGCCCCGGTTAGCTTAGCAGCCAGCAGCAAAGCGGCATGTTCGGGGTAAGCTGGGCTGCGCGCCCCAAAGCCGCCGCCCACGTCCGGCAAATCGACCATGATCCGGGTCTCCGGCACGTTAAGTACCGCGGCAAGGTCAGGGCGGAATTCGTTAATCCCCTGATGCGGGGTGATCAGATGATAAGTCTCACGCGCCGCATCATAGCGGGCAATGGCGCCGCCTGGCTCCATTGTAACCGGCGCGATGCGCGGTAAATCCACGCTGGTACTCACCACATGGGTTGCGCTGGCCAGTTCCGCCTGTACCATCGGCGCGTCACCGGCCTGATGCAAAAGTGCCAGATTCCCCGGCGCTTCATGATAAATTGGCGGCGTGGCGGTGTCGGTGCCAAACCATGTCACCGCTGGTAGCGGGTTATAGTCAACGATCACCGCTTCGGCGGCGTCCAGTGCCTGCGCCTGGCCGGTGGCGATAATGCAGGCCACAGCTTCGCCCGCATAACGCACGCGATCAATCGCCAGCACGGGGCGCAACGGCACCACCATCGGGCGTGGGCCGTTCATACCGTAGCGCATCAGGGCCCTGAAATTTCCAAAGCCGGCCGCTGTGCAATCAGCACCAGTGATGATTCGCACCACGCCGGGCATGGCGCTGGCCTCGGCCGCATCCAGCCGGGTTATTTCAGCATGGGCGTGCGGCGAGCGTAAAAACACCGCGGTCAGAGCGCCCGGTGCGGCAATATCCGTCACGTAGCGCCCCGCCCCGCTCACCCAGCGCGTGCGATCCCGTTCAGATTGGGTGAAGCGGTGGTGGTGCTGGTTATCCATGCTAGCTGATCGCCTCCAGGCGGCGTTGCCGGGTCTCGATCCCCAGGCTGACCACCGCGATGATGAGTGCCACCAGCAGCCCCACCATCAGGACCAGCACGCCGCCAACCCCGTAAGTGCCGAACAGGCTGATTACCATGAACGGTGTGATAATGGTGGCGCCGCGCCCGAACATATTGGCGATGCCCGCTGCCCGCAGCCTGATCTCAGTCGGGAACAGTTCAGGAATATAAATGGCGAACAACATCGCCACCAGAATATAAATCGGCACGGTTAGGGCAAAACCGATCGCCGACAAAAACACCGGGTCACGCACGAACGGATAAATAATGCCAAACACAATGGCGAGCAGCGACGCCCCGATGATCGTGGGCTTGCGGCCCCAGCGGTCGGCCCCAATGGCGCCGATGAACGAGCCGATTGGTGCGCCAAGTGACATCAGTGCGGCGTAGCCAAAGCTGTGCGCTACACTCATCCCCTGTTTTACCATGAAGGTGGGCAACCAGGTGATGAAACCGTAAATCAATGTGTTGATCACGATCAGCGCCACGCATCCTAAAATCAGGCGGCCCAGCAGTGGCGGCGCGAACAACGCGGAGAACGGCAGTACCGTGACCGGCGCTGCCATCACAGGTTCAGGCAAGGGCTCTCCATTGCTGGCCTCGGCCTCTATTGCGCTTAGCAGCGCCTCCGCCTCAGCGTAACGGCCAACGGTTTGCAGCCAGCGGGGTGATTCCGGCAGCGCCTTACGCAAACGCCATACGAACAGGGCCCCAATACCACCGAGCACAAACATCACGCGCCAGCCCAGCAGTGGCACCAGCGCATAGCCGAGAAAGGCTGAGGCAGGCAGGCCCATCACCACCACCACCGCCATCATGCCTAACCAGCGGCCACGTTCGGCAGGCGGGATGAACTCGGTGAGCGTTGAGTAGCCAACGACATTCTCCGCCCCCAGGCCAAAGCCCATGACGAAGCGTAGAATGATCAGAATGCTCATGCTGGGCGCGACGGCCGCGGCCAGTGATGCGATGCCGAAAATCGCCAGATTGGTCTGGTAGGTAAAGCGCCGCCCCAGCCGGTCTCCCAGAAAGCCGGTGACGACCGAGCCGAGCATCATACCGACGAAGGTCGCTGAGACGAATGCAGCGCCCTGCGGCAACGTTGCAAAGCCGCTACGGATGGTGGCGCCGAGCACAATGGCGGCGATGTAGATGTCAAACCCGTCAAAAAACATACCCACGCCGATCAGGAACCTGATCCGCTGATGGAACCGTCCAATCGGTAAACGGTCGAGACGTGCGCCGGCTGAGACGCCGCTATATTCCTGGTCCATTTTTTACTCCCCCGATTTGTTTTGGTCTTGGTTGGCTCTAGTATTTAATTTGTCACGATGGGTTGCCGACGCAGAGCCGCCAGCACGCGGGCTTCGGCGGCGTCGATATGGGTACGCAGTAGCTTTGCGGCGGCGCGGCCGTCCCGGTTAACAATGGCCGCGACGATCGCCAGATGTTCACCGACCAACCGCCCCGGCTGACGGCCTTCAATCTGCCCTAGGCTGACCCGCACCAATCGGTCTGATTGCTCGATGCAATCAACGCAGGTGGCCGCCAGGCGACGGTTGCTGGCGGCACCGGCGATCATGCAATGGAAACGGCGGTTACTGTCGATGAAGTCGGCACCGGGTGGATGTTCAGCCGCGCGCTTCAACAGGGCCAAAGTGGTTTCATCAGCGTTCTGCGCAGCATCACGCGCGGCTTGCGGTTCCAGCAGGCGGCGCATGTGGAACAGGTCGGTGGCGTCGCGCAGAGAAATCGGGGCTACCCGGTAAAACTGCCGCGGCACGATCTGGACCAGCCCGTCCGCCTCTAACCGCAGCATGGCGTCGCGTACCGGTGAGCGGCTGACACCATAGCGCGTGGCGATGTCAGGTTCGCGCAATTCGGCCCCCGGCGGCAGCCGGCAGGCGATGATATCGGACTTCAAGGCAGCGTAAACGCTGGAGCGCATCAGCATAACGGAATCCTCTTTCCACGTATCGTGATATATCAGAGAAAATAAATCAAGAGAGATCCACTATTGAAACTCTCTTATTATCGGGTAAGAGTTTCAACGTTGATATATCTATTGTAAAGAAAAGAGGCGGGGATGACGCAGGTTCCATTGGGTGGGCAGGTGAGGCTGCATGACGGCGGCGCTGGCCGGCCACTAATTTTACTGCATTCCCTGTTGGCAGATGCCGCCAGTTGGGCTGAACTGGTACCAATTTTGCGCCACCAAGCCCGGGTGATTGTGGCCGACCTGCCTGGCTTCGCCGGGCTACCGCCGATCACAGGTGGGCTGGCCCCGGTAGCGGCAGCCCTTGGCGATGCCATCGCCGCTCTCAAGTTACCCGAGCCGCCGTTGCTTGTTGGCAATGGCTACGGCAGTTTCCTGGCGCTTCGTTTAGCGCTTGACCAGCCTGACCTACTAGGTGGGCTGGTGCTCATTGGCTGTGGCGCGGCATTTTCAGAGCCCGGCCGGGCAGCATTTTGGGGTATGCGAGAGGCCGCGGCCACTCGAGGGTTAGCTGCGATTGCGGATACCGCGATGGCGCGACTGTTTGGTGCGGCCTTCCGCGAAGCGCATCCGGCGCTGATGGCGGCGCGGCGGGCAGCGTTTTTACAAACGAACCCGGAAACCTTTGACGCTGCCTGCATGGCGCTTGCGACGCTGGATATCACCGCTGAGGCGCCGCGAATTATCAAACCGGCGTTGTTGATGGTTGGCTCAGAAGATCAGGCAACCCCAACAGCCATGGCGCAGGACCTGGCACAGCGGCTCCCGAAGGCGCGGCTTGAGATACTGGAAGGGCTGGCCCATGTGCCACAACTGCAGGACCCCAAGCGAATTGGCGATGAAATTCTTCACTTTATTGAGAGTACCAGAAAACCTGCTGGAATATGAGGCAATCGCAGTTGATGTTCGATCATGTTCATAACGCGACACGCCCAGCTTGACACAGCCGCGCCTAGCCGATCGCGCTGTAACTGTTTGGTAACAGGCTGAGCACTACGCTTAGGTGACGCGCAGCGCACGATATTTTCACCCAGTTTAATTTTAGCAGCATCATCTTGTGCCATATGATGACAATTATGTTAATTGACATGCCGGTATTATGTTGAATTTGCGGGCTGCCGTGGCCAAAGGCGCAGAAAATAACGTACTAACGAAGATTAAAACGGCGTACTCTCGGCAAGTCGGCGGCTTTTGTAACTTGCAAATGCCACATAAAATAAAAATCAAGTAATCGGCTTACAAACTTGACCACAGATTCGAGGCGAGGGCGACCGCTTTGCGGTGATATGTTCATAATCGCGGTTATTTTACCTAACGGTGATGAACAACGAAATAATATTAGTTTGACTGGGCGTATTTTGCATTGCGGCTGACCGGATTGCCTGCTTTAACATCTTGTCATGTGGTTCAATAATGTGTGAAAAACTCATTGTTGAGGTTATTGTTGCGTGCGCCGGAAAGCTGATGAAACCGGCTTTGTCTAAAAAATTACTCTAATCATTTAGTTTTTGGGAAGTTCACTATGGAAATCGTCACTTACTCACCGTCCGGTAAAATAAACGGTCAGTTACGCATGGCTCTGCTGGCCGGCGCTTCCATTCTTCCCTTGGCCGTGGTGGGAGCTTTGCTGCCGATGAGCCAGGCCCAGGCGGCGGCCTGCACGGCGCTCGTATCCTCCTCCGGCCTGGGCCAATCGCTTATATCCAATCCATGCTATTCAGCGGCTTCGAATATTGTGATTTCCAGCACCGCCACAGCGCTGACCTCAACAGGCTCCATCGGTACGTTGTCCAACAGCGGGACCGTCACTGGCACGGTTGCCGGGTTAAATAACAACTTTCTCATCAGCACCATCACTAACACCAATCAAATCATCGGGGGCGCTAGCGGCATCAAGGGCAATGGCACCATCAACCTGCTAACCAATAGCGGTACCATTCAAGGGCTGAACGGGGTTGGTGTTGCCAACGGCAGCATTGGCTCTGTGATCAATACTAGCCTCATTACCGGTGTAACTACCGGCATTTCCAATAGCTTCGGCACTTCAACAATTTTGAACTCAGGCACCATTCTGGCCACCTCCACGTCAAATATCGGTCGGGGGGTGTTTTTGAACGGTGGCGGCGTGGTAGACAATCAAACCTCGTCAGCTTTTATCTCAGGCTCGGTCAACGGCGTTGATATTGTGAATGGGGTCGGCACTGTCACCAATTTCGGCACCATTCTGGCTGGTGCGCAGTCGAGTGCTGATCATGGAATTTTTCTCGGTAGCGGCGGTACTGTAACCAATATCGGTGCTTCAGCGACCATTTCCGGTTACGACGGTGTGGCAGGCTCCGGGACGATCGTTATTGCCAACTCGGGCACCATTATCGGCACTGTTGGGGACGGCGTGAACGCCGGAGGCTATATCAGCCTTGTCAGCAATAGCACTGGTGGCTTGATCGCCGGGGCTCAGACCGGTGTGCGAGGGGTCTCGGGCATCGGTACGCTCAGCAATAGCGGTGTTGTTTTTGGCCACACCAATGGCGTTGTGGCGGGCGGTAATAGTGGAGCCTTTGCCAACAGCGGGTCGATTATCGGCCTTACTGGCGTTGGCGTTGAAAATAATTCCGGCGGGACGATTGCCGATATTTTTAATTCCGGCACAATTTTTGGTGCGGTTGCCGGCGTTAGCAATGCCGGCCTGATCCGTACCATCACCAACACAATTGCGGGCACCATTTCCTCGGTGGTCAATCTGGTGGGCGCCACCATCGGCTCGGGTAACACCGGCATCATCAACCAGGGCAGTGTTGGCACGGTAAGCAACAGCGGGCTGATCATCGGCACCAAATCTGGCATCACCAACAATGGTAACATCGATAATCTCAGCAATCTCACGGGGGTTGCCACCATTGTAGGCGCAAGCTACGGGATTGGCGGCACAGGCACCATCACGCTGCTGAGCAATAGCGGCACCATTGAATCCACCAATACGTCGCCCTTCCAGGTGTCCACGGGCATCCAGCAAGGCTCTATCGGCGCCCTCCATAATAATATCGGTGGTTTGATCTCGGGCTTTAAAACCGGCATCAACGCCGCCAATGGTATTGGAACATTAACCAACGCGGGCACCATTTCGGGTGGCTTCGGTAATGGCGTATCCACCAACGGTACCATCGGCTACCTCTCCAACAGCAACCTTATCAATGCCTCGAACCTCGACGGCGTGAAGGCAATTGGGATCGGCACGCTGGTAAACAATACCGGCGGCGTGATTACAGGCGGTAAAACCGGTGTGGCGGCGGTGACGCAAGGTGGTTTCACCGCTGGTATTGGTACGTTGACAAATATGGGTCTCATTAACGGCGGGGTGAATGGTATTCGCAGCGTCGGCGCCATTGGCAGCATCAGCAACATTGGGCAGGTTCTCGGGCAATCATCCGGTGTTTTAACCAACAGCACCATTGGTCTGCTCACCAACACAGGCACCATTTCCGGCGCTGCCAAAGACGGTATTCATGCCTCTGGCATTCAAACCATCATCAATACCGCAGGTTTCATCTCTGGCGGGTCCACCGGCATTTACAGCCGTGGTACGCTGGCGCAGTTGACCAACAGCGGCACTATTTTGGGCAATAAATTTAACGGTGTGGCTGCCGGAAACATCGGGTCGATCAACAATATCAACGCTATTGTCGGCAACACGAATGCGGTGATCACGGCCGGGACTATTGCGGCTCTCACCAACACTGGCACCATCATTGCCACCGGCACGTCGAACACCGGCAGTGCGGGCGACGGTGTGAAGGCTGGCCAGATCGCCCTTCTGGCAAATAACGCCGGGCTGATCTCAGGCGCTAACACCGGCGTTGCCAGCACGGGCAGCATCGGCACGCTGACCAATGCCGGCACCATCCACGGCGGGATTGACGGGGTCACCGCTGGAACCTCAATTATCAGCCTGGCAAATACTTCAGGCGGCCTCATCGTCGGCGGTACATCCGGCGTGGTGGCCACGGGGTCCATCGTTAGCCTCATAAATAACGGGACCATCACCGGCTTGCTCGGCAGCGGCGTAAAGGCTAACAACCTCGGCTCACTCACCAACGAGATTGGCGCCACCATTGCCGGCAGGGTCACCGGGGTGAACATCGCCGGTTCGATTGCATCGCTGTCCAACAGCGGCACCATCATCGGCACCTCCATTGCGGGTGTGAACGCGGCCGGCATCAGCAGCCTGACCAACAGCACCATCTCGGCGCTGATTTTGGGCGGCAAGGTTGGTGTAAATAGCTCCGGTTCCATCGGCACATTGAGCAACAGCGGCAGCATCATCGGCGGCTCGTCCGGTGTGCGCGCCGCCGGTTCGATTGCATCGCTGTCCAACAGCGGCACCATCATCGGCAATTCCTATGGTGTGCTCGCGCACTCCGATATCGTGGTGCTCAGCAATACCGGTAGCATCATTGGCACAGCGAATACGGGCGTGCAGGCCAACAGGAATATTGGTTCGTTGAGCAATGGTACGGGAGCCCTTATTTCCGGCGCACAAACTGGTGTGGCGGCAATTGGCAGCATCGGCGCGTTGACCAATAGCGGCACGATCAATGGAACGAGCATCGAAGGCGTTTACGCGACGGGTGATATCTCGATCCTCAGCAACACTGCCTCCGGTCTCATCAAGAGCGGTGGTACAGGTGTTTATGCAGGTGGCACAATCATCGGGCTCAGCAATAGCGGCAGCATCATCGGCACCTCCATTGCGGGTGTGAACGCGGCCGGCATCAGCAGCCTGACCAACAGCACCATCTCGGCGCTGATTTTGGGCGGCAAGGTTGGTGTAAATAGCTCCGGTTCCATCGGCACATTGAGCAACAGCGGCAGCATCATCGGCGGCTCGTCCGGTGTGCACGCCGCCGGTTCGATTGCATCGCTGTCCAACAGCGGCACCATCA